>Ga0105245_10000584_pt1 | contig 33110 bp, 37 predicted proteins | sample KBSM54metaG_FD_81523 | JGI IMG/M metagenome (GOLD analysis project Ga0105245, IMG submission 81523) | Miscanthus rhizosphere microbial communities from Kellogg Biological Station, Michigan, USA - KBS M5-4 metaG | ecosystem: Host-associated > Plants > Roots > Rhizosphere > Soil | place...
GCCACAACGGCATGGCCTTCGACGTGATCCGGCTCGAGAAGATGCCGGCGCGCGTCGGGTCGCAGGCCAACCCCTTTATCGGCCTCGGCGTGCGGGCGAATGCCAGCGGCGCCTACAGCACCCTGCTGGGTCCCGACTGGGAAGCATTCTACGCGGAGAAACGCTCGGCAACGACGCGCCGCCGCGACCGCACCAAACGCAAGAAGCTCGGCGAGCTCGGCGAGGTCAGCTTCGTCACGCCCGATGCCGCAGCCCTGCCCTCGACCCTCGACACGCTGTTCACGCAGAAGTCGGCGGCGTTCGTGCACATGGGCGTGGCCGATATCTTTGCGCGGCCGGGCTATCGCGACTTCTTCAGTGCGCTGGCGACGGACACGACCACGCGGCAGCTCGTGCACGTGAGCCGGCTCGACACCGGCGACATCCGGGCCGCGGTCAATCTCGGCCTCGTGTTCCGCGACACCTATTATCATGTACTGGCGAGCTATGACGGCGGCGAGGTCGCGCGCTTCGGCCCGGGCGCGGCGCATTTGCATGAGCTGATGCGCTACGCGATCGACCGCCATTGCACCGTGTTCGATTTCACCATTGGTGATGAGCCCTACAAGCGCGACTGGTGCGACACCGAGATCATGCTGTTCGACCACGTCTCGGCAGCGACCGCGCGCGGCTGGCCGCGGGTGGCCTGGTCGCACGGGCGATCGAGCATCAAGCGGGTGATCAAGCAGACGCCGGCCTTGTGGGCACTCTATATAAGAGTACGCGGCGCGCTGGCGGCGTTGCGCGGCCACGGCTGACCGCCCAGGTACCTATAAACCCGGCGGCGTCGTGTGACCGGAGAGCCCCGCTCGTGCTATGGGTCTCCACCACCTTCGCTTCCATTCAATCCGGGGCAGAACATCCATGGCCCGCGTTGCTCGAGTCGATCTGCCGCAACGTTCGGTGCTTGAACCGCTCTACGCCAAGGCGGGCTTCGCTGACGCATTCGCGATCGATCTGCCGAGCAATGCGACGGGCGACGCCGAGCGCCTCGCCGCCCATGTGCTGATGGGTCAGCCGCGATGGGTTGGCTGGCTGATCGCTCTCAGGGACACCCTGGTTGCGGGGTTTGGTCTCAAGACATCGTCCAATTTGCGCGATGACGTTGCGACCGACAGGATCGATTTTTTTCGGGTCTACGATCGGCGTCCTCATGAGATCATTCTTGGCGAGGACGATCGCCATCTCGACTTCCGTTTATCCGTTTTGGTTGAAGAGTCCGCTTTGTATCGCCGACTGGTCGCTACAACGGTCGTGACCTTCAATCATTTGGGAGGGCGGGCCTATATCGCGGCAATTGCGCCTTTCCATCGCCTGATCGTCAAATCGTCTTTGCGTCGAGCCGAGCGATTGGGCTGGCCAACCGCCTAGTCCCACACGGCGACGTCGACCAGCATCGGAGCGCCCGACACGTGCGCCATCCGGCGCCATTGCGGCCTCGTCGCCTGGGCGCGCGCATCCGGAACATCGTTCTCGAAGCAGCCGCGGGCGCTTCTCACACACTGATCGAGGGTCGTGTAGGCACACACCGGCGTGCCGACATCGCCCGTGTAGCCGCACCACGCCATGTTGGTGGCCCGCGCATCCGCGGGCGCGCCGACCCACAGCGCTACAGTGAGCGCGCAGCACCGCAGCAGGTGCGGCAGCGTTTCACTGATCATCGGCATCGACCTTCTTCCAGGTCTGATCGGGATTGAACGAGCGCATGCGCTCGGCCATCACCGCCGAGCGCGGCCCGAGATCCTTCTCGAACACGGTGCCTTCGTGATTGACGAGGAACGTCTTCACGCCGGAGTTGCCGTATTCGGCGGGATAGGCGACGAGGGCGAAGCCGCCGATCATGCGGCCACGCACGACATAGTCGACGGCGCCGCCGCGGGCGTTGGCGCCCTGGCTGGTGAGGATCTTGAAGTAGTAGCCGTGATAAGGCTGCCGCTGCTTGGTCAGGCCATAGCCTTCCGCACTCGCCAGTGCGGCGAACACGCCGAGCGGACTGACTCCTCGGCCCTCCAGCGCCGGCCAATACAGACCATCCGTTTTGCCGTCGCGGCTGACGAAACGCTGCGCGTAGGCGCCGGAGCCGCCACTGCCGTGATCGTTCTCGGCGTATTCCTTCTGCGCATCGACATAGGCGAGCGCCGTCTGGATGGCGGCAAGCTCGTTGCGACCGATGCGGCGATAGAGGATTTCGAGACGCCCGGCGTCGGTGTCGAACTGCCACGAGCCATCCTTGCGGACCAACGGAATGGGGAACGGAAAGTCGTCATTCCCAAGGAAGAGCACAGTCTGATTGTCGGCGCCGCGCCCGACATGGTGGCCCTCGTCGTAGGCGGCGAGGAAGCGGCGCTTGATGTCGGCGTCCGCTACATCGTCGCCGGACGACACGATGTCGGCGGCGTCACGGCCGAGCACCGACAACACGGCGCGGCGATTGTCGGAACGCACGGCGTCGACCAGCGCCTGCGACGCCGCCTCCGGCGTTGCATAGGATTCCTGCGCGCGGGCTGCAGGCGTGCTCGCGGCAAGCACGGCCGCGATCAGCGCAACGATGGGCAAATGTCGTGTGATGGCTGTCATGGCTGCACCATGGACGTTGGAATGCGCGCGCCGGACGCAAGCCAGCGCGCGTAGCTCTGGAACGGGATGCCGAGCCGGTCGTAGAACACGCGCAGATAGCCGTCGCGGCCGCGCGTAACGGCGTCGGGCCGCACCGCGAGCACTTCCTGCGCCATCACGCCGACATAGGTTTGCGTGCCGCCGTTGTAGGCGAAGCGATAGAAGCCGAGGCCGTTGTCGAGGCGGCCGAGCAGCGCGATGTCGTGCTTGAGCGCGATATCGGAGCGCCGGCCGCCGCCACCACCGCCGCGGCCACCACCGCCGCCGCCGCCGCGGAAGCCGCCGCCACCACCGCCACCGGCTCGCATCCCGCCGCCGCCGGCCGCCATGCGCGGAGCACCACCGCCGCCACCGCGCGCGACACCGCCGCTTGGGCGCGGACCTGCACTCGCGCGGCCGCGGGCAGCCTGCTTGTTCGCCACCTTGCCGGAGCTGATGTTGCCCAGGGCATTGTCGCGGCCGCCGGCCTTGTTGCCGCCGCCCTTGTTGCCGGCCTTGTTGCCGCCGCCCGGCCGCTGATTGGCGCTGCCCTTGGCACGATCGCCGGGGCCCTTGATGTCGCCGCGGTTGCCCGCGCGGTCACCCGTGCCGGGCCGATCGCCGCGTTCGCCGAGGCCGGCGCGATCGCCAGCGCCGCCGCGATCGCCGAGACCATCGCGGTCACCGAGACCGGACGAGCCGCCGGGCTTGAGCACCTGGTTGCCGTCGCGGCCGCGATAGTCGAGCCGTGCATCGCGGCCGCCGGCGCGATTGTCGCCGCCGAATTTCTTGGCGACGTCGTTGTTGCCGTAGCGGACACCCTGCCGGTGGTCGGGATTGTGCTGCCAGTTGTTGCCGCCGCCGCCCGCGATCGGATGGGTCGGACGATTGACGACGAGGTTGTTGTTGTTCCAGTTGATGCCGCCGCCCCAGTAGTTGCCGCCCGAGGTCCAGCGTCCGAGCGCGTAGCCGGCGCCGAAGGCAACGCCGGAAGCGATGAGGCCTGCCCCGATGTAGCCGGGCGCGCCCCAGTAGTACGGCGGATAGTCGGAATAGGGCCAATCGCCGTAGACGACGGCGGGATCGTAATAGGGCACGTAGAGCGTTTCGGGATCGGTCGGTTCGATCGAGATGACCTGCCGATTGTCCTGATGCGAGACCGTGACCTTCTGCTCCTTGGTCGATGTGAGCTTGTTGTTGGCCTGCGCCTTGCCGCGCAGACGCTGGATGGCGTCCATCACATCCGGCTGCTGCGCCAGCACCGTGTCGCCGAGCTTCTGCGTCCAGTCGAGCTGGTCGCCCATCATCGAGAGCACGGACGGCGTCGCCACCAGCGCCTTCACGCTCCCGTCCCAGGTCTGCTTGTCGAGCGCGGCCTTCAGCGCATCGCCCTTGAGGTTCTTGTTCTGGTCGGACCAGCGCTGGGCCTGCACGATCTCGAGCGGGTAGGTCGACGCCATCAGCACCTGCGACAGCAGGGTGTCAGGGTATAGCGCGATCGGAGACACCAGCTGCTCGATCGCTTCGGGCTTCATGAGCTGGGTCGTGGAATCGCCCGTCGTCTGCGCCAATGCGGCCGACGGTACGAGCATCAGGATCGCGAACAGAAAGCGTCGGGCCTTGTGAATCATGACTGCACCCATCCGATGGAGGCGCGCATGATGCGGGCGCGCACGAATGCGGCCTATGCAAAAACTATCCGCGCGTAGCGCGCCGCCTAATGATGGCCTTCGATGAACACGTAGTTCTGCCAGCTCTTCATGCGCAGCAGGATTTTGCGCAGCAGCGACAGGTGGTGCCAGTAGTGGGTATAGATGGCGACGCCACCGGCCGCGCCCAGCGGAATCTGGAACTGGCTCAGATCGTCGAGAACGTCGATGACCGCCATGGCACGGCCGCCTTCCGGCGTCGCGCCGAAATCCTGCAAGGTGCCGCTCGCCGCGAACTGCCCGGCAGCGATCGCATCGACCACGAAGCGCACCTTGGCGCGGAATACCTGCCCCGGCACCGCGTCGAAGGCAACCTCGGCTTCGTCGCCGGCGCGCACGCGCTGCAGTGCGTTCTGCTGGAACGCGGCGCCCAATGCTTTGTCGCCTTCTTCCGTGTTGACGAACACCATCGCGGGCCGCAACGGCACCGAGACAGCGTAGACGCCGGGGCGCAGCGCCACCTGGGTGACGAAGCCGCTCGAGGGTGCACGCACCGTCGTGTTGTCGAGGTCGTACTCGGCATCGCCCAGCTCGGCGCGCAGCTTGGCGACCGAGGTGTTCACGCCGTTGACGTTGACGCTGTACGCGAGCCGTGCATTTTCCTGCGCGGCTTTGGCACCCGAGTAGGACTGTTTCGACACGTCGAGGTTGCGCTGGGCGGTATCGAGCGTCGCCTTGGCGACGACGGCCTTCGCGAACAGTTCGGCCTGGCGGTCGTAAGTCTGCTGCGCAAGATCTACCTGCGCCTGGGCGCGGTCCGCCGCGGCGCTCGCCTCATCGTAAGATGCCTTCAGACGGTTGACGTTCTGCTCGGCGTCAGCGAGCTGCGCGCGCTTCTGATCGACGATGTACTGGTATGGTTTCGGGTCAATCCGAAACAGGATATCACCCGCCTTCAGCGGCGCGTTGGTCTCGACCGGCACCTCGATCACGCGGCCGCGTACGGCCGGAACGATCGGCGTCACCGAAAAATAGATGCGGGCGTTGGCGGAATACGGATGATTGTAGTTCATCAGCAACAGCAGCAGGAATATGCCGATGATGCCACCGAGCGCCGCGGTCGCCAGCGACCACTGGTTCACCGGAATGCGGAAGATCTTGAAGATCGCGTAGCACAGCGCGGTGTAGGTGAGGATCAGCAGTATTTCCATGATCGCGCTCCGCTACGGTGTTTTCACCGGCATCTTCTTTTCGAGGGCGGAGAGGCGCTGTTCGAGCTTGTCGAGCATGTCCTCGGGCGCGATCGGCGGCGAGTCGACGGGGGCTCCGACATGATGCGAGAAACCCCAGCCGCGGTCGGGGCGATAGGCCATCGCCCAGATCCACAGGAACGGCCACAACGCGTGCAACGTGAACAGGCTGACCCAGCCTGCGGCGTGGATCGCGTCCTCGTGCGGATGATCGCGGCCGTGCGCGATCGACGCCGGGATATCGTGGATAGCGATGATGCCGTAGAACAGCACGACCACCACGAACACCAGCAGGAACAGTGCGAAGTAGTTGAGATACGGATCGCCGATCATGCCCCTGCTCCGCGTGCTGCAATGACGGTGCCGAGCGCGCTCAGCGCCCGCGCACCTATTTCGACGGCATGTCGGATGCGCGCGCCTCCGGAGCCGCGTTGCCGCTGGTCGCCGGCGGCACCCAGTCCTTCTCGAGCACCTGTTTCGCCAGCGTCTTGTCGAGTTGCGGGACGACCAGTTGCTGGAAGGCGTAGTTGAGTTCGCCGTACTCCATCGGACAGCTGACCGCGCGTTCCTTCGGCAGATAGCCAAGGTCGATCAAGTCGGCGTAGGTCTCGCGGTCGGCGCCGTAGGCAAGACAGAGCAGATTGTAGAAGCGTTGCATCGGCGCGCCGTGCGCATCGGAAAATGCCGTCGTCGGAACCGTGACCTTCGGGTTCTTGATGTAGTCCTTGTAGCTGTAGGCGGCGCCGCCGATCAGCCGGCGCGCCTGCTTCTTGCCGAGCTTCAGCATCATGTAGGTGGCAAATCCGTCGGCAGCGTCCTCGGCACGTCCGAACAGCGGCACGTTGAGCTGGTCGAACATCGCGTGGCCCATTTCATGGGCCACCACGTAGAACACCTGCCCGAGTACGAGGTCGGAACGCGTCATGTTGGCCGGCGGCGGATCTGACGGCAGCGATTTCTGGATGCTCTGCAGATACTCGTAGCAGATCGTCATGGTCGGCCGCTGGTACCAGGCATTGTCCATGTCGCAGGTCTTGGTCACCAGGTTGACATCCATCCGCAGCAGGAACGGGCTGAAGATCTCCTGGAACTGCTCCAGCATCCTGTGCTGCTGGACCATCTCGTAGACCGGCTGCTGCTCCGGATTCGTCGGCGCGATGTACTGGATGATGATGCGGTTGGGGCGCACATCCTGCGCCCGCGCCGCCATCAGCGACGCCAGAAACGCGGCCAGCGCCAGCAGCCCGGCGCCCAGATAGATCATCCATGGAATGGAACCGGAATGGACGGCGACACGCGCAGTGCGGCAATTGCGAAGCATGACAGGCCTCCGAACGCAGATCGATCACTTGCGGGGCGCTGGAGCCTTCGGGCTTCAGCCGACACGGGCGGAGCAACACACGAATGCATCGCACCGCCCGACTAGTGTGGCGGTTCAGAAGTTCGCCTTACCTTGCAGCGAGTCGAGAGCGAACTTCTGAACCAAAGCCACACTAGCAATCTAGATTTTCTGGTGTCCCTTTGATCCCGAAGTTCGCATCAGAACGAGCTGCACAGTATTGCGAACTTCGGGATCGGGACACCAGCGTGTGGAACGCCGACGTCAGGACCTACTTCATCATCGTGAAGGTGTCCTGGAAGTTCTTGACCGAGTTCATGTAGGAAACGTTCCAGTGATCCTGGAACTCCTTGGCGTAGCTGACCGCCCAGTGATCCTGGAATTCCTTCATCTGCTTCATGTAGCCGACCGCCCAGTTGTCCTGGAAATTCTTCATCGCGGTCTGATACGTGTCGATGCCGGCCTGGTCCTTCGGCGACAGCGCGGCCTGCGTGTTCTTCATGTAACTGACCGCCCAGTGGTCCTGGAATTCCTTGAAGGCCTTCATGTAGCCGACGGCCCACTCGTCCTGGAAATTCTTCATCGCCTGCGGCGACAGGCCGGGCGTTCCTTCGGCGAGGTAGAGCTTGTCGCCGTAGCGGAAGATGATCGCGCCCGGCCCGACTTCCTTGGCGCCGAGCTTGGCCATCGCCGCGGTCGGATCGCCCTTGGCCTTGCCCTTGGCGATCTTGAAGGTCTTGCCGTCGACGAAGATGCCTTCGTTGACGTCGAGCTCGCCGACGACGGCGGAAGCCGGAGTCGGCGAAGCGGTGCCGCTCGTTCCCTGCGCGGTGGCGAGCTGATACGACGCGATCACCGCACCCACTGCGGCGACAGCGACGGTCGAGAGTACGAGAACCTTGGTCGTGGTCGGCATCAAAGCCTCCTGTTCCTAAAACCACATTCCGACAGAAAATCCGGCGAATGCGGTTCACCGCTCGCGCCGTTGACGATGCCTGAGGGAGCATCTCGGTCGCACGCTATTCCGTGCGCCCGTGCAGGCTATGCAAAAACGGACATTCATCGGCCCGAGCGACGCGGCGCCGCATCAGCCGCGTCGTTGGGTGAATCGATCGTGAAGTTTCGCCGCAAGGTGTCGGAGGGCCGCTCGCCGAAGATCGCCTTGTATTCGCCGGCAAAGCGGCCGAACTCGGTGACGTCGCACGCCGACAGCACGCTCATGACCTTGGCGTTGTCGGGGAGTCCCTCGACCAGCATCCGCCGTACGCGGTTGAGGCGATGGAACTTGGCGAGCTTGGCCGGGCCCATCCCGAAAAACGATTTGAACGCGCGGCGGATCTTCCGCTCGGTGGCGCCGAGCGCCGTGCAGAAGTCCTCGACGCTTTGCGGCACGAGCTCCGGCTGGTGAAACGCGCCGGCAGCGCGATGCGCGATCTCGTAAGACCCTGCCCTCCGCCCGCGCGAGAAATCCGGCAGATGCCGCGCCCGTTCCACCGCCGCGAGCGCGGCTGCGGACAATGTGTCGAGCAGCGACACCTCGAGCTCCGCCACCGTCCCATTGACCTTGACCGTCGCCGGCTCGCGCATGACGTCTGCGACCGCGGCGGCGTTGCCGGCGATCTGCTGGGCGAGCGTGCGCGAGCGCAGCACCAGCACGCGTCCGAGCTCGAGCATGCGGTTGAACTCATCGCGGACAACGGGATCGAGCCCCGGCAGCGCTGCGATCGGCAGGCTGACCAGGGTCCAGCGGTGCGGGCCGAGCGCGGTCTGGATGAAGCGCTGCCCTGGCGGAATGACAATGAGGTCGAACGCCCGCACCTTGTGGCCGTTGAACAGGTTGTCGTCGGAGGACGCCGCGGACAGCACGGCGAAGACGATCGCGTCGGGCGGCGAGATACCCGCAACGATGGCCGACCCGCCTTCGGCGCGGAATTCGATGTGCAGTTGCTTGAGCTCGATGCGGTCGAGCGACCATTCCGCTTGCGAGCGCGACGTCAGGATGAGGTCGATGCCCATCTCGCGCAGCGCTGCCGCGTGTTCATCATGCTCGAGCGATGACAATCGGCTCACCCGCTTGCCTCATTTGCAAGATCACCGTGTGCGCCGCGCTAGGCGGACGGCGCGGATCGCGGCAACGGGGGACCATGATCGTCGGGTGGAAGGCTGACTATGCGATTTGCGTTGGCCGTTCAGGCCGCGACGTGGACGTTCCCCGCCGTAGCCGGACGGTATCCTGCGCCGCCAAGCGAACGCCTGAGCGTCTCCGAAGGCCGCTCGCCGAAGGCCGAGCGGTACTCGACCGAGAAGCGGCCCAGTTCCATGAAGCCGAACTGGGTCGCGACCGCCGTCACCGTGACCGTGCCGCTGGCATGCAGCAGCGCCTCGTGCGCGTCGCGCATGCGGCGCTGGCGCAAGTAGCGATACGGGGTTGCGCCGCAGATCGAGCGGAAGGCGTTGCGCAACATGCGTTCAGTGACGCCGCAACTGCGGCACAGAAAACCGATGTGCAGCTGCTCGCCGGACTGGCGGCGCGCGATGGTTTCCACTTGATCGATGATGACCTGATAGCGCTGATCCGTGCGCGACAGCATGGTGCGAGTCTCCGGTGGCGATTGCATGCTGTGCAATTCTGGCCGGGAGCCGCGCGCGCCCATATTGGCTTTGAGGGCATTGCCCCTTGGTCCAATGCACGCGCGCGCCGCGAAAATTCTCCTTGTGTTTGATGCTGATCGTCGGAAAAGCGCGCGACAACTTTTTCGCCGGGGCGCCGGCGCGTGCAGCGCAGCACCGGCGCTGCTTTTTGCATAGCCGCACACAAGTCCACGCCATACCGATTGATGCTCCGCGTGACCAGCACGCGAAAACGTCAGCGCACTACGCCAAAATCTGGAATGGAGACAATCAATGACCTCTGCGAAAGCACTGACTCTCACCGCGGCTGCGGTCGCGATCGGAATGATAGCGATCACGGAGACCGGCCAGGCCGCCTGCTACGGCGCAGGATGCTACGGCGCGACACGAGGATATCTCTATCGCCCGCAGGATTACGCCTACTCGGTATCGCCTAGCGTATACGGCTCGGGGTACGCGGCCAGCGCGTACGGCTCGGGCTACACGCCCTACCTCTCGACGGCCTACCAGTTCGAACCGCATGCTTACGGCTTCGTCACCGACCAGCCCTACAGCACGCTCTATGCCTACGGATACGCGTCGGGGCTGCGCAGCCCCTACGGCTGTCTCGCGTGGGATCACAATTGTCCCTGGTAGAGCCTGCCCGTTTGCTTCCTCGCGGCGTCACGCCGCGAGGAAGGCCTCTCTTCGCACTCAGCGCATTCAAATCCAGCTCAGCGTCATCCCGATGTCGCCCGGCACGCCGCCGGGAAAGTCGATGATCTCGACGCGCAGCTTGTAGCCGCGATCTCGGAAGTTCTTCGCCCACAGTTCATAGATTTCCTTCGGGATGCCGGTGAGCGTCGCCTCCCAGCCCTTCTCCTGCTGATTGATCGCGCGCCCGCGATCCGTGCACAGCGAATTGGGGAAGCGATAGACCTGCACCTCCGATTTTCCGTGCGCGACCGCCCGCTCGATGATCGTGACCGCGCGGCGGATACCCTCCTCTTCCGACACGCCCGAGGGCTTGCGCAGATGATCGATCAGCGCCCGTTTCTCGGCGTCTGCCTTGGCACGGGCTTGCGCTTCCTTGTCGGCCTCCGCCGCTTCGGCGATGGCGAGCTTCTTGGCGTAATCCTTGGCGCTGGGAATGGCCTGGGTCGCGGTCTCGGTCATGGCTGGTCTCCAGAATGCTAGTCGATGATGTGGTAGCCGCCGTCGATATAGAGCGTCTCGCCGGTGATGAGCCGCGCAGCGTCGTGGGCGAGGAAGGCGGTCGCAGCGCCGACGTCGTCGATGCTCACCAGCGAGCGCGCCGGCGCCTTGGACTTCGCCTTGTCGAGCAGCTCGTCGAATTCCGGAATGCCGGAGGCGGCGCGCGTCGCCAGCGGGCCCGGCGAGATGGCGTGGACGCGGATCTTTTTCGGTCCGAGTTCGGCAGCGACGTAGCGCACGGCGCTCTCGAGCGCCGCCTTGGCGACGCCCATGATGTTGTAGTTCTCCACCACCATCTGGCTGCCGTAGTAGGTCATCGTGAACAACGTGCCGCCGTGCTTCATCAAGGGCTCGGCGAGATGCGCCATGCGCAGGAATGACCAGCAGGAGACGTCCATGGTGGTGAGGAAGCCGGCTTGCGCCACGTCGACGACACGACCCTGCAGCGCTTCCTTGGGCGAGAATGCGATCGAGTGGACGGCAAAATCGAGCTCGCCCCATTCCCGTTCGATGCGCTCGAAAACAGCCTCCATCTGGCCGGGCACCTGTACGTCGAGCGGCATGAAGATCGGCGCGTTGAGCTCGCGCGCCAGCGGCTCCACGTACTTCTTTGCCTTTTCGTTCAGGTAGGTGACGGCAAGCTCCGCCCCGAGCGCGCGAAACGCCCGCGCACAGCCCCAGGCGATGGATTGCTCGTTGGCGATCCCGACCACCAGGCCTTTCTTGCCTTCGAGCAGCGGCGCTTTCGCGACAGGAATGGCCATGCGATCCTCTCTCCCTGCGGGTGGAACGCCCGCCGATACCGCGTCGCATCCGGACGCATTCGTTTGGCAACTTGAGTGAGGCAGCCGCGGGCGGCTATGCAAAAATCAACCGCAGGCGTCAGGCCGGCATCGGCTTCACGTCATTGGAGATCGCAAGCTCGGCTTCCGTCGCATTGACGACGTCGGAGACGGCGACATCAGGACCGGTCTCCATGAGCGTCGCCTTTCCATTGGGAAACGCGATCACTGCGAGCTCGGTGACGACGAGATCGACCGGCCGCACGGATGTGACCGGCAGCGTGCATTTCATCACGACCTTGGATTTGCCCTTGGCGGTGTGCTGCATGGCGACGATCACGCGCCTGGCACCCGAGACGAGATCCATGGCGCCGCCCATGCCGGGAACCATCTTGTTCGGAATGGTCCAGTTGGCGAGCTGCCCGCTCTGATCGACCTGGAGCCCGCCGAGCACCGTCAGATCGAGATGGCCGCCCCGGATCAATCCAAACGATATCGCGCTGTCGAAGGTGCTGGCGCCCGGCAACGCCGTCACCGGCTTGCCGCCGGCGTCGGTCAGCGTCGGATGCGCCATCCCTTCATCCGGCACCGCGCCAGTGCCGATCAGTCCATTCTCCGACTGGAAGTAGACGTGCATGCCCGCCGGCACGTAGTTCGCCACCAGCGTGGGGATTCCGATGCCGAGATTGATCAACATGCCATCCGACAATTCCCGGGCGATGCGGCGAGCAATCACGGTCTGCGGTTCCATCGTCACCTCACGCGTTGCCAACGAGATAGTCGACGAGCGGCGCCGGCGTCACGACATGGTCGGGCGCGATCAGCCCGACCGGGACGATATTGTCGGCGCCCGCGACCACGGTATCGGCGGCCATGGCGATGATCGGATTGAAATTGCGCGCCGTGAGCGCGTAGCTCAGGTTCCCGAGGTAGTCGGCGAGAAACGCCTGCACCAGCGCAAAATCGGCGCGTAGCGGGATCTCGAGCAGATACTTCTTGCCGTTGACCGAGACGACCTGCTTGCCGGCTTCGACCGAGGTGCCGAGCCCCGTCTGCGTGAGCACACCGCCAAGCCCGTAGCCGCCGGCGCGGATGCGTTCGATCAGCGTGCCCTGGGGCACCAGCTCGACCTCGATCTCGCTGCCGAGCATCTGCTTCTGGGTCTCGGGGTTGAGGCCGATGTGGCTGACGATCAGCTTGCGCAGCAGCTTTGCATGCACGAGCTTGCCGATGCCGACGGCGGGTGTCGCGGTGTCGTTGGCGATCACCGTCAGGTCGCGCTTGCCCTGGCGTACGATCTCGTCGACGACGCGCTCGGGCGTTCCGACGCCCATGAAACCGCCCACCATCAGGGTTGCTCCGTCGGGAATGATCTCGACCGCCTCCGGGAGATGAACTGTCCGCATGCGCCCGTCCTAATCCGTGCTGGCCGGCGTTGCGAGCACGCTGGCGCGTTGGCTTGCCGGGATTGCGCCAAGCGCCTGCTGCAGGGAACGCGCCTCGTCATCGAGGCCGATCCAGTGGAGCTTGCGCACCAGCTTGACCAGCTCGTGTGCGGTCTCCAGTGTCGCGGCAGCGGCGATTGCTTCGGCCATGAGCTCGTCTTCACTTCGCTTCGTATTCATGAGCGTTCTCCCTGAACAGACTTTCTTTTTTTAACGTCGTCGAAGATTGAGATCGGCGCCGTGCCCGGCGCTTTGTCGCTCCTTAACTCATGCAATGCGACGCCCCGCCCTACCGCCGATCGCGGACAGGAGCGCGAGCGTGTGACGCGCGATCATCAGCTCCTCGTCGGTCGGGATGACCAGAACGGCGACCCGACTCTCGGGCGCGGAGATCAGTGGGCGCGGCGAGGCATTGGCGGCGGGATCAATGGCGGCGCCGAGCCAGGCCATCTTCTCGACGATGCGCGCGCGGATCTCGGGGGAATTCTCGCCGATGCCGGCGGTGAACACGAGCGCGTCGAGGCCGCCGAGCGCCGCCGCCAGCATGCCCGCGTGAAGGGCGGCGCGATAGACGAAGTAATCGAGCGCGAAGCGCGCACGCGGATCGGAGCTGGCGAGCAGGTCGCGCACGTCGTTGCCGACGCCGGAAAGCCCCTTGAGACCGCTGTCGCGGTAGAGGAGATCCTGCACCGCCGCAGCGCTCATGCCTTTCTGGTCGATCAGGTAGAGCACGACGCCGGGATCGAGCTGGCCGCAGCGCGTACCCATGGGCAACCCGTCGAGCGCGGTGAAGCCGAGCGTACTCTCGACGCTCCGGCCACCGGCGAGCGCGCACATCGACGCGCCGCTTCCGAGATGCGCGACGATCACGCGCCCGCCGGCGACCTTCGGCGCCACCCGAGGCAGCGCCGAAGCGATGTATTCGTACGACAGGCCGTGGAAGCCATAGCGGCGCACGCCTTCCGCATAAAGCCGTTCGGGCACGGCGTAGCGATCGGCCAGTGCACTGTGGCCGCGATGGAAGGCGGTGTCGAAACAGGCCACCTGCGGCAGCTGCGGAAAGCGCGCCCGGATGGCGCGGATCGGCGCCAGGTTGTTGGGCTGGTGCAGCGGGGCGAGCGGCGCAAGCTTCTCGAGCCTGCGCAGCACGCCTTCGTCCACGATCACGGCCTGGTCGTAGTCCGGGCCGCCATGCACGACGCGATGCCCGATCGCCATCGGCGAGGTGCGCACCTCCTGCCGCAGCCAGTCGGCCACGACATGCAGCGCCGCGGCAACGTCGGCCGCCTTGCCCGCTTCCAGCGTCTGGTCGATCACGGTGCGCCCATCCGCATTACTGGCGCGCAGCCGCGGCTTCACGCCGATGCCGTCGATCTGGCCCTTGATCAGCCGCTTGAGCTCGGCTGTGTCCTCGATGCCGAACACCTGGAACTTCACGCTCGACGAACCGGCATTGACGACAAGGATCGTGTTCATGGGTCAGGCTTTCGGGAGCGGCGCGGTCTGCCGGCGCGCGTGGGCATAAAGAACGGCGACCGCACAGGACGCCGTGCGCGTGCGCACCGAGTCGGCGCGCGAGGTGAGCACGATGGGGACGCGTGCGCCGAGCACGATGCCGGCAGCGTCCGCCTTGGCCATGAACGACAGATTCTTGGCGAGCATGTTGCCGGCTTCGAGGTCCGGCACCACCAGGATCTGCGCGCGGCCGGCGACGTCGGATTCGATACCCTTGATCCGCGCCGCCTCCGGATCGATCGCGTTGTCGAACGCGAGCGGGCCGTCGAGCAACCCGCCGGTGATCTGACCGCGGTCGGCCATCTTGCACAGCGCGGCCGCTTCGATGGTCGAGGGGATCTTGGAGGTGACGGTCTCCACCGCCGAGAGGATCGCCACGCGTGGCGTGCCGAGCCCGACCGAGGTGAACAGGTCGATGGCGTTCTGCACGATGTCGCGTTTCACGTCGAGGTCCGGGAAGATGTTGATGGCGGCATCGGTGATGAACAGCGTCTCGGAGTGGGTCGGCACGTCCATCACGAACACATGGCTGATGCGTCGCGCCGTGCGCAGCCCGGTCGCGGAGGCCGTCACGGCACGCATCAGCTCGTCGGTGTGCAGGCTGCCTTTCATCAGCACTTCGGCCTTGGCCTGATGGATGAGCTGCACGGCCTTGGCGCTCGCACCCTCGCTATGCTCGGCGTCGACGATCTCGTAGCGACTGATGTCGATCCCGCCCTTCTGCGCGGCCGCTTTGATCTTGTCGGTCGGCCCGACCAGGATCGGCACGATCAGGCCGGCCGCGGCCGCCTCGACCGCGCCGCGCAGCGAGGTCTCGTCGCAGGGATGCGCCACCACCGTGTTGACCGGCGGCAGTTGCGTGGCCTTGGCGATCAACCGCTCGTATTTGGCGTGCGGCAGATGCCCGGGGTGGCCGAGTTCCAGTGCCGCCTGTGCGCCACCGCTTTTTCCGATCGCCATGGCCCTCTCCGCTTGTTCGATCACACCGTCAGGACGCCGCACGCGCCGATGCGGACGTGGGCTTTGCCGCCTGCTCGCGCCCGTCGGCGGTCGCGAACATCAGCGAAATCTCGTCGAAACGCGCCTTGGCCTCGCCGATGATGTCGCCCGAGGCCGTCAGGGCGCGCTCGATCAATCCCATCGCCTCGGCGCGGAGCGCGGTTTCGTGCGGAAGCATGCGCGCGATCGCCGCCACCGCCGCCTTCTGGTCGACGAGCAGCATCAGGAATTGCTCACGCACCGTTTGCTTGAATTGCGCCAGGGTCTGGGTGGAATTTTCGTAGGACTGGCGGATGCGGCGGATCATCTCGAAGCCGCGTTCATCGACGCCGCCGCGCGTCATCCCGATATAGAGCAGCGCCCGCACGGTCGCTTCGCGCAGTCCACCCTCCTCGAGATGCGATTTGAGTTCGGCGATGCGCGCCTGCAATGCCTTGTCGTGCAACGTTGTGTGACCAGCCTTGCGCAAGCCATCCGTTGCGGACGGATCGATCCCGGCCCAGGCCTGCATGACGGGCGAGCCATAGGTCCACCGGAACACGCGTTCGCTCCAGGCGTCGCGCGCATCACGCCAATGGTCGAGGCTGGCGACGATCTGGTCGGACATTGTTTCCTGCAATTTCACCAGCGGATTGTCGCTCGCCGCCGGCGCACGATTTTGGGTGACGGTCTTTGCCATCGACGCGACGCTCGCCATCAGCGGATTGCGATCCGAAAACGCCGAATATTGCAGCCGTACAGGATGCAGATCGTGCATGCAGCGCGCGGTCAACGGTGCAACGAAGGCTTTCACCCAGGGCTGCGCATACGTCCGATAAAGCGACAGGTTCGCTTTCGACACCTGCGCGACGGCCGCGAACATGCGATCGTCCTGCGCGCCGCCGAGTGCACGGATGTCATCGATTGTGCGGGCCTCGCAGCGCATCACCCAGTCGCCGCCGACCAGATCCTGGTGCTGCGCGGCCTTCACCTTGGGCGTGAAAACAGCCTCGTAAAGCCCGGGCGGCAACGCGTCGATCAGGTCGATGTTGCTGGAAAATTCGCCGTGCTCTTTCTTCGCGACGCCGCCGGAGACGAAAATTCCGAGATGTCCGATGGTTTCGTGCACGGTATAAACGATGGTCTGCCCGTAGCCGCGAATGTCGTCGACGCTGTCGTAGAGGTCGGTGATCCAGCCGAGCGCCTGCTGCGGTGGCGTAATGTTGTCGCCCTTGGAGCAGAACACCACGATCGGCGAGCTGATGTTGCGCAGGTCGACGGCAAGACCGTCCGACGTCTTGAGCCGTCCGGCGGCGAGATTGTTGCCGACGAACAGCTCGTCGACGATGACCTGCATCTCCTCGGCGTTGAGCGTGACATGCCCGCCCCACCAGCGCTCGAACCCGAGGTAGCGCGGGGCTTCGGTGTCGACCTTGCTGTAGAGGTTGTAGGACTTGGACCACAGCGTGTTCGACGGATTGAGATTCTCGAAGTTCTGGACGAGCCAGGCGCCGTCGAACTTGCCGCCGCCAAGATCGCCGGTCAGTGCGGTAAGCCAGCTGCCGCCGCAAAGGCCGCCGGTGTAGCGCATCGGGTTCTGCCCGGGGACGCCGGCCCAGTACGACAGCGGCGACCCCGCGAGGATGAGCGGCCCGAACAGATCCGGCTGCAGCGCCGCAATGATCATCACGGCCCAGCCGGCCTGGCAGTTGCCGATCACGCACGGCTTGCCGCCGGCATCGGGATGAAGCGCGATCACCTTCTCGAGGAACCTGATCTCGGCGCGCGCAATGTCGGCAATGGTCTGCCCGGGCATCGGCTCGGGCAGGAAACCGACGAAATAGCAGGGATGGCCCGCCTTCATCGCCACGCCGATCTCGCTGTCGGCCTTGAAGCCGCCGATGCCGGGACCATGCCCTGCCCGCGGGTCGACGACGACGAACGGCCGTCGCGTCGCATCTATGCTCACGCCTTCAGGCGGAATGACGCGCGTCAGCGCGTAGTTGACCGGACGATCGAAGGTGCGTCCGTCGAGGACGAGCTCGGCGCGGTAGTCGAGCACATGCGGAGCGGTCTTGGCGAGATGCTCGTGGTACTGATTGCCGCGCTGGCGCATCGTATCCCAGAACAGGACCGTGCGTTGTGCGGCATCGATCCAGTATTCCGCGGCCCAGCCGGCCGGCCCGAACGTCTTGGCAAACGGCGAAGCCGGGGTCTCCCGCTCGTCTTGGTCGCTGTGCGCATCCATCGGCGAAACCCCTCGTGCTGGCGGCAACCGTGCGGCGGAACGCACACCGGCGATATTGTCCTTAGGGGCAACACTGCGGCATTCGCGTATGGACGCATTTGACACAATCGGTCGCGAGGGGCCGGCGTGATGGCAGGGATGGATTCTGCATAGCGTCGCGCGGCTTTGCCGCCACACGGTGCCACGGGGACCAGAGGAGTCACCGCCCATGGGCAGCAAATCACAGACAAGATCCCATGCCACGCCTGCGGCAATTGCCGACATCAGCCACAAGAACCTCGAAGCGTGCATCGGAATGCAGAAGGGCATGCTCGATGCCCTCGGCGAGTTCAATCACGACTGGTCCGAGCGCGCTGCGGCGGAAGTGCAACTCGTGTCGAATCTTGCCAACAATCTCGCGGCTGCACGCTCCGTCCCTGAAGCTGCCGCAGCTTATCAGGAGTGGATGAGCCGGCGCATGGAGATGCTCGCCGAGGACGGCCGCCGCCTGCTGTCCGGACGGACGCGTGACGGTTGAGGCGTCGTGGTCATGGATGCGCATATCTACGGCAACAGCAGCCCGGGGCGGCGCACCGGCGCGCGCCTGCAGGACAAGGTCGCGCTGATCACCGGTGCAGCGAGCGGCATCGGTAAGGACATCGCGCAAGTGTTCGCGCGCGAAGGCGCCAGCGTTGCCATCGCCGACCTCAATCGCGACGCGGCCGAAGCCACGGCGCGCGAGATCGGCACGAACAGCCACCGCTGCATCGGCGTCGCCATGGATGTCGCCGATGAAAAGCAGGTTGACGACGGCGTCGCGCGCACCGTAGCCGCGTTCGGACGACTCGACATCCTCGTGAGCAACGCCGGCATCCAGATCGTCGCGCCGCTCGTCGACTTCGAGTTCGCCAAATGGAAGAAGCTGCTGGCGATCCATCTCGACGGCGCGTTTCTGACGACACGGGCCGCGCTGCGCCACATGTACACGCAGAACAGCGGCTGCATCATCTACATGGGCTCGGTGCATTCGAAGGAAGCTTCCATGCTCAAGGGCCCTTATGTCACCGCCAAACACGGCCTGGTTGGGCTTGCGAAGGTCGTCGCCAAGGAAGGCGCCGCGCATGGCGTGCGCGCCAACGTGATCTGCCCGGGCTTCGTGCGCACACCGCTTGTCGAAAAGCAGATCCCCGAACAGGCCAAGGAGCTCGGCATTTCCGAGCAGGACGTCATCAGCAAGGTGATGCTGAAGGAGACCGTCGACGGCGAGTTCACGACTGTCGACGACGTTGCCGAAACGGCGTTGTTCCTCGCCGGCTTCGGCTCGAATGCACTGACCGGGCAGTCGATCGTCGTGAGCCACGGCTGGTCGATGCACTAGCGATCCGCGCACGGCCGCATGCAAAACTCCCACTTATGTCGGTTTCCGCATAGAGACGCCGGATAACCCGGCAGATGCTCGCTCTCCCAAAACGCCCAAGGGAGAGAAAAATGAATAACAAGATCATCTGGATTGCTGCAGCCGCGGCGCTGTCCACCGTGGCCACGATCGCCGCCGCTAACGCCGCTACGACAAAACACCGGCATGTCTATGCCTCGGCGAGACCAACGCTCCAGGAGGCCTGGGCCATCTGCAAGAAATTCACCGACGAGGGCGTGTGGTCCTGGGATCAGCACGGTCAGCGTCTTCAGCGCGGTGGATCGTGCATGCTGCGCTACGGCTATCCCTTCGGAAGCTATCCCGATTGAGCACGCGCTCGCGCGCACGCAAGTCGGGACAGTTTCTGCATATTGTCTTCGCTCGCGTGCGCGCATCCTGCCCAAACAGCGATCCTTCACCGAAGGACGCGTCAGAGGAGCGGCATCATGCGCAAATCACTTCTTACCGGCATCACCACGCTGTCCGTCGCGGCACTGCTCACGTGCGGCGGCCCCGCGCTCGCGAAACAAAAATCGCAGGCGCGCGCGCAGATGACCTACGAGCAAGCCTGGGCGCAGTGCAAGAAGTTCGTCGACCAGGGCGTCGCGTCCTGGGACCAGACTTCGCAGCGCTATTCGCGCGGCGCGGCCTGCATGAAGAAGTTCGGCTACAACATCTGACGTAGCCGGCGAACCTCGGACGACAACGATAGTGTCGCGCGCCCGCGCCTAACGGCAGCGGGCGGCGCGCGCCTCGCAAGGAGGAAGCCATGGAAGGCACGGTCGGTTTCACCATTACTCAAAAGGACGATCGCGCGTGGCGAGGCTTCAAGCCAGGCCATTGGCGCCGCGCCATCGACGTGCGCGCCTTTATCGTGCGCAACGTCACGCCCTACACAGGCGACGAAACGTTCCTGGTCGGCCCGACCAAACGCACCAAGGCGGTGTGGGAAAAGCTGCAGCCCTACTTCCAGGCAGAACGCAAGAAAGGCGTACTCGCCGTCGACGCCACGACGCCGTCGACCATGCTGGCGCACAAGGCCGGCTACATCGACCGCGACAACGAGGTGATCGTCGGGCTGCAGACCGACGAGCCGTTCAAGCGCGCGATCTTCCCGTTCGGCGGCCTGCGGATGGTCGAAACTGGCCTGAAGGCCGCCGGCTTCGAATCCGATCCGCGGGTGCACGAGGCGTTTTCCAAATATCGAAAGACCCACAACGACGGCGTGTTCGACGTGTACACGCCCGAGATTCGCCGCTGCCGCACGTCCGGCGTCATCACCGGCCTGCCGGACTCTTACGGCCGCGGGCGCATCATCGGCGACTACCGGCGCGTTGCGCTCTATGGCGTCGAGCACCTGCTCGAGACCAAGCGCGAGGAACGGGCGCAGGTCGACGAGATGTGGCCGAGCGACGAGATCATCCGCGTGCGCGAGGAACTGGCCGAGCAGACCCGCGCGCTGGAAGACCTCATCAAGATGGGCAAGCTCTACGACTGCGACCTGGCGCGGCCGGCCAACGACGCCCACGAGGCGTTCCAGTGGACCTACCTCGCCTATCTCGGCGCCATCAAGGAGGCAAACGGCGCGGCCATGTCGATCGGCCGCATCTCGACCTTCCTCGATATCTATATCGAGCGCGACCTCAAGGAAGGCTCGCTCGACGAGCAAGGCGCCCAGGAGCTGTGGGACCAGCTCGTCCAGAAGCTGCGCATCGTGCGCTTCCTGCGCACGCCCGAGTACGATGCGGGGTTCAGCGGCGATCCCTACTGGGCGACTGAGTGCATCGGCGGCATCGACCTCAACGGCCAGCCGCTGGTGACCAAAAGCAGCTACCGCATGCTGCACACGCTGACCAATCTCGGGCCGGCGCCCGAGCCGAACATCACAGTGCTGTGGTCGAAGCATCTGCCTGAGAACTTCAAGACATTCTGCCTGAAGACCAGCCGCGATACCTCGTCGATCCAATACGAAAACGACGACCTGATGCGGCCGTCGTGGGGCGACGACTACGGCATCGCCTGCTGCGTGTCGGCCATGCGGCTCGGCAAGCAGATGCAGTTCTTCGGCGCGCGCGTGAACCTGGCGAAGGCCCTGCTCTACGCGATCAACGGCGGCCGCGATGAGATGTCGGGCGACCAGATCGCCCCGCCCTCGCCGCCGGTGACCAGCGACGTGCTCGACTACGATGAGGTGTTCGAGAAATTCGACCACACCATGGAGTGGCTGGCGCGCACCTACGTGCACGCGATGAACTGCATCCACTACATGCACGACAAGTATTTCTACGAGCGCCTCGAAATGGCGCTGCACGACCGCGACATCCTGCGCACCATGGCGTTCGGCATCGCCGGTCTGTCCGTGGTCGCCGACAGCCTCGCCGCCATCAAGTACGGCAAGGTCGAAGTCGTGCGCGACAACACCGGGCTCGCGACCGATTACAAGATCACGAGCAAGGCGCCGCTGCCGCAGTTCGGCAACAACGACGACCGCGTGGACCAGATCGCGGCCGACGTGGTCACGCGCTTCATGCACAAGATCCGCAAGCATCCGACCTATCGCAGCGCGACGCATACGCAGAGCGTGCTCACCATCACGTCGAACGTCGTTTACGGCAAGCACACCGGCAACACGCCGGACGGCCGACGCAAGGGCGAGCCGTTCGCGCCCGGCGCCAATCCGATGCACGGACGCGACAGCCACGGCTGGCTGGCGTCGTGCCTGTCGGTGGCGAAGCTCCCCTACGAGGATGCGCAGGACGGCATCAGCTACACCGTGTCGGTGGCGCCGCAGAAGGCGCATCTCAGCGACAAGGAACTCGTCGAGTCTGCCGTGAAATGCATGGACACCTACTTCGACCAGGGCGGGTTCCACATGAATCTCAACGTCATCGACAAGGAGAAGCTCGAGGACGCGATGAAGAACCCGGACAAGTACCCGCAGCTCACGATCCGGGTGTCCGGCTATGCCGTCAACTTCGTGCGACTGACGCCCGAACAGCAGCGCGACGTAATCGGCCGCACCTTCCACGGCCAGATGTGAGGCGAGACGATGCTCGCAGAGGCGAAAATCGGTGAACTGGAGGCGGGCAGCCGCTACGACCTGCGCGTCGACAAGTCACCCGATGCTCCCGAGGAGAGCGCGGTCAACGGCACCGACGGCGCCTTTGGCTACGTGCATTCCTACGAGACGTCGTCGCGCTACGACGGGCCGGGGGTGCGCGCGGTGCTGTTCACCTCAGGTTGCCTGCTGCGCTGTTCGTACTGCCATAACCCAGACACCTGGCACCTCAAGGACGGAACGCGCGTCTCGGCCCGCCACGTCATCGGCCGGCTGGAGACCTTCGCGCCGGCGCTGCGCGCCCTCGACGGCGGGCTCACCATTTCGGGCGGCGAGCCGATGGTGCAGATCGGCTTCACCCATCGCATCTTCGCCGCGGCCAAGGAAATGGGCCTGCACACGGCGATCGAGACCTCGGGCTTTCTCGGCGAACGTGCTGATGATGAATACCTCGCGTCGCTCGACCTGATCCTGCTCGACATCAAGAGCTCCGATCCCGACACCTATCGCAAGGTGACGAGCCGCGACATCACGCCGACCCTGCGTTTCGCGGAGCGCCTTGCCGCCATGGGCAAGCCGGTGTGGGTACGCTTCACGCTGGTGCCCGGCGCGACCGACGACCCGGCCAATGTCGACGGCATCGCGCGTTTTGTCGCGCCGATGCGCAATGTCGAGTGGGTCGAGGTACAGCCGTTTCACAAGATGGGCGAGTTCAAATGGAAGGCGATGCGGCTCGACTACCTGCACAACGAGACGCCCTCCGCGTCGCCTGCGCTCGTCAATCGCGTACTCGAACAATTTCGAGCGGCCGGATGCCGCGTTCGCTGAGCCGGAGAGACTGCCATGCTTGACGTTGCGCGTGACATCATCGGATCACAGCCGATCCTGACTGCCTTCCTGGCCATCGGGCTGGGGTACCTGGTCGGCCAGATCAGCATCTTTGGATTTTCGCTCGGCGTCGGCGCCGTGCTGTTCGTCGGCCTCGCCATCGGCGCCTTCGCGCCGAAAGCGCAGATCACCGGACCGATCGGCCTCACCGGCCTGATCATGTTTCTCTACGGCATCGGCATTCTCTACGGACGGCAGTTCTTCGAAGGCATGACCGGCGCGGCCGGCCGCAAGTACAACCTCGTGGCGCTGGTCGGCGTTGTCGCCGGCCTCGGCGTCGCGCTGACGCTCGGGCAGGCCTTCGGCATCAAGGTCGGCCACACGCTCGGCATCTTCTCCGGTTCGATGACCAGCACCGCCACGCTGCAGGCCTCGCTCGACGTCATGAAAAACAGTGATCCGTCGATCGGCTACTCGATCGCCTACCCGTTCGGCGTCATCGGGCCGATTCTCTGCATGTACTTCATGACGCGCCGGGTACAGCCGAAATTCCCACCCAAGGCGCAGCGCTTCCACATGGGCGAGATCACCATCCGCGACAGCTACGCGGGACGCACCATGCAGGAGATCGAGGCCGAACTGCCGCACGGCGTGCAGGTAACCATGGTGCGCAAGGAACACCAAAACGTCGTGCCGTCCGGCGATCTCGTTCTCACACGCGGCGATGCGCTCCTCGTGGTCGCGGACGATCGCCATGCGATCGATGACGCGGCGGACAAGCTCGGCAAGCTCGATCCGGGCCGTCTCGCCAAGGACCGCTCCGCACTCGACTACATCCGCGTCTTCGTCGGCAAGGCCAGCATGGTCGGCGTGCCGCTGATGCAACTGCCGATGCCGGCGGGCTTTCCGTCGCACCTGCTGCACGTGCGCCGCTATGACATGGACCTCGTGCCGACGCCGGACCTGATGCTGGAATACGGCGACCGCGTCGGCGTGCTGACGGCCCCCGACCACCGCGACGACATCCGCAAGCACTTCGGCGACACCGTGAAGGCGACCGCCGAGTTCAGTTACGTCTCGCTCGGCCTCGGCATGGTGCTCGGCGTCTTGATCGGCCTCATCCCGATCCCGGTGCCCGGCATCGGCACCGTCACCCTCGGCATCGGCGGCGGACCGCTGCTGGTCGCGCTGATATTCGGGTATCTGCGCCGCACGGGCCCGCTGCTGTGGACCATGCCGCTGCCCGCCAACATCGTGCTGCGCAACTTCGGCCTCGCGATGTTCCTCGCCAGCGTCGGCGTCAACGCCGGGCAGCCATTCGTCAAGACGATCGCCGAGTCCGGGCTGACGATGTTCTGGATCGGCGTCGCGGTCCTGCTCACCACCGTCGCGATTGTGCTGCTCGTCGGCTACTACGTCCTGAAGATACCCTACGACGATCTGATGGGCGTCGCTGCCGGCGCGACCGGCAACCCGGCGATCCTCGTCTACGGCACCCGCATGGCGCCGACCGAACGTCCCGACATCGGCTACGCGATGATCTTTCCCTCGATGACGATCGTGAAAGTCATCGCCGTGCAGATCGTCGGCTTGTTGACCCTTGCCGGTCCGGGATGACCGGAGCGGCATCAACCAGGAGGACCTCATGTCCCGCGTAACTCGCAAGCTCCGTCTCGCCGCCGCGGCGGCGGTCATTGCGTTCGTCCCCGTTTGCGCCCTCGCGCAATCGACGTCCGGCAAGGGCGACACCGGCGAAGGCTTCACGCTCAATGACAACGACGGCATCTTCGTCGACAAGGGCAGCTTCAAGGCCCTGCGCGGCAACGGTGCGAAAGGCGACCCGGCGACGACGCTCGCGAAGCTCGGCGCCAAGGAAGTCAAGCAAGGCGCCGTGATCTATCGCCTCGGCGACAAACTCTACATCGTCGACGGCACGCCGCCGGCGGATGCCACGCCCCAATTCATGACCACGCTGAAGGACTGGTGCGCGACCTGCAGCTGGTACACGCCCGGCTCCTACATGAAGTGAGCGCCGCCATGTTGACGGCCCCTCTCCCGACCGCGGCTTCGCACGCCGCGGTCGAGTTTCCCGGCGACGGACGCCGGGTCGTCATCCGCGCCCTACGTCCGGAGGACCGCGCCGGCCTCGTTGCGGCGTTCGAGCGCATCAGCACGCAGTCGGTCTACCGGCGCTTCTTCGCCGTGCGGCGGCATTTCTCCGACGCCGAGGTGTCGTTCCTGCTCAATCCCGACTTCACCAATCACGTCGCCCTGGTGGCGACGACCTACGAGGATGGCGTGCAGGCGATCATCGGCGCCGGACGCTATGTCGTCACCGCGCCCGACCGGGCCGAGGTCGCCTTCATGGTGATCGACGCCTATCAGGGCCAACACATCGGCAGCACCTTGCTGCACCATCTGATCGAGATCGCGCGCGAAGCCAAGCTCGACATGCTCACCGCAGAGGTCCTTGCGGAAAACATACCGATGCTGAAAGTGTTCGGGCATTGCGGCCTGTCCATGCGTACCCGCCACGAAGCCGAGGTCGTGCATGTGGCGCTGACGTTGCCGCGGTAGCATCGTCCACCGCAGCACCTGTCAATTTTTCATCATCGCCGCTGCGGCGGCCGAACCGCGCTGGCTCCTCGCCCGTTGGGTGATTGCCCCACCGGCCGCTTTTCCCTCTCATCCAGGAGGCCATCATGCGCTGGAGGCGAGAGTCCATCATCGATATCTACCAGCTCGTGCTGGGCCTGTTCCTTCTCGCCGCGCCCTGGCTGTTCGCGTTCTCGCGCACGACCTCGAGGATCGAGGCCTGGGCTACCGGCGCCGCCATCGTCGCGAGCTCGCTGGCCGCAACGGTCGTCTTCTCCAAGTGGGAGGAGTGGTTCAACGCGGCGCTCGGGCTTTGGCTGATTGCGGCGCCCTGGCTGCTCGGATTCACTCACACTTCGGGCATGCACGTGAGCATCGGCGTCGGCCTTGCGCTGACCTATCTCGCGTTGCTCGACCTCTACATCATCCACTACCCGGAAGACGCCAGGCCGCCGTCGGCGTCCGACCAGTCCCGGCCACCGCTTTCGGTTTAAACGGAGACAAGCCGATCAAGCGATTGTGCTGCCACCCAGCGCGCGCAAAGGAACAACGACATCGTTGCTTCCATTCTGCCAACGTCTCGACCAACGGAGCGACGTATGAAAACACCGACCATGATCATCACTGCGACCGTCGCGCTCGCGCTCACCAGTGCGGCGCCAGCACTGGCTCGTCATCACCAAGGTGCGCGGGCGCAGGCGGGCCCCGGCGACACATGGCATGCCTACCGTGATCACGGGCCATATCCCTGGTGCGCCCACTACAACAACATGACGGGTGAATGCGGTTTCGTTGCCTTCGAGCAGTGTCTCGAAACCGCCCGCGGCAACGGCGGCTATTGCACGCCGAACCCGGGCTATAACGCGCACCCGTAATCGCGCCGGCATCGATTGCGAACGATTGCGGCGCTGTACTGCGCTGCAGCGGCCATAGCTGACATGACGCCGGGTGGCTAGCCTTGCCGCCGCATTGCGGCTACTTGTCTGCGCCTGCTGTCGATTCACTGCCCGGGACAATCTCCACAATGTCATCCACGATCGCGCCAGCCGCGCGCCAGGTCCGTCTTATTCTGATCGGCGCCGCGCTGATGCTCACCCTCGGCATGGGCATCCGCCAGAGCTTCGGGCTGTTCCTGACGCCGGTGACGAAAGACCTCGGCATATTGGCCGGCGACTTCACCATGGCGCTGGCCGTCCAGAACATCGCGTGGGGGCTGTCGCAGGCGCTGGTCGGCGCGATCGGCGACCGCTTCGGCCTGCGCATCACGATGATCGTGGGCGCTGCGATCTACGCCGCCGGGCTCGCCACCATGGCCGCGGCGCAGGACACGCTCGTGCTCGTCATCTCCGGCGCCCTGATCGGAATCGCGCTTTCCTGCACCACGACGTCGCTGACGATGACCGCCGTCGTGCGCGCAGTGCCGGCGGAAAAGCGCACCATGACGCTCGGCATCGTCTCCGCCTTCGGATCACTCGGCACGCTCGTTGGTCCGCTCACCACCCAGACCATCCTCGCCTACCAACCCTGGCAGGTCGCCGTGTTTGTGTTCGTGGTGCTCGCTCTCGCCATGCTTCCCGCAGCGTTCATGGCCGGCGGCGCCGACCGCATTCCGCCGCCTGTCAGCGAGGCGACCTCGTTCCGCCAGGTGCTCGGTCAGGCGTTTCGCAACCGCCAGTTCCTCGTGTTGTCGGCCGCCTACTTCGTGTGTGGCCTCAATCTCGTGTTCCTCACCACGCACCTGCCTGCTTACCTCGCGCTATGCGGCCAGGATCCGATGCTGAGCGCGGCCTCGCTGGCGATCATCGGCGGCGTGAGCTCCGTCGGCTCGCTGGCAACCGGGTGGCTCGGCAGCAGATATCCCAAGCACGTCCTGCTCGGACTTCTCTACATCCTGCGCTCGGTGATGGTCGCGATCTACTTCGTGATGGAGCCGACGCCTGCGAGCACGCTGCTGTTCGCGTTCATCATGGGCTTGCTGTGGTGGCCTGGGCTCGTGCCGCTGATCGGCGGCCTCGTCGCCGACATCTTCGGCACGCGTTACATGGCGACGCTGCTCGGCCTGTCGTTCGTCGTGCACCAGGTCGGGTCATCGCTCGGCGCCTGGGGCGGCGGCCTGATCTTCGATCTCTACGGCTCGTATGACCACGCCTGGCAGATCGGTACCCTGATCGGATGCTCTGCGGGGCTTCTGCAGATCTTCGCCGGCGGTCCCTCGAAACACCGCGACCGCATGCCGGCGCCGGCGCTCGCGACAACCTGACCTTCCGTCACGCCCCGCGCGTGATCGTCCGTGGCGCGCCCAGCATCACCGACTGATTGGACGAGCCGTCGAGCTTCATGGCGTGCTGCGCATAGGAGCGGCGGCTCCCGCATCACCGCCGCCTTCATCCAATACAAATCGTCAGGGAGAAACGCCGGACCTTTTCTATTCTTTTTCCTTGTCAGACTGCTGCTTATCCACCTTCGTTTTCGGCGGTTGTGCAATGCTGACGGGATCCGAGCCGGCCATGCTCTCCTCGAGCCCTTGTTCGAGTTTCCGTTCCATTGGATCGGCCGGCTTCTCGTGCTCGGACTTGCGAGGCACCTGAGGATCAGCACCGCGCTTTTTAGTGGCCGGATTTTCCATGGCAGACCTTTCGACGACACGTTGACTGCACTGAAAACTCAACCCAGCCGCCAAAGGTTCCCAAGCGGCAACCTGCGATTAGCACACAAGGTCCGCGGGATAGCTGCCATCCTGCAATTTGACGTGGGCAATGCCCCTGCTCCGACTAAGATCGACCAAAACGAGACCACCGGAGGACGCCGCAATGAACAAATGCCTGGGGATGCTCACCGGCGCGGTTGCGCTGTTGATGCCGCTGACTGCCGGCGCACAGACGTGGCCCAACAAACCGGTGCAGTTCATCGTGCCCTCGGCGGCAGGTTCAGGCCCCGATGTCACGCTGCGCCCGTACACGGAAAAAATATCGAAAAGCATCGGGCAGCCCGTCCTCGTCATCAACCGGCCCGGCGCCCAGGGTGCGATCGGCGCGCAGGCGGCGGCCAAGGAGCCGGGCGACGGATACACGTTCATGCTGAGCAATATCGGCCAGCTGATCGCCAACAAATACACGATGAAGACGCCGGGATATGACCCGGACAAGGACTTCGTCCCCGTCGCGATCGTCGGACGCGCGCCCTACATGCTGCTGGTCAATCCGAGCCTTCCAATCAAAACACCGGCCGACCTCGTCAAGTACGACCGCGAGAACCCCGGCAAGCTTGCGCTCGCCTATGAGGGCGCCTCGGCCTACGCGGGCTCGGCCTACATCAAGAGCGTGATGGGTCTGAGCCTGCAACTCGTCGGGTACAATTCGCCGCTCCAGGCGATCCAGGACACGATCGGCGGCACCACGCAATTGCATCTGCAAGGCACCGCGATCGGGCTGTCGTTCGCCACCAGCGGCAAGCTGCGGCCGATCGTGTTGACGACCGACCAGCGGCTGCCCCAGCTTGCCGACGTCCCGACCATGAACGACAGCTATCCCGGCTTCGGCAGCTTCGAGGCCTGGCTGATGATCGTCGCGCCGGCCAGCACGCCGCCCGACATCGTCAAGCGGATGTCCCTCGAAATCGCGAAAGCGAGCGAGACGCAGGAGCTGCGCGACCTCTTCCGGAACCTCGGGTTCTTCGACAAGGAAGATCGCACACCGGAGACGGCTGCGGTATTCCTCAAGCAGCAGCGCGAGCTGTTTGAAAAGATGGCGAAAGCGGCGGACATCAAGCCGGAGTAATTCCCATGCGGTTTGCGATCTGGTCACCGACCAATCCGCGCGAAGGCGTCAGCCACGTCGAACTGTTCCGGCAGCAGGTGCGTGAGATCGAGCTCGCCGAGCAGCTCGGGTTCGAGCATCTGTGGCTCTACGAGCATCACGTTTCGCCGAGCGGCCCGGTCCCGTCGCCGAACCTGATCATCGCCGCGGCGGCGTTGACCACCAGCCGCATCCGCATCGGCACGATGGTCAACATCCTGCCCTACCGGAACCCGCTGCTGGTCGCCGAAGAAGGTGCGATGCTCGACGTGCTGACCAACGGCCGCTTCGACATGGGCATCGGCCGCGGGCTGAAGCCGCTCGAGTTCGACGCCTTCTGCCTCCCGCAGCAGGAATCGCGCGAGATGTTCCTGGAATCGCTGGAGATCATCCGGCGGGTCTGGGCCGACGAGAATTTCGAATTTCGCGGCAGGTATTTCAGCGTCAACAAGCAGACGCCGCTGTCGCCTCCCCTCGTCCAGAAGCCACATCCGCCATTCCTGATGAGCGCGCAGAGCGAAGAATCGCTGCGGTTTGCCGCCGAAAACGACATGCCGTTCGCGCAGATCGACGCGCTGATCGAGGACGCCGAGCGCGACCAGAAATTCTACCGCGACATTCAAATTGCGAAGGGCCACGCGCCGACGAGCCGGCTGTTCATCACGCGCGAAATCTATGTCGCGGACACCGACGAGCAGGCGCGCGTCGAGGCATTTCCCTATCTCGTGCGCTACTGGGACCTGTGGGGCCGCTACACCCAGTTCACGCGCGAGGGCAAGATGCCGGACAGCTACGATACCTGGCGCAAGCGCGCGCCGATGCTGCATGCGATGAAGTTCGAGGAACTGGTCGAGCGCGGGCTGGTGATGATCGGCAGCCCCGAAACCGTCGCGCAGCAGATCCTCGCGCACCAGCGCCGCCTCGACCTGTTCGCGCTGGCCGGCGTGTTCAAGTTCGGGGCGATGCCGTTCGACATGATGGCTGCGTCAATGCGCCGGTTTTCGGCCGGGGTGATGCCCAGAGTTCGAGCGAGCGCCAGCGGCGCAACCGAACGGGCGCGCGCGCAGCCTGTTGCCTAGCAAATCGAATGGACGGCGGCGGAGGACGACGCTCGTCTATTTTTTCAAAAGCGTGCGCAGAGCCGCGTTGATGCGGTCCTGCCAACCCGGGCCTTCCGCCTGGAAGTGATGCAAAACGTCCTGGTCGATGCGCAGCGTGACCTGCTCCTTGGCGCCAGGCACCACCGGCGGCTTCGCCGTGGCGGGACCCTCGACGGGCTTGGTCGTCGCCGCCTTGAATGCGGCCTCGGCAATATCGCGACTGGTCGTGGGTCGGCGCGGCGTATGTGCCATCGGGTCTCCGCAGATTGGGCGAACCAATCTAGCGGTGCGCAGCCTGTTTGTCTGCACCGCCGGCCCCCGCCCGGGATGATCCACCCCACATCCTGCCGGCGACCTGCACGACCAGATCGAGCTTGCGCCGCTGGGCATCCTCGTCGAGCAGGTTGCCGACGATGTCGGACGCAAACCCGCATTGCGGACTGAGGGCAAGCTGGTCGAGTGGAATATGGCGAGCCGCCTTCTCGATCCGGCGGCACAAGTCGTCAGCTGATTCGAGTTCTGCCACCTTGCTGCTGATCAGCCCAAGGACAACCACCTTGCCTTTCGGGACAAAGCGCAGGGGCTCGAAGGTGCCGGAGCGCGGACTGTCGTATTCGAGCAGGAAACGGTCGAACGGCAGCTCATTGAACAGCCGCTCGGCGATGGCGTCGTAGGTACCTTCGCGATGCCACATGCTGCGGTGGTTGCCGCGGCAGAGATGAATGCCGAAGGTGACATCGGGGAAGCCGGCAATGATCGCGACATTGGCCGTAATCGAGCGCCGGATGTTCTGATCGGGATCCTCGCCGCGCTCGCGCATCAGCTTGAGCGACGGCTGGTCGACATACGCCGTGTAGCCCGGCTCATCGATGTGGACGTAGCGGCAGCCGGCGTCGGCCAGCTGGGTAATCATCCGGCGCAGCACGGCGATGAGATCGACCATGAAAGCTTCAGCGTCGGCATAGATCGCCTTCGACGCCTCGTGCGCAAAACGCTGAAAGATCCGGTCGGGCCCGACCAGCGTGGCCTTCACGGGCTTCGCCGCCAGCGGCTGGGCGCGCATGAATTCCTCGAGCGGCACGTTGAGGCCGAGCGACAGGCGCTCGACCACGGGGCGCCGCGACTGGATCGCCGGCCCCATCCCATAGAGATTGGGAATGTCCCACCGCTGCAGGGGTGCGGCGCCTTCGGAGCGGAAGGTGACCTCCTTCACGGTCGCCGCCGGCGCGTCGAAGCCGCGCAACGAGGCGCCGACGCTGTCCTGGAAATTCAGCCGGCTGATCTCTCCGTCGGTGACGACGTCGAGGCCCGCACTCTCCTGCATCCGGATCAGATCGGAGATACAGGCGCGCTCGATCTCCGCGAAGCGCGCAGCCGGGAGCGCGCCGCGCTCGAACGCCTCGCGCGCCTCTCGCCATCGCGCCGGCCGCAACAGGCTGCCGACGACGTCGGTGCGGATATCCTTGAGCGCCTTCATGGCCGGGCTGTTTCCGTTGTCGATGTGCATTCAAGACGCGTGCAGGCGGCGACCGGAAGCCGCTGAACGCGCACCAGAGTGTTTCACCCGCGTGAACAATGCGAACCGATCAGGCCGCGCGCTCGAGTTCCACGCCGTCGTGAAACGCCGCCACGACCTTGGCGAACTCGTCCGGCTGTTCGCGAAAAGCAAACGAGCCGGCGCGATTGATCAGATGGAACTGCGCGGCGCGTTGTTTTTCAGCGATGATCTTGAACAGCACATAGCCGGCCTCGCGCGGCGCGCGCGGATCGTGGCTGCTCCAGACCAGTTGCGTCGGAACGTGCACGCCCTTGCTGCGCATGGCGTCCCACACCTTGCCCTTGAGCGCACCGATCCCGTAGTTGCGCGCACGCGTGGCAGGGTCCTGCATTGCCTTGACCGCGTCGGTGTGCGGCTTGCCCTGGGCGGCAGTGACGCACGCGCCGAGCAGCGCATCGTCGATGTGACCGTGGGAATAGGACACGCGTTCGAACACCCAGGCCTGCGAAGCGCGGCTCCAGACCGGATTGGGCACCGCGTCGAGCAGGATATCGTCGAGGCCGTCGCCCTTGGGCGTGCTGTCGCCACTGGCGATCAGCGATAGCGAGCGCAGCTTCGCGGGCGAGGTCAACGCCAGCCACATGCCGACGAACCCGCCGAAGTCGTGGCCGACGAAGTGCACGCCGTCGAGCGACAGGGCCGCGAACACCGCCTCCAGGTGCTCGGCGATCTTGGCCACCGAGAGAATGTCGGCGCTGCCGACGTCGCTGTTGCCCGCGCCCGGCAGGTCGATCGCAATGACAGGACGGCCGGCGGTGAGATGCGGGATGGTGCGGTCCCAAAGATGCGCCCCGGTCGTGATCGGCGTGAGCCCGGGACGCCCGCCGTGAACCAGCAGGGCGGGCGTGCCGCCGGACGGGCCGGCGCGCAGCATCGAGACCTTGCGGCCGCCAACAGTGATGTCGGTTCGTGTCGTCGTCATGGTTTGCCTCAAACGCTGGCGTTCTGGACGAAATGCGCGAGCAGCGCGTTGAAGCGCTCGGGATGCTCGCGATAGGAGAAATGACCGGACTCGTTGAAAGTGGTCAGTGTAGTCCGGCGATTGTGCGCGGCGATCATGTCGAACACGTCGAAGCAGCCTTCCGGAACGACGGTCGGATCATTCAGCGCCCACAC
>Ga0105245_10000585_pt1 | contig 33073 bp, 29 predicted proteins | sample KBSM54metaG_FD_81523 | JGI IMG/M metagenome (GOLD analysis project Ga0105245, IMG submission 81523) | Miscanthus rhizosphere microbial communities from Kellogg Biological Station, Michigan, USA - KBS M5-4 metaG | ecosystem: Host-associated > Plants > Roots > Rhizosphere > Soil | place...
GCGAGCCAGCCGCGCGACGTTCTACAAGTACTTCGAGGATCGCGAGGACTGTTTCGCCCAGGCCTACGGTGACGCCGCCGAATGGCTCTGTCGCCGCATGCTCGGAGCCGCCAAACGGCAAGGCACCTGACGCGAGGGGCTGCGCGCCGCTCTCGCCGAGCTGCTCGAGTTCTGCGCCAACCAGCCGGCAATCGCAAAAGCGATTTTCGTCGAGGTCCACGCGGCGGGCGAGCGGTCGCTCGCCCAGCGGCGCGATCTGATGGAGCGCCTCTCCCGCGCACTTGACAGCGCGCGCCGCGAGATTCCCACTCGCCAAGCTCCACCTCCTGTTACGTCCACCTTCATGGTAGGCGCTATCGACACTCTTATGTGCGCGAAGTTGATGGACGGCGACGCCGCCCGCGCCCCCGAGATGCTCCCCGGCCTCCTCTACTTCGTGGTGATGCAGTACTTCGGCGAGGACGCCGCCTGGGAAGAGATGACCTCAGCCTCGGTCGCGACCTGGCATTCGCGTAGAGACGCCGCTGCTCAACTTCCCTGATCGATCGAGGGATTGGCGCGGCGAGGCGCTACAGGGGAATGTTCCCGTGCTTCCGCTTGGGTTGCTCGACGCGCTTGCTCTGCAGCATCCGCAGCGCCCTGATCAGCTTTGGCCGCGTCTCGCGCGGCTCGATCACGTCGTCGATGTAGCCGCGCTCGGCCGCCGAGTAGGGGTTGGCGAAGTGGGCCTTGTAGTCGTCGATCAGCTTCTGGCGACGCTCATCCGGCGTCGGCGAGGAGGCGATGTCCTTGCGGTAGATGATGTTGACCGCGCCCTCGGGGCCCATCACGGCGACCTCGGCGGTTGGCCAGGCGACGTTGAAGTCGGCCAGCATGTGCTTCGAGCTCATCACGTCGTAGGCGCCGCCGTAGGCCTTGCGGGTGACCACGGTGAGCTTGGGCACAGTCGCCTCGGTGTAGGCGTAGAGCAGCTTGGCGCCGTGGCGGATGATCCCGTTCCACTCCTGGTCGGTGCCGGGCAGGAAGCCGGGCACGTCGGTGAAGGTGACGATCGGGACGTTGTAGCAATCGCAGGTGCGGACGAAGCGAGCCGCCTTCTCGGAGGCCTCGATGTCGAGTACGCCGGCGAGGAAGGCAGGCTGATTGCCGACGATGCCGATCGGGAAGCCGTCGAGACGCGAGAAGCCGCAGACGATGTTCTTGGCGAAGTGCTCGTGGACCTCGAAGAACTCGCCGTCATCGACGATGCGGGAGATCACCTCGCGCATGTCGTAGGGCTTGGAAGGGTCGTTGGGGACGAGTGTGTCGAGGTCCTCGTCTTCGCGCTCGGGGCTGTCGGAGGGAGCGAAGGGGGGCGGCGCCTCGAGGTTGTTCGAGGGCAGGAAGCTGAGCAGGTAGCGGGCGTCCTCGAGGCAGCTCTCCTCGTCCTCGGAGGCGAAGTGGGCGACGCCGGACTTCGAGTTGTGGCTCATCGCCCCGCCCAGCTCCTCGAACTCGACCTCCTCGCCGGTCACCGTCTTGATCACCTCGGGACCGGTGATGAACATGTGCGAGGTCTCCTTGACCATGAAGATGAAGTCGGTCATCGCCGGCGAGTAGACGGCGCCCCCGGCGCAGGGCCCCATGATCAGGCTGATCTGCGGAATCACGCCCGAGCACTTGACGTTGCGGACGAAGACGTCGCCGTAGGCGCCGAGCGAGACGACGCCCTCTTGGATCCGGGCGCCGCCGGAATCGTTGATGCCGATCACGGGCGCCCCCACCTGTGCCGCCAGGTCCATCACCTTGCACATCTTCTCTGCCATCACCTCGCCGAGGCTGCCGCCAAAGACGGTGAAGTCCTGCGAAAAGACGAAGACGGTGCGGCCGTCGATCGTGCCGTGGCCGGTGACGACAGCGTCGCCCCAGGGCCGTTTCTTCTGCATCTCGAAGTCGTAGGTACGGTGGCGGACAAAGGTGTCGAGCTCCTCGAAGGAGCCAGGGTCGAGCAGCTTCTCGACTCGCTCGCGGGCGGTTAACTTGCCCCTCGCGTGCTGCTTCTCCACCGCCTCCTCGGAGGCGGAGTTGACCGCGGCGTCGCGCAGCTCGCGCAGGTAGGAGATCTTCTCCTCGTGGGTGATCGGATTCTTCTCGCGCATCGGGCGCGGAAGTCTATTTACCCGCGCCGTTGAAAGCTGCGATGCCTCAGGTGCCGGCGAACGGCTGCTTCTGCGGTTCGGCGAGGCGATCTAGAAGTCGCTCCAGGTCTGCCTCGGCGAGATCCGAGTCAGGGTCGGCACGAAGCTCGACGCGAGTGCCAAAGCCCTTCTCCGCCATCGTCACCTCGACGCCTTCGACCTCGGCGACCAGCTCGGCGAGCTCAGGCTCGGACTTCATCAACGTGCGCGCGGCCTCGATCATGCGGGCCGCTTCCACCCCCAGAGCCCCGTTCCTTCCCCTCTTGGACGCTTGGGCGAGTCCATTCAGGGGGAGAAAGAGCGCCCATCCGACATTGACCCACTTCAGGTGTGGTCAATGTCGGATGGGCGTAAGTACAAGCGGAGTAGGAGGGCCTGGGCGCTGGCCGGGCGGCAGCATGGGGTCGTGGCGCGGCGGCAGTTGCTGGCGCTGGGGTTCAACGCGCGGGAAATCGAGCATCGGGTAGCGCGAGGACGCCTGCATCCGGTGATGCGAGGGGTCTATGCGGTGGGATGGCCGAAGCTGACGCGAGGGCGTCGTTGGATGGCATCCGTTCTAGCCTGTGGAGAGGGGGCGCTGTTGAGTCACCACAGCGCCGCAGCCCTCTGGGAGATCGGGTCCGAGCAAGGCGTAGTCGACGTCAGCGTGACGCGCCGCGCCGAACTGAAGCGGCGGGGGCTGCGCGTACGCGGTCGGCCATCATTGAGCGCCGAGAGCGTCACTTCACATGACGACATCCCGGTCACAACCCCACTGCAGACGCTCATCGATCTCTCCACTGAACTCACCCCAATCAGGCTCGAGCGCGCAGCTAACGAGGCGGACAAGCGCGATTTGATCGATCCGGAGACGCTGCGGACCGAGCTCGACCGACACATCGGAGAGCCTGGCGTGAAGGCACTACGTGCCCGCCTCGACAAGCGAACCTTCCGCCTCTCCGACTCCGACCTCGAGGTGCTCTTCCGACCAATCGCGATGGAAGCCGGCCTCCCCCCTCCCATCACCAAAGAGACCGTGAATGGATTCGAGGTCGACTTCTTCTTCCCCGAGCTGGGCCTGGTCATCGAGACCGATGGCTTGCGCTACCACCGCACGCCCTCGACCCAAACGCGGGACGCCCGCCGCGATCGCGCTCACACCCTCGCCGGAATGACCCCGCTCCGCTTCACCCATTACGAGATCAAGTACGAGAGCACCCGGGTCCGTTCCGAGCTGCACCAAATCGCCGCGGCCCTTGTACGCCCATCCGACATTGACCACACCTGCAGTGGGTCAATATCGGATGGGCGTGTCTAGGACTGCCTGAACCGCCTAGAAGAACGCCCCGCCCTTGTATTCGCCGAAGACATCGCGCATCGCGCCGCAGACCTCGCCGATCGAGGCGTCGGCGGCGAGCGCGGCGCGGATCGGGTGCAGCAGATTGCCCTCGCCGCGGGCGACGTCGCGCAGGGTCTCCAGCTTCTCGTCGACGCCGGCCTGGTCGCGGCGCTCCTTGAAGGCCTTCAGCCGAGCAAGCTGGCTCTGCTCGGCCTCGGGGTCGACGCGGAGGATGTCGACGTCGTCAACCTGATCGGTGACGTACTTGTTGACGCCGACGATGATGTCCTGGCCGCTGCGGTAGCGCTCGTGGTAGCTGTGCGCGGACTCCTCGATCTCGCGCTGCATGAACTCCAGCGCCTCGACCGAGCCGCCCAGCTCTTCCACCTTCTCCATCAGCTCCAAGGAGCGGGCTTCGACCTCGTCGGTAAGCGACTCGACGAAGTAGGAGCCGGCGAAGGGGTCGACCGTGTCGGCGGCACCGGACTCGTGCGCGAGCACCTGCTGGGTGCGCAGGGCGATCCGGGCAGAGCGCTCGGTCGGCAGGGCCAGCGCCTCGTCGAAACCGTTGGTGTGCAGGCTCTGGGTGCCGCCGCAGACGGCGGCGAAGCCCTGCAGGGCGACGCGGATGATGTTGACCTCGGGCTGCTGGGCCTGCAGCGTCACGCCCCCGGTCTGGGTGTGGAAGCGGATCTTCATCGAGTTCGGGTCCTGCGCTCCGAAACGCTCGCCGACGATTTTCGCCCACATCCGCCGCACCGCGCGGAACTTGGCGATCTCCTGGAAGACCTGGTTGTGACCGTTGAAGAAGAAGGCGAGGCGAGGCGCGAACTCGTCGATCTTGAGGCCCCGGTCGAGCGCCGCTTCGACGTAGGCGATCGCGTTGGAGAGGGTGAACGCCACCTCCTGCACAGCCGAGCAGCCCTTCTCGCGGATGTGGTAGCCGGAGATCGAGATCGTGTTCCACTTCGGCACGTGCTGGTGGCAGTACTCGAAGATGTCGGTGGTCAGGCGCATCGTCGGAACCGGCGGGTAGATGTAGTTGCCGCGCGCCATGTACTCCTTGAGCACGTCATTCTGGACCGTGCCGCGCAGCTTCTCCGAAGGGACGCCCTGTTCCTCACCGACCAACTCGTAGAGCAACAGCAGGACCGCCGCCGGCGCGTTGATCGTCATCGAGGTGGAGACGCTGTCGAGCGGGATCTGGTCGAAGCAGATCCGCATGTCCTCAATCGTGTCGATTGGGACGCCGGTACGGCCGACCTCGCCGTGGCAGAGCGGGTCGTCGGAGTCGCGGCCGAGCTGGGTCGGCAGGTCGAAGGCCATCGAGAGCCCGGTCGAGCCGTGCTCGATCAGGTAGCGGTAGCGCTCGTTGGTGTCCTCGGGCGTGGCGAAGCCGGCGTACTGGCGCATCGTCCAGAGCCGGTCGCGGTACATCCCCTCGTGGATGCCGCGGGTGAAGGGCGGGGCGCCCGGCTCGCCAAGGCGCTCCTCCAGCCCCGGCGCCACGTCGTCGGCGTCGTAGACGCGCTCTATCTCAATGCCCGAGTCGGTGAAGACGCGCTCGTCATCCGGCCCCACTAGAGGGGCGATCGTGCGATGGGTTTCTTCGGTAGCCATGGCGAGAGGATATGCGGAGTGCCCTTAGCGGCCCTTTACGGGGCACCCTAATGATGCTCTAATTAATTGGAGCGATTGGGTTGCATCTGTAAGTTCCCTTCTGTACCTTCGCTCGTACCGGAGAGACATCCAGCGGTAACCGGATTTGGGACTAGAACAGGTATGGCGATGAGTCATACCGGGAAAAGGGAGAGGAAGATGTCGCCGTTGGCCAGTCGCAGTGCTCCGCAGCTTCTGCCACCGTTCTGGCCGATCGACGACCAGCACGGAGTCGGCCACGTGCGGCTCGAGGGCGAGCCGCCGGCCAACACTGCCGAGGTGATGCCGCTGCTGCTCCAGCTCGCTGCCCAGAGCGACGCGCTGCGGAGCTTGCAGAGCGCCGAGGGCGAGATCCTCTCCGAGAGTGCTGCCTCGGTACTGCGCGGCGAGATGGCCGAGCGGATGCGCGAGCTGGCCGACCTGCTTGACGACGAGAGCGCCGCCGCAGTTCGCCTGCGCGCCAAGGGCCTCGCCGGCGCCATCGAGCACCGCGAGATGACGCTCGAGATCGCCCGCAGCGGTCCTCCGCCCGCGCTCGAGATCGTCTGTGGGCCCCTCTGCACATGGCGGATGAAGACCCGCATCGGCCTGCACTCCTTCCTCGCTGCCGCGCGCGACGAGCCTCAGCAGGAGCTGCTGAACGAACTTGATCAGTCTCTCGAGCAAGCATTGGCCTCAGTCGAAGCCGAAATCGGTGCCAGCGAGATGAGCGTGCCCTTCAAGCTGCCGATGAACGTGACCAACCTGCTGATCTCAGCTGGGGAGGCCGCGGGTCACCCGAAGCACTTCGCCTACTTCATGCCAGAGGACGAATGGGTTGACGGGCTGCCGATCCAGGAACAGCGCACTCTCTATATGCGCAACGTCCACCTCGCGCGTTACTCGGTGATCACGATCCCGCTGGCAGAAAAACTGCTGCGCGGGCCGATGCGCGCCGCCGACGTGCCGATCGCCGACACGCTGATGCCCTGGATCCGCGGCCATGACCATGGCCACAACGTCGTCGTGCCGGCCACTTGCTACGACGAGTGGATGAAGACGCTGGGGATAGAGCCATTCATGGCCCTGCAGGAGGCGATCGCGGACGTCTATGGCTTCCTGATGACGATCTCCGACGCTTGGCTCGGCATCACTGGAGTCAGCCGCCTCGATATGTGCGCCACGCACATGGCCGAGCTGCTCCACTACCTACGCCGCGGGCCGAAGTACTACGGCGACCCCGGTGCCGCCTACGTCGAACTCAGCTTCCTCGCCGAGAACGGTTTCGTCGAGATCGACGACGCCGGCCGCGTCACCTGGAACGAGGAGGACTTCTGCCGCGGCATGGCCGCCCTGGCGAGCGCCCTGACCGAAGCCACCGTCGGCGCCCCCGACGAGACCGGCTCCGAAGCCTTCCTCGCCCGCTACGGCTGGCCCACCGAGACGGCCGCGATGCGCACCTTCGAGGCGATGCGCAAGGAACTCACCAACGTCCCCACCTCGATCGCCTTCTACAGGACGAGCGACGTCACCGCCGCTGACGAAGTCCCCGTCCCGGCCTAGCTGCTCAGTCCGAAGCCCCGGCCAAGCGCTCGACGCCGGACTTTTCGATCGTCATCCGCAGCCCGTCGCGCAGCTCGATGCTGGGTTCCCAGCCGAGCAGCTCGCGTGCCCTGGTGATGTCGGGGCGGCGCTGCTGGGGGTCGTCGGTCGGCAACGGCTCGAAGATGATCTCCGAGCTCGACTCGGTCACCTCGATCACGGTCTTGGCCAGTTCCAGCAGGGTGAACTCGTCGGGGTTGCCGATGTTGACCGGCATGTGCACATCAGATTCGGCCAGAGCGACGATGCCGCGGATCAGGTCATCGACGTAACAGAAGCTGCGGGTCTGGTCGCCCTCGCCGAAGACGGTCAGTGGCCGGTCCTCGAGCGCCTGGCGGAAGAAGGTCGGGATCGCGCGGCCGTCGTGGGCGCGCATGCGAGGGCCGTAGGTGTTGAAGATGCGCACGATTGAGGTGTCGACGCCCTGCTGTCGGTGGTAGGCCATCGTCATCGCCTCGGCGTAGCGCTTGGCCTCGTCGTAGACGCCGCGCGGCCCGATCGGGTTGACGTGTCCCCAGTAGTCCTCGGTCTGCGGGTGGACTTTGGGATCGCCATAGACCTCGCTGGTCGAGGCGATCAGGAAGCGGGCGCGCTTGAACTTGGCGACGCCGAGCATGTGGTGGGTGCCGTGCGAGCCGACCTTGAGCGTGTGCAGCGGCAGCCGCAAGTAGTCGATCGGGCTGGCCGGCGAGGCGAGGTGGTAGACGAAATCGACCTCCTCGGGGATATCGACGTACTCGATGATGTCGATGTGGCGGAAGTCAAAGGCCGGGTCCCGTATGTGCTCGATGTTCTGCAGCGAGCCGGTCTCGAGGTTGTCGATACAGATGACCCGATGGCCCTCGCCAAGCAGGTGCTCGCAGAGATGCGAACCAAGGAAGCCGGCGCCGCCGGTGACTACGCAAGTACTCATCGCGCGGATGCTATCGGCCGCCTCACGAATGTGACTGCCGATGGAGATTCCTGCAATTTGCGCTGATATCCCCCGGTCACTTGTCCAGGTGGGGGGCGAGTTGCGCTTCGTGGGTGGATTGGCTTGCCATGTTTGGACAGCCGATCTGAAGCACTGTAGGGGAGCCCAGCGGGGAATTGAGTCAGGGAGAAGCAACCAAAACCAGCGCCGCAGCACGCAAGCGCGCGGCCGTCGAAATGATCGCCAAGTACGAGGGCGCCCTTCGCCGCACGGCGAGGCGCTACTCGTTCGACGCTGAAGACGCGGACGACGCTTACCAGCGGGCGCTGGAGATCGCTCTGACGAAGGCGCCCACCACCGACTTACGTGAACTGATCCGCTGGACCCAGACGGTGACCAAGCACGAGGCGCTGGCGGTTCGACAGAGTCGACAGAAGCTGCTTGGCTACCAGCGCATCAGGGAGGGGGCGGAGGATCCGGTGGCACTGATCCCCGCCACCAGCGACGGGCCCGACGAGCAGGCCGAGCGCCGCGAGGAGGTGGCCCGCAGCCGCGAGGCTCTGCAGGCGCTGAAGCCGGCCGAGCTACGGGCCCTGGGCCTGCTGGCCGAGGGCTACTCCTACGTCGAGATCGGCGAACGAACAGGCTGGAGCCAGACGAAAATCAATCGCCTGCTCGCCGAGGGCAGGGCGCGCTTCCGCACCCTTGTCTCCAGCAGCGAGGACGGCAGCCGCTGCCGCGAGTTGAGGCCGTTGCTCTCGGCCTCCTGCGACGGAGAGACCGGTCCTCGCGAGGCCCTAGAAGTGCGCGAGCACCTGCGGGCCTGCGCTCAGTGTCGCGCGACGATGCGTACCTACAGAGCCGCCCCGAGGATCGCCGTGGCGCTGTTGCCGGTGGTGCCGCCCTCTCGCTCACTGCTGGAAAGGGCGCAGGATCTAGCCGCCAACCTCTCGTCACGCCTGCCGGGACTCGGCAGTAGTAACTCGGTTGCCACGCAGGTCGCTGCTGCCGGAGGCACGCGGGGCGCCGGCATGGCGGCGATCGCCAAGCTGCTCACGGTCTGCGCCGGAGCGGCCGGTGGCGCGGCGGCATGCGTTGCCACCGGCGTACTGCCGGCGCCGGCGCTGGTCCCAGACCCTGCTGCCAAGCCGGCAATCGAACGGCCGGTGTCCAGCGCGTCCGCCACGAGCGAAGACGAAGCGGTCGACTACCAGCCAGCGCCGGCGCCGACCGAAACCCCGGCGAGCAAGCCCGAGCAACAGCCTGCGACAAAGAAGGCGGAGGCCGCGCCGGTAAGCGCCGAACCAAGCGCTGCTACGGCGGGAGCCGTGGAATATGAAGCGCCCGCCCCGACCCCCGAACCGGCCGCCAGCGGCGAAGCCGCGCCCTCCTCGAGTTCGAGCGGCTCGGCAGCCGGGGAGTTTGGGCCGTGAGGCGTTGCACCTCCGCGATTGCGTTGGTCTTAGCTCTCGCGCTGGCCTGGCCAGTGGCGGCGGAAGCCACTCCCATCCAACCGATCGATTTGAAAGTCGATGGCGGCGAGGAAAACTGGCACCCAAGTCGCATGTTCGCCCTCAACTGGAGCAACCCGCCCGGGGTCGCTGCCGTCCACTATCGGCTGCTAGGGCCCGGCGGCAGGGCTTTGATCGGCGACACAAGCCTGCCCAGGGCGGCAAACACGATCGATCACCTCAGCGTTTCCCCTGCGCCCGGCGCCTACACCGCGGAGGTTTGGCTGGAGGATGCCAACGGTGCGCAGGGGCCGCCGGTCAGCGCCAAGCTGCGCTTCGACGATGCACGACCGGGGGCTGTCGAGCCTCTCGCCTCCCCGGCGTGGATCGGCCGCTCGGCCTTTCCCTACACCGTTCACCTCACCCACCCCGGCGGTCCACTGCCGATCTCCGGCATCCGCGGGTACGCCGTCTCGACCGATTTCTCCCCGACGGGAAGCCCCTGCGCCGGGGCGACCTGCAGCGTCGTCGAGGTCGACTTGCAGAGAGGCATAGCGACCGACTCGCTGCCGATCGCCGAGCTGCCCGAGGGGATCAACTACGTCCACGCTGTCGCCGTCTCCGGGTCGGGAGTTGCCTCCTCTCCAGCCGGAACCGCGATCCTCCGCGTCGACAAGACCGAGCCGGAGACCCGGATCGAGGGCGTGCCCGCGGGATGGGCTGGCGAGCCGGTGCGACTGACGGCTGAGGCCAGCGACGCTGCCTCAGGCATGGTGGCAACCGGGACCGCGGCCAGCCCCTTTACCGCGATCCAAGTCGACGGTGGGGTGCCGACGATCGCGGGAGGAGCCAGCGTCAGCGCGACCGTGATCGCCTCTGGCGTGCACACGGTCGCCTATTACGCCCGAGATGCGGCCGGCAACGTCGCCGACGGGGCAGGCGCCAGCGGCCGGCCCAATCGCCCACCCGCGACGACGGTGGTCAAGATCGATCGGGAGCCGCCGCGGCTCGCCTTCACCTCCGCTCAGAATGCCCAGGACCCGGAGCTGATCGAGGCCCGGGCGGAGGATCGCTACTCCGGCCTCGACCCCAACCGAGGCTCGATCGCGGTTCGGCGCGTCGGTGGAGGCGAGCGCTTCGCGCCGCTGCCTACACAGGTCTCGGCCGGGGCTCTGCGCGCCCACTGGGACTCGAGTGCCTACCCAGTCGGGGAGTACGAGTTTCGCGCCACCGCTTACGACATGGCGGGCAACATGGTGGCTTCGCTCAATCGGGCCGATGGCACGGCGATGCGCCTGAGCGGACCGCTCAAGGTGCCGGTCAGGCTCTTTGTCCGCGGTGGCCGGGCACGCACGGTGCGCTATGGGCGTGGCATCTGGTTCGCCGGGCGGGCGCTGGCCGGGCGGCGGACACCGCTGGCGGATGCGCCGATCAAGGTGATCGAGCGCTTCGCCCCCGGCGGTGCAACCACGGAGCGAGTCTCCACCGTGCGGACTGGCGAGAACGGCCGGTTCGGGATCCGGCTGGCGCCGGGGCCCAGCCGCGAAGTCGTCGCCTCGGCCGTTGCCACGGCAATCACGCGCGGGGCCGACAGCAGGCCGCTGACCCTGACGGTGCACAGTCACGTGGTCCTGCGAACCTCGGCTCGCGTCGCGAAGATCGGCGGCTCACCGATCATCTTCCGCGGCAAGGTCGCGAGTCCGGGCGCGTCAATACCGGCGGACGGCAAGGTGGTGCAACTGCAGTTCCGCCTCCCCGGCTTGCCCTGGAGTGAATTCCGCAGCGTCCGCACCGGACCAGACGGGCGCTTCCGCTACGCCTACCGCTTTAGCGACGACGACAGCCGCGGCGCCCGCTTCCAGTTCCGCGCCTACGCACCGGCGCAAACCGGCTGGCCTTTCGAGCCAGCCGGCTCACTGCCGGTGTGGGTACTGGGTGCTTAGACGGGCAGAAGGTCGACGGCCTGCCGAACGCGCTGCTCGAGCTCGTTGCGGTTGCGCTTCAGGGTCGTCTCGACCGTGCGCTGACGCTTGCGCGCCTCGCGCTCGACCCGGTTGCGGGTCTTGCGGGCCTCAGTGGTCGCACGCTTGCGGGCAGTGGTGCCGCGGCGCTCGGTGCGCTTGACCCGCCGGCGCAGCTCGGTCCGGTAGGACTTGAGCTGTTTTTCGGCGGCGCTGCGGCCGCTGAACGGCTCCACCAGCTCGCTGACGCGGTCAGTGAGGCTCAGAACCGCGCCGACCGGGAGGTCGACAGCGGTCTCGGCGACGCTGCGGGTCTGCCGTTTCTCAGTACTCGTGGTGCTCGTGGTTTTGGCTTTGGAGGCGGAGCTTTTGCTCCCGTTGGTCGATGCCATGTGAAAGAAGATTCCCTTCGTCTGCGGTTGCCTGCCTCGGATTCGCGAGTGTAACGAACATACGTTCTACGCGAACAGACGTTCTTAAACCCGAGGCGCCTGCCGGTTACTGCCCGGCCCGGGCGATTGCCAATCCGCGCTCTCCCGCGGCGGCGGCGAAGGTGTAGCGGGCATCGAGACCGAGCGGGGCATCGTCGAGCGATCCCTGGCCGAAAGCGACCTCGCCCCCGGCCTCGCGGACGATCAGCTGCGTCGCCGCGGCGTCCACCGAGCGGCAGGGCCGCAGGCCGATCATCGCGTCGAAACGGGCGGCGGCGACATAGGCGGCGGTGATCGCGATCGAGCCGACCACACGGATCCGGTACACGCGGCCGGCGAAAGCCTCGAGGGCGGGGACGGCGCGCTCGGGCTCAGCGGCCTCGAGCCCGAGCAGCTCCAACTTGTCGCCGTCAGCGGCTACCTCGATCCGCTCCCCATTGAGCGTCGCCCCCTCGCCGCGCTTGGCGGCAAACTCCTCGCCGACGCCGAAGTCGTAGACGTAGCCGAACTCGACCGCGCCCATCGAGTCATCGCTGGCCACTGCGAGGCTGAGGCTGTGCGAGGGCAGGGTGCGGCGGGCGTTGAGCGAGCCGTCGATCGGGTCGATCACGACCCGGGCCGGGCCACCGCCACCGAACTCGACCTCGCCGCGCTCCTCGGAGACGGCGACGAAGGAGGCGCCCTGCTCCGCCAACCGGTCGAGCTCGGCGAAGACGATGTCCTCGCAGCGGCGGTCGATGACCAGGGTGTGGTCTCCCCCCTCGCCCACTCCCTCGTACTCGGTGCGCGCCTTGATGCCGCGCACCTCATCGAAGATCGCCCGCTGCGCCGTCACGCAACGGCGGCAGATTCCCAGCCAGTCTGCGGAAAAAACGTCCATGGCGGTCATCCTATGGAGGCCGCGCACTCGCTAGCGTTGGACCATGCTCACCCTGGCGGAGGCACAGCGGCGCGCGGTCCTGCATGGCGACGGCCCACTGCTGCTGCTCGGGGCCGACGGCACCGGCAAGACTGAGGCCCTGGCGCGGCGCTTGGCGCGGCTTGCCGAGGAGGAGGTCGACGCCGACCGGGTCCTCCTCATCGCCACCACCCCGGCGACCGCCCGTCGCCTGCAGGGCCGGGCCGAGACCTTGCTGCGGGCTCCCTACGAGGAGCTGTGGATCGGCACCTGGTCGGCGATCTGCGAGCGCCTGCTGCGGGCCCACTCGACCGCGGCGGGGCTCAATCCCTTCTTCGACGTCCTCGGCCCGGCAGAGCGGCTGGCGATGATGCTCGACCACCTCGACGAGTTGCCGCTCCGCAACCTCGAGATCCGCGGCAACCCGGCCGGCCTGCTCGCTCGCCTGCTGGCCCAGATCGACGCGCTGAAGGCGGGCTCCGATCCGCCCGAGCCCGACCTGGCCGAGTTCTGCGCCGCCCACGACCGGATCGTCGCCGAGTCGGGCAACCTCGACGAGGGCGACGTCTTCCTCACCCTCGGCAAGCTCCTGCACGAGCGCCCTGACATCCGCACCGAGATCGCGACCCGGTTTGCCTACGTGATGGTCGACGAGTACGAGGACACGACGCCCGCCCAACGGACGATCCTCGCCAAGCTGGCGGAGGAGAACCCGAATCAGGTCCACGCCCAGGACGCTTCCGCGGAGCTGATCAGCGAGGCGCCTTCGATCACGCTCGAGCAGCAGTTCCGCCAGCCCGCGCTGCGGCGTTGGCGCTGCAGCAACGAGCGAGCGCAGGCGCAGGCGGTGGCGCGCGAGGTCGAGCACCTGCTCAGCGAGGGGACCGCGCCGGGCGCGATCTGCGTGCTGATCGACGACCCGGCGGCGAACGGTGGGCCGGTCTCGGCGGCGATGGAGGAGCGCGGCGTTCCTTTCCACCTGGCCGGGCCGGCGGCGCTGTTCCAGCGGCCGGAGGTGCGCGACGCGATTGCTTGGTTGCGCGTGCTGGCGGCGCCCGACGACTCGCCGGCGGCCGCGCGGGCTCTGACCAGGCCGCCGATCGAGCTGCGCGCCGCCGACCTGGCACGGCTGACGACGATCGCCCGCCGCCGCAAGGTCGACATGGTCTCCGCCTGCGAGGCGGCGCTGGAAAGCCCGCAGATCCCGCCCGAGGGACGCGAGCGAATCCAGGCCTTCCTCAAGCTATACGGCGAAGCCTCGGCGGCACTGGAAGAACGCCGCGCCGACGTCTTCGTCAGGAGGTTGATCGAGCGGGTCGGCCTGCGCCGCCAGCGCCTCTTCGCCGCCGAGCCCGAGGTCGCCGAGCGGCTGCTCGGCCTCTCCCGCCTGGCCGAGCTGGCCTCCGCCTGGGCGCGGCGGGAAGCGCACGGCACGACCCGCGATTTCGTCCGCTACCTCAGCGCCGTCGCCGAGGCCGGGGTCGAGCCGGCGGGCGGCGAGGAGCCCCCCTCGCCGGGCGCTGTCGTCGGCCTCTCGCGCCGCGCTGCCAAGGGAACCGAGTTCGATCACGTCTTCGTGCTCGGCCAGGGGGCCGAGCGAGCTCAGGCGCGGCTGAGCCTGGTGCTCTCCCGCATCGACCAAGACGGAGCAGCGGAGGGCGGCGAGGAGGAGACGCAGGAGGAGGAGCTGTTCGGCCCCGCCGAGGGCCTGCACGCCACCTATCGCAAGCTGCGCGAGGAGGTGCTGGAGGCGTCCTGGCGGGCAGGGCGAGAGCTCTCGGAGCCGCGCCTTGACACCGTGATCGACGTCAACCGGGCGATCGCCCGCCACCTCGAGCTGCTCAAGCTGGCGGCGCTCGCCCAGCGGCCCGGCGAGGAGGCGACGGCCGAGGCGATCGCGGCGGTCAACGGGCTGCTGCGCCAGGTGGCGACGCCCGAGCAGCAGACCGAGCTCGACGCCTCGCCGCTGGACGCATACCTGCTCGACTCAGAGCGCGAGCGCGACGGCCGGCGCATGCTTATCGCCGCCCGCCACGAGCCCTCGCTGGAAGCCTTCCTGCCGCGCCGCGGCGACGGCGCCCTCAGCCTCTCCGCCTCCGACCTCGACCTCTACCTGACCTGCCCGCTGAAGTACAAGTTCCGGCGCGTCTTCGGCATCCCCGAGGAGCCGACCATCAACCAGCGCTTCGGCATCCTCATCCACAGCGTGCTCGAACGCTTCCACAAGGACGCCGGTGAGGGTGAGACCACGAACGGCGGGCTGGCCGAGCTGATGGACCTCTTCGAGTCGGGCTGGCGCCGCTCGGGCTTCGGCAGCAGCGACGACGAGCTGCAGTTCCGCGATCGCGCCCGCGAAGCGATGCGCCTCTACTGGGAGCGCGAGCGCGAATCCGAAGGGGTGCCGGTCTGGCTCGAGCGCAAGTTCGACATCCGCATCGGCGAGCACCAGGTGCGCGGCCGCGTCGATCGCGTCGATCGCCTCCCCGACGGCAGCTACGAGCTGATCGATTACAAGACCGGCGAACGCAAGAGCGAAGCCCAACTCGAGAACGACCTGCAGCTTGCCCTCTACCGGCTCGCAGCCCGCGAGGCCTGGGGGCTCGAAGCGGGGACGGGCAGCTACTACTACGTGCTCGACGCCGACAAGGTGGCGGCGCCGACCAAGCCTGACGACGCCGAGCGCGTCGAGCGCACGGTGCTCGCGGTGGGCGAAGGTGTCATCAGTCAGGACTTCGAGCCGCGGCCCTCGCCCACCACCTGCGGCTGGTGCGATTACCGGCTTATTTGTCCGGCGGCAGAGAGCTAGAGCGCCCCGGCTGCGGGTCCTGTCGTGTGGGAGGGGGGCCCTGCGGGCAGTCCACGGGCTGTCCTCGACCCCCCTCCCACACGCCACCCGCAGACGAGCGTTACTGATCTCCCTGCTGCCGCAAGAACTGCTGGAAATCCCTCGCAATGGAATCCGCAGACGGTAGGTCTTCGGGGCCGTTTAGCTCAGTTTGTTCCGCCTCGATGCGGTCGACCAGCTCCTCGATCTCGGGGTTGGCGGCGATCGCGCGGTCGATCTGCTCTTCGTAGCTGCTCGTCTCCTCCTCCAACTCGGTGGCGTCGACGGCGATGCCGGTGAGGCCCTCGAGCCGGCGCAGCAGGGCGAGCGCCGCCTTCGGGTTCGGCACGGCGGCGACGTAGTGGGGGACGGCGGCCCAGAGCGAGGCCGAGCTCAGCCCGACCTGACGGCAGCAGTCGTGGACGACGCCGACGATCCCGGTCGGCCCCTCGTAGCTGGAGCGCTGCAGCTCGAGCTCCTCGACCAGCTTCTCGTCCGAGGCGAGACCGGTGATCGGCACCGGCAGGGTGTGGGAGACCTCGGCGACCAGCGCTCCCAGGGTGATCACCATCTCCACCCCCAGCGCGTCGGCGGCGGTGGCGATCGTTTCCGAGAAGGTGCGCCAGCGCAGGTTCGGCTCAGTCCCGTCGAGCAGGACGAGATCGCGCTCGGCGGCCGGAATACGGACGGCGATCAGGTTGTTGGACGGCCAGTCGATTCGGCGCGCCTGGCCCTCGCTGAGGACGATCGTCGGACGGGTTGCCTGGAAGTCGAAGAAGTCCTCGGCGTCGACCTCGGCGATCAGCTCCGAGTCGAAGGCGTCGCCGACCGTGGTCAGCGCGGTCGAGGCCGCCGCGGCCGCGTCATTCCAGCCCCGAAAGGAGCAGACGAGGATCGGATTGCGCAGCTGCGGTACGTCGCCTTCCCAGCGAAGTGAATCCACCTGTTTGAGGTTACCGATGGCCCTCCGCGGCGCTGACTTCGTCCTTTGTAGGCCTATTGGACACCTAAAGGCGAAGTCAGCGAGCTAGGCAGGGGTGGAGAGAGCGCGGCGGACGAGGGTGTAGGCCATGAAGAGGGCGAGGGCGGCGAAGGCCAGTTCCAGGGCGCGGGTGGGGACGGCGTTGGAGACACCGACGCCGATCAGGACGCCGAGCGGTGAGAGGACGCCAATCACCATGGCCTCGCGCAGCCTGACGTTGCCGTAGCCGTTCTGCCGGTAGGCGCCGACGAGGGCGACGATGACGATCATCAGCAGCGAGGTCGACTCGCCCTCGACCTGGCTGAGGCCGAGGAAGATCGTCAGCGCCGGCACGAAGAGCACGCCGCCGCCGACGCCGACCAGGCCACCGGCGAGACCGCCGGCGATCGCGATCAGGATCGCGGCGAGCTCGTTCATTTGAGGATCAGCTCGATCGCGACGGAGACGAGCAGGACGGCGAAGAGCAGGGAGACGGCGCGCTGGGGTATGCGCTGCTGGATCGCGGTGCCCATCACCACCCCGAGCACGGCTGGTATCGCCAGCAGCAGGCCGGTGACCACATGCACGTTGCCGTAGATCCCGCCCTGCGCGACCGCTCCCAGCAGGCCGATCAGGACGATCGCGGCCAGGCTGGTGCCGGTCGCAAGCCGCTCGCCGTAGGCGAACCAAAAGATCAGCAGGGGCACGATCACGGTGCCGCCGCCGACGCCGAAGAGGCCGCTGAAGATGCCCGCGAGGGTGCCAATCGCGGCTAGCTTGAGGGTCGCGTGGCTCGGCGGCACCTGGGCAGAGGGCATCGTGCCGCGATACTAAGGCCGTGCCTCCCGCAGACGAGACAGGGGATGGCGGCGCCGGGCACTCGCCGCTGGACCGCTTGCGCGCCGACCCGAGCCACACTGCGATCCTCACCGACGTCGACGGCACCCTGGCGCCAATCGTCGAACGGCCCGAGCTGGCCGCGGTCCCGGCCGGCACAAGCGAGCTGCTGCGTATGTTGAACCGGCGCTACGGCCTGGTCGGCTGCATCTCCGGGCGGCAGGTGCTGGAGGCTCGCCGCCTGGTCGGGGTCGAGGAGATCGCCTACGCCGGCAACCACGGGCTCGAGCTGCTGATGCCGGGGGAGGAGCAGCCGCAGCTCGACCCGGCGCTGGCCGGCGCCGAGCGGGTGGCGGCGGACTTCATCGCCGGGCTCGACGACGATGAGCTGGCGGCGGCCGGCTTCCGGCTCGAGGACAAGGGCCCGATCCAGTCGCTGCACTGGCGCGGCGCCCCGGATGAGCGGGCCGCCGAGGCGCGCGCCCACGAGATCGCCGCCGAGGCCGGACGAGCCGAACTGGAACCGCGCTGGGGCCGCAAGGTGCTCGAGCTGCGGCCGCTCGGGGGCGGCGGCAAGGACGCGGCTGTCGCCGCCCTGCTGGCCGGCGAGGAGATCTCCGCCGCGATTTTTGCCGGCGACGACCGCACCGACCTCGACGCCTTTCGCCGCCTGCGCGAGCTGGCAGAGGATGGACAGCTCGAGGCGGTGCTCTGCGTCGGCGTGATCTCGCCCGAGGCGCCGCCGGCGCTGACCGAAGAGTGCGACCTCGCCGTCGATGGCCCGGACGGCTGGGTGAGCCTGCTCGAGGAGCTGGCCGCCTAGCAATGCCCTACACCGACCTGCTGCGCGTCACCGTTCTGCTCACCGGAGCCGAGGCCACCGCCCTGGCCGCGGTCACGGCGGTGGCGGTGAACCGCGACGCCGATACGAGGACCCTCACCGTGGCGGCCGCCTGGTGGTTGATCTCGTTGATCGTCGGCTTCTACCTCGGCCGCCCGAGTCGCGCGGCCGAGAGCCTGCGCGACACCCTCGCCCAGGCGCGCACGGCGACCTCGCTGCCACCGGAGTCGCCGGCCCGAATCACCGCCGGGCGCCTCTGGCCCGTCGCGGTCACCGCGATCGCCGCCGGCGTCCTCGGCGTCTTCTTCCCCGGCGTCGCCGCGATCGGCGCCGGCTACGCCCTGCTCGTCTCGCTCGCCTGGCACTCGCGCGAGGCGGCGGTGCTGGCGATCGAGCAGCGCGACGGGGTCAAGTTCTACGTCGTCCCCAACTCGGCCCTGCGCCCGATCCAGCTCGTCCGCACGCCGGGCCTGCGCAGCAGCCGTCGCGCCTAGGAGGGGTTTCGCCAACCCCTCCTAGGCCTGAGTGAGCGTCGCCTCCTGCGGGTAGCGTGATCTCAGATGATCGTCCGACGCTCACTGGGCCTGCTTGCCGTCATCGCGCTTGCCCTGATCCTCCCGGCAAGCGCAAGCGCGGTTGAACGCACCGTCACGGTCAAGGGGTCGGCAACGCAGAAGGTCCCCAACGACACGGCCAAACTCGGCTTCTCGGTCAGCAAGGAACGCAAGAGCCGGGGCGCGGCCCTGCGCGTTGTCGCGGTGAAGCTGCGCGCAGTAATCGCGGTAGTCCAAGCGACGCCCGGCATCGGCCCCGGCGATGTCACCACCGGCCAGATCTCTGTCCGCAAGATCAGCCGAGACAAACACACCCTCTTCCGCGCCTCCGAGGGCGTCGGCGTCGTCCTCCACGAACCCCAGCGCTCCGGAGAACTCGTCAGCGCCGCCGTGGCGGCCGGCGCCACTGGCACCCGCGGCCCCGACTTCTTCGCCGGCAACCCCGAAGCCGCCTACAACAACACCCTCCTCGCCGCCTTCGACCAAGCCAAAGGCAAGGCGGCAACCCTGGCCACGCGGGCCGGCGCAGTCTTGGGTCCGGCAATCACGATTGAGGAAGAGACGGAAGCGGTCCCAGTCGAAGGCCGCGCAAGTCCCAAGGGAGCTTCAGATACAGCGCCGGCTCCGCCAGCCAAGCCGGGCGCTTCCACAGTCACCGCCACCGTCCGCGTCGTCTTCGCCCTCGAATAGCTCCGCCAGCTCTGGGAGGGTCGAGGGCCATCTCGCGGATGCTTCGCGAAGCGGCTCCGCAGAGTAATTCTCAGCCGCGAAGCGGCACTCAATTGCACCGCCGCGGGCGGTGCATCGGTATCCGCGAGATGGCCCTCGACCCTCTTACCGCTTCCGCAGCTTTTTGAACTCGCCCCAACTCCGCGTATTGGCGATGTCCTCTGCAGTCAGCCAGGCCCGCCGCGCGGTCGCCACCGCGTAGTCCATGTTGTTCAGCGTGTCCACCCCGTGCGCGTCGGTGTTGAGCACGATCGTCACCCCAGCTTCGCTGGCCAGACGAGCGTGGTGCTCGGAGAGGTCGCGGCGGTTGGGGTTGCCGTTGATCTCGATCATCGTCCCGTTGGCCGCCGCCGCCTCGGCCACGGCCTCGACGTCGATCCCGTAGGGCTCACGGCGGCCGATCAGGCGGCCGGTGAGGTGGCCGATGCAGTCGACGTAGGGATTCTCGATCGCCGCCAGCACCCTCGCCGTCATCTCCTTCTCGGAGATCGCGAAGGAGGTGTGGACGCTGGCGATGACCCAGTCGAGGCCGGCCAACACGTCCTCGGAGTAGTCGAGTGAGCCGTCGAGGCCGATGTTGACCTCCGAGCCGGCGAGCAGGCGGAAGCCGCGCTTGCCCTTGTTCCAGTCGGCGACCTCGTCGATCCGCTCCCAGAGACGCTCCTCGGTGACATGGTCGCCGAAGCCGTGGCTGGCGGAGTGGTCGGTGATCGCCATGTAGGCGTAGCCGCGCTCGCGGCCCGCTTCGGCCATCTCCTCCAGCGTGTTGCGGCCGTCCGAGAGCGTCGTGTGGGCGTGCAGGTCGCCGTTGATGTCGTCGAGCGAGACCAGCTGCGGCAGCTTGTCTTCGCGCGCCGCCTTCAACTCGCCGCGGCCCTCGCGCAGCTCGGGCTCGATGTAGGCGTAGCCGAGGCGCTCGTAGACCGCCTCCTCGTCGGCGCAGAGATCGACCTTGCCGCTCTCGACCTCGGTGATCCCGTGCTCGGAGACCGAGAGGCCGCGGCCGACCGCGTCCTCGCGCAGCTGCACGTTGTGTGCCGCCGAACCTGTGAAGTGCTGCAGCAGGTTGCCGAATGCCTGCGGCGCGACGATCCGCAGGTCGACCGAGATCCCGTTCTGGGTCTGCGCCCGCACGCCATTGGGGCCCGGTTTGCCCGCAGCCGCGATCAGCGGGCTGGCGACGAGGTGCTCCGCCAGCGCCTGCGGCTCCTCAGCGGTGGCGATCAGGTCGATGTCCTTGCAGGTCTCGGCCCAGCGCCGCGCCGAGCCCGCCACCTCGACCCGGTCTGCGGCCGGGTGCTCGCGAAGGGTCCGCGCCAGTTCCTCGGCGATCGGGCGCGCCATCGAGAGCAGCACGCGGCCGCTTCCCTCGCCCGGCTCGCCGAGGCGCTCGAGCCCGGCCAGGACGTTCTTCTCGGCCTTCGGTCCGAGGCCCTTCATCTCGCGAATCCGTTCGCCCTCGGCCGCCGCCCGCAGGTCGTCGAGGGTGGCGACGCCGAGCTCGTCGAAGAGCCGCCGGGCAGTCTTCGCGCCAACGCCCGAGACGCGGGTGACCTCGATCAGCGTCGGCGGGAACTTCGCCTTCAATTTCGCCGCCGCCGGGATCTCGCCCGTCTCCAGCAGCGCGTCGATCTTTTCCGCCAGGGTCTTGCCGACGCCGGGAATCTCGGTCGCCCGGCCCGCCGCGGCCAGCTCGGCAACCGAGACCGGGCTTTCCCGAATCGCCTTGGCTGCCGTGCCGTAAGCGAGGACGCGGTATTTGACCGCGCCGTCGAGCTCGTAGAGCACCCCGAGCTCCTCCAGGGCGGCGGCTATCTCGGCGTTGGTCACAGTTGCAAGCTAGCGAGGCGAGGGTCTCTTTAGCTTGCACTCAGCTCCCTCAATAGCATCGCCCCCGCAGATGCCCGCGAGCAAACCCGAGCGAGGGCCGGCCTGGCTCGTCCTCCCCACCTACGAAGAGGCGTCGAACATCGAGCGGCTGGTCACCGACGCGCGCGACAAGCTCCCCGCCGGCGCCCAGGTCCTGATCGTCGACGACAACTCCGCCGACGGCACCGGGCGGATCGCCGCCGAGCTCGCCGAGCGCGAGGAATCGATCCACTTCCTCCACCGCGAGACCAAGGAAGGCCTCGGCCCCGCCTACATCGCCGGCTTCCGCTACGCCCTCGCCGGCGGGGCGGGGCTGGTGATCGAGATGGACGCCGACTTCTCGCACGAGCCCGCCTACCTGCCGCGCCTGCTCGAGGCAGCGGAGCATGCCGACATCGTGATCGGCTCGCGCTACGTGCCCGGCGGCGGGGTGAGCGATTGGGGCGCGCTGCGGCGCGCGATCAGCAAGGGGGGCAGCACCTACGCGCGGCTCGCGCTCGGGCTGCAGGTGCGCGACCTGACCGGAGGCTTCAAGTGCTTCCGCCGCGAGGTGCTGGAGGCGGTCGATCTCAGCGCGATCCGCTCCCGTGGCTACGCCTTCCAGGTCGAGGTGACCTACCGGGCGATCCAGCTCGGCTTCGACGTGGTCGAGGTGCCGATCGTCTTCCGCGACCGCCAGACCGGCTCGTCCAAGATGAGCCGGTCGATCGTCCTCGAGGCGATCTGGCGGGTGCCTCTTCTACGCTTTGGACGGTGAGGAGATGCGTCCGGGAGGCTTGCAAACCTCGCTATACTTTATGAAGTATTGAGCGCCGAACCTCGATCCCCAGGAGAGCGATTCCAGTGACAGGCAAACTCAGCGACGTGACAGATGCCAACTTCAAGTCAGAGGTTCTCGAGGCCGACGGGCCTGTGCTCGTCGACTTCTGGGCTCCCTGGTGCGGCCCCTGCCGCGTGGTCCATCCTGTGCTCGAGGAGATCGACGCCGAGCGCGACGACCTCAACATCGTCAGCATCAACGTCGACGAGAACCAGCAGACCGCCACTCAGTACGAAGTTCTCTCGATCCCGACCATGATCCTCTTCAAGGACGGGGCGATCGCCAAGAAGGTGATCGGAGCGATGCCCAAGCGTCGCCTCGAGGCCGAGCTCGAGCCGGCACTCGCCTAGCGCTCGCCGTGCCCTTCGTCGAGGTCAACTGGTTCGAGGGACGCAGTGACGAGCAGAAGGCGGAGATCGCCCGACGCATCGAAGCGGCCCTAATCGACGTCGCCGGCGTGGCGCCCGATCACTGCTGGATCAAGTTCTCGGACTCGAAACGCAGCGATTTCATCATCGGCGAGAAAGCCGGCGACTAGCTCGTCTGCTGCAGGAGTCCCGGGAGCACTCTCCCGGGACTCCTCCGACAAGCGTGCTGGACGGCTTAGCTCCTAGAAGTGAGGTTCGATGCGTGGAGGGCGCAGGGTGCCCCTCCCCGGAAGGCTTGGCGACCACGCCCCGAAACACGACCGCGACCTGCTGCGCAACGGTCTTCCGGGGAGGGGCACCCTGCGCCCTTACCGTCTCGGAGATGCTTCAAAGCTGGGTGACTATCGCGGCGAAGCCGGCGATGTAGGCGGCTGAGAGGGCGATGACGCCGTGGAGCATTGTGCGGTTGACCGATTCGAAGCCGCGTTTCATCTCAGCCCGAAGCTCTCTCATCTCGCCGCGCAACTCGCTGATGTCGCCTTCGACTTTGTCGAAGCGCTTGTCGACCCCATCGAAGCGGCGATCGACGTCGCCGCGGAAATCGTCCAGGCGGGCGTCGGTCCAGCTCTCCCTCATCACGTGCATGATTGCACCGTAAACATTTCGGCCGCGCGTGGGGCGCGGAGAATGTCAAATCTTTGTCACGCTGATCTCGAGGTCGCGGCCGTCGACGCGGACGGCTAGGCCGTCGGCGGCGTCGTAGGCGACTGAGGTGGCTAGGACCTCGGCGGCTATGTAGGGCTCGTGGGCCTGGGCGGCGGCGATCAGCTCGTCGTCGCCTCCGAGCGTCAGCTCGATCCGGTCGGAGATGTCGAGGCCGGCCCCTTTGCGGGCGTTCTGGACGGCGTGGACGATCTCGCGGGCTAGACCCTCGCGGCGCAGCTCGTCGTCGAGCTCAAGCTGCAGGGCGACCGCGTGGCCGGCCTCCGCCTCGACCTCGTAGCCCTCCAGCGGCTGCAGGGCGAGGGTGACCTCGTCGGGGCCGATCGTGTGATCGTCGCCGTCGATGCTGATCCCGACCTCGCCGCCGTCGGCCATCACCTTGGCGACGTGGACGGGGTCGAGTGCCTCGACTGCAGCGGCGACCTGGGGCATGCGCTTGCCGAAGCGCGGGCCGAGCGAGCGATAGTTGGGCTTGACCGCGTAGCTGATCAGGTCGGCCTCTTCGGAGACGAAGTCGAGCTCCTTGACGTTGAGCTCGCTGGTGACCAGGTCGGCGCGGGCCTCGATCGCGGCGCGCTCGGCGTCGTTGGCGACGATCACGGCGCGGCGCAGCGGCTGGCGCACCTTGGCCTTGGCCTGGGCGCGGGCAGCGCGGCCGAGCTCGACCGTGAGCCGCACGGCCTCCATCGCCGCCTCGAGATCGGGGTCGGTGAGTGCGGCATCGGCCGCAGGAAAGTCGCGCAGGTGGACCGAGTCGGGGCTATCGCCGAGCGCTTCCGCCTCGCCGCCGGCGAGGTTGAGGTGGATCTCGTCAGCGAGGAAGGGAGTGAACGGGGCAAGCAGCGCGGCGACCTCGAGCAGGCAGTGACGCAGGGTCGCGAAGGCGGCGCGGTCGCCCTCCCAGAAACGGCGGCGCGAGAGCCGCACGTACCAGTTGGATAGCTCCTCGACGTACTCGGCAATCGCCCGCCCGGCGGCGGTGCAGTCGAACCCGTCCATGTTCTGGCGGACCGTCGCAATCGTCGACTGCAGCTTGGAGAGCGCCCAGCGGTCGAGGTCGTTGCTGGGCTCGGGCGCGCCGTCGAAATCCGCGGGGGTGAGGTCCTCGGCGTTGGCGTAGAGGACCCAGAAGGAGTAGGTGTTCCAGAGGGTTAGGAGGAACTGGCGAACCGATTCGCCGACCGTGTCGACCGAAAAGCGGTAGCCCGACCAGGGCTGCTGGGCGGTCAGGTAGTACCAGCGGAAGGCGTCGGCACCGTGGGCGGAGATCACGTCCCAGGGCTCGACCACGTTGCCCTTGCTCTTCGACATCTTTTGGCCCTCGGGATCGAGGATCAGGCCGAGGCAGACGCAGTTGCGGTAGCTCGACTGCTCGAAGAGCAGAGTTGACTCGGCGAGCAGGGTGTAGAACCAGCCGCGGGTCTGGTCGATCGCCTCGCAGATGAAGTCGGCGGGGAAGCGTTCGGCGAACAGCTCCTCGTTCTCGAACGGGTAGTGCAGCTGGGCGAACGGCATCGCGCCGCTGTCGTACCAGGTGTCGATCACCGACTTGACCCGGTGCATCTCGCCGCCGCAGCTCTCGCAGTCGAGCACGACCTCGTCGATGTAGGGGCGGTGCAGGTCCTCGGGCACCTCTCCCATCGCCCGCTCGCGCAGCTCGACGACCGAGCCGGCGCAGTAGAGCTCGGTGCAGTCGCCTTTCGTGCAGTGCCAGATCGGCAGCGGCGTGCCCCAGTAGCGGTCGCGCGAGAGCGCCCAGTCGACGTTGTTCTCCAGCCACTTGCCGAAGCGGCCGTCCTTGATGTGCTCGGGGTGCCAGCCGATCGTCTCGTTGTTGGCGAGCAGCTCGTCGCGCACCTGCGAGGTGGCGACGTACCAGCTCGACTTGGCGTAGTAGAGCAGCGGCGTGCCGCAGCGCCAGCAGTGTGGGTAGGAGTGCTCGTAGACCTGCTCACGGAAGAGCAGCCGGCGGGAGTCGAGGTCGGCGATCAATGCTTTGGTCACCTCGGGGTCCTTGACGAACTGCCCCTCGAAGCCGCTCACCCGGCGGTCGAAGCGGCCTTCGAGATTGACCGGGTTGAAGAGCGTGCCGGCGTTGGTCGGGTCGAAGATGTCGTTGGCGGCGGCGACCGCGTAATCGTCTTCGCCGAAGGCGGGGGCGATGTGGACCAGGCCGGTGCCGTCCTCGGTGGTGACGAAATCGCCGGCGACGACGCGGAAGGCGTTGGCGGGCTCCTCCTCCAGCTCGAAGACGGGACCCTTGTACCGGCGGCCGGCCAGGGCAGAGCCCGGCAGGCGCTCGAGCACCTCGACCTCCTCGCCCAGCACTCGCTCGAGCAGCGGCTCGGCAAGGATCAGGACCTCCTCGCCACAGCGGGCCTTGACGTAGGTGACCTCGGGAGCGACGGCGACGGCGACGTTGCCGGGCAGTGTCCAGGGAGTCGTGGTCCAGACCAGCAGCGACTCCCCCGCCTCACTCCCATCCTCTCCGAGTAGCGGGAAGCGCACGTATATGGAGGGGTCCTCGACGTCCTGGTAACCGAGCGCGACCTCGTGCGAGGAGAGCGCGGTGCCGCAGCGCGGGCAGTAGGGCACGACCTTGTGGCCCTCATAGAGGCGGTCCTTGTCCCAGAGCTGCTTCAGCGACCACCAAACCGACTCGATGTAGTCGTCATCGAGGGTGACATAGGGGTCGTCGAGGTCGATCCAGAAGCCGATCCGCTCGGTCAGCTTGTTCCACTCCTCGACGTACTCGAAGACCGACTCGCGGCAGCGGGCGTTGAACTTGTCGATGCCGAACTCCTCGATCTCCTGCTTGGAGGAGATTCCGAGCTGCTTTTCGACCTCGATCTCGACCGGCAGCCCGTGGCAGTCCCAGCCGGCCTTGCGCGGCACGCGGTAGCCGCACATCGAGCGGTAGCGCGGGTAGATGTCCTTGAAGACGCGGGCGAGGACGTGGTGGGAGCCGGGACGGCCGTTGGCGGTCGGAGGGCCCTCGTAGAAGTTCCAGAGCTCGGCGCCGTCGCGCTGGTCGAGCGAGCGCTGGAAGACCTCGCGCTCGCGCCAGCGCTCCAGCACCCGCTGCTCGAGGTCGGGGAAGGACTGCTTGGTGTCGACGGGGCGGAAGCCGGGCATGGATGGGTGATTCTAGGAGCGCGAGTCGGAACGACCGGCCCCGACTCGTCTAGGCTCTCCAGCCGCATGCCCACCTACGACTTGAACGGAAAGGTTGCGCTGGTGACCGGCGCCGCTCGCGGCATCGGCTACGAGACGGCGCGCCAGCTGCACACGCGCGGTGCCTCGGTCACGGTCCTCGACATCGACGCCGCCGAGGCGCGCGAGGCGGCCGAGCGGATCGGCCCGCGGGCGATCGGGATCGCCACTGACGTCACCGACCACAGCGCCGTGATGCAGTCGGTCGCCGAGACGGTCGAGCGCTTCGGCGGGCTCGACGTCGTCGTCGCCAACGCCGGCATCGCCCAGAAGAACATGGCAACGGTGCGGGGGATCGGCGTCGAGGAGTGGGAGCGGGTCTTCGAGGTCGACATGCTCGGCGTCTGGCGCACGGTGCGCGCGGCGCTGCCGCAGGTCGTCGAGCGCCAGGGGCACATCGTCGTCACCTCCTCCGTCTACGCCTTCGTCAACGGCGTCCTCAACAGCCCCTATGCCGTCGCCAAGTCGGGAGTCGAGTCGCTGGGCCGCTCGCTGCGGGCAGAGCTGATGCCGCTGGGTGCCAGCGCCAGCGTCGCCTACTTTGGCTGGGTCGACACCAAGCTGGTCCAGGACGCCTTCGAGAACAACGGCGACCGCATGCAGCAGAACCTGCCCGAGTTCCTCAAAAAGCGGATCACCCCCGACCAGGCCGGCGCCGCCGTCGTGCGCGGGATCGAAGAACGGGCGCCGCGGATCTTCGCGCCGAAGTGGTGGCGCTATGTCTCCGCCCTGCGCGGAGTGCTCAACCCACTGCTCGACCGCCGCTTCGAAAGCGACCCGGCGATGACCAAGACGATCCGCGAAGTCGAGGCCGAAGCGGACGGGCAGGGTGCGGCCGCGGTCTCAGCAGCTTCGCGTTAGCCGCTCGAGCAGCAGGACCACTGACTGGTAGTCGGCGCCGGTGGCGCGGCTGAGGCCGATCTCGCAGGTGCGGTTGTTGGAGAGGTGGGCGTCGAAGTGGCGGCCGGCCAGCTCTTCGGCCTGAGGCCGGGTCGCCGACTCGGTCAGCTCCGGGTGGGAGATGCCGCGGTCGCCGGCAAAGCCGCAGCAGGTCGCCGACGGGGCCACATAGACCTCCTCGGCGAGAGCACCGGCCAGCGAGCGCAGCCGCGGCGCCAGGCCCATGTGGCGAGTGGCGCAGGTCGGGTGCACGGTGACGCTGGCGACCTTGCCTCCCACCTCGAGCTTCGGCAGCAGGCGGTCGTGAGCCCAGACGACGGAATCGAGGATCTCGAGCTGAGCGAGGCGCCCCGCGTTCTCCTCGCTCAACACCCCCTCACCGGGGTCGGCGATGCTCTGCGTGCAGGAGGCCGCATCGACCACGATCGGCAGGGAGCCCTCGTCGCTCCAGCGCCAAAGCCGTTCGACCATCTCGTTCGCCTTGTGCGCATGCGCAGCGCCGAACCCCTTCGAGCTCCAGGGCAACCCACAGCAGCTACCGGCTACGTCGTCGGGAATCCAGACTGGCATCCCAGCCCGAGCCGAAACCGCCACGAGGGCCTTGACCGGGTTCCCGCCAAAGATGCGATTGGTGCAACTCGGAACGTAGACCGCCGCGGCCGCGCCTCGAGGAGCAGGGGGTGCCCCTCTCCCGACACTCCCCGCTTTTGTCGGGGGAGGGGCACCCCCTGCTCCCCCCGTTGCGGGTCCAGGCAGTCCCCGCCCCCGCTTGGTCAACCGCGCCAGTGGTCCCCCCAGTCGCAGTCCCAGTCGCGAAGTCGCTTCGACCGTGCGCCACCGCTTCGCCGCCGCCAACGCCGCCGCTTCCGCCCGCTCGCCGTGCTGCTCCTGGCGCAGTTCCTTGACCAGCTTCCCCGTGTCGATCCCAACCGGACACGCCAGCTGACAGGAGCCGTCGGCGGCACAGGTCTCGAGCGAGTCGTACTCGTACTCCTCCAGCAGCGCCTTGCGCAGCGGCGATCCCTTGGGCTGGCGGGCGATCTCGCGGCGCAGGACGATGCGCTGGCGCGGCGTCGTGGTCAGGTTGCGGCTGGGGCAGACCGGCTCGCAGAAACCGCACTCGACGCAGGTGGTCGCCGAGTCCTCGATCGCCGGCGTCGTTTTGAGGTTGCGCAGGTGGACATCGGGGTCGCGGTTGAGGACGACGCCGGGGTTGAGCACGCCGTCGGGGTCGGCGAGCTGCTTGACCCGCCACATCAGCTCGGTCGCCTCCTCCCCCCACTCGCGCTCCACATAAGGGGCCATGTTGATCCCGGTGCCGTGCTCGGCCTTGAGCGAACCGTCGTACTTGCCGACGATCAGCTCGACCAGCTTCGCCATGAAGGCCTCGTAGCGCTCGAGGTCCTCCTGCTTGGCGAAGTCCGGGGTCAGCATGAAGTGCAAGTTGCCGGCGGAGGCGTGGCCGGCGACGCCGGGCAGGAAGCCGTGCTCGCCGAGCAGGGCCTGCAGGTCACGGGCGCCCTCGGCGATCCGCTCCGGAGGCACGCAGACGTCCTCGACGATCAGCGCCGTGCCGGGCAGGCGCAGCCGGCCGATCAGGCCGTGCAGGCCCTCGCGCACGCGCCAGGCCAGCTCGATCTCCTCGGCGTCGCGACTGAAGGAGATCGGGCGGATCGTCTCGTGGCCGGCGAGGATCTGCTCGGCCTTGGCGACCTGGGCGGCGAGCTCGTCCTCGTCGGCGCCGCCGTACTCGACCAGCAGCACCGCCGACTCCGGCGGCAGCTCCTTCCACTCCTCCGGCGCGCCGACCATGTTCCAGGCGGCGGTGATCAGGGCCGGCGCGACCATCAGCTCGACCGCCATAGCGCCGCTGTCGACGAAGTCGCGCACGGTCGCGATCGCCTCCTCGATGCCGGGGAAGTGGATCCAGGCGGTGGTCGTGCGGGCGGGCAGCGGCACGGTCTCGAAGACGGCCTCGGCGACGAAGGCGAGCGTGCCCTCGGAGCCGACGACGAGGCGGCGGAAGATCTCCAGCGGCTCCTCGGCGTCGAGGAAGGCACAGAGCCGGTAACCGGTGGTGTTCTTGATCGCAAACTTGCGTCGGATGCGCTCGCTCAGCTCGGCGTCGGCGCGGATCTCGTCGCGAATCGCTTCCAGGCCCTTGGCCAGCTCGGGCTCCTCCGCGGCGAAGCGCTCGCCGGCGCCCGGAGCGGCAGTGTCAATCGTCGTCCCAGAGGGCAGCACCAGGGTCATCGAGCTGACCGTCGAGTAGGAGTCCTTGGTCACGCCGCAGCGCATCCCGCCGGAGTTGTTGGCGATCACGCCGCCGACACAGGCGATGTCGGTGCTTGCCGGGTCGGGCCCGAGCTTGCGCCCGTGCGGGGCGAGCACTCGATTGGCGTGGCCGAGCACGGTGCCGGGCTTGACCCGGGCGCGCGCCCCGCCCTCCTCGACCGCGACGCCGCTGAAGTGGCGGCGCACGTCGACCAGGATGCCCTCGCTCTGGCCCTGGCCGTTGAGGCTGGTGCCGCCGGCGCGGAAGGTGACCGGGATGCCCCTGCGCTTGCCGAAGGCAAGCGTCTTGGCGACGTCCTCGGCGTCGCGGGCCATCACCACGACCTGCGGCAACAGCCGGTAGGGGCTGGCGTCGGAGGCGTAGCGGACGATGTCGCTGGCGCGGGCGAGCACTCGGTCGGCACCGAGCAGTTGCTCGAGTTCCCCGCGCAGCGGTTGCGGCGTGCCGGCGGCGAGGCTGTCAGGGGCGCGATCGGTTGCCGGCTTGGTCTCCAGCAGCGCCATCGTCAGGCCTAGAAGAGGGACATCCCCGGCGCGACCGGGACTTCGACCAGCTCCGGCTGCGAGGAGGCAAACGCCTTCTGCAGCGCGTCGCGGACCCCGTCACGATCTTTGGCCCGGGTCGCCTTGACGCCGTAGCCCTCGGCCACCGCGGCGACGTCAAGCTTCGGCAGGTCGAGGCCAGGAGCGCCGGCGACCTGCTCGACCTCGGCGAACCACTTGAGGATCGCGTACTCCTCGTTGCGCACGACCAGGAAGGTCACTGGCACCTTGTAGGCGACGGCGCTCCAGAAGGCGCTGACCGCGTACTGGACCGAGCCCTCGCCAATCACGCAGACGACCGGGCGGTCGGGCTGGGCGAGCTGGACGCCGACCGAGGCAGCGAGGCCGAAACCAAGGCCGCCGCCCGCCGCGAAGTAGTAGCTGCCCGGGCGCGAGAGGCGCATCTGGTTGCGCAGGGCCAGGGTGCTGGAGGGCGACTCGAGCACGACGATGCCGTCCTCGGGGAAGACCTCGGCCAGGGCGGTGTGCACGGTGGAGGAGTTGAGCGGGTCGCTGGGCGGGATTTCCTGCGGTCCGGGATTCGGCTCCGGCACCGGGCGGGTGGACTCGGGCAGGTCCTCGAGCAGGGCGGCGAGAGTCAGCTTGACGTCGGCGACCAAGGCGTCCCCCATCGGGGCGCGGGCGGCCTCGTCGGGATCGCTGGTAATTGCGATCAGCTTGGCGCCCTCGGGCAGCAGCGGCCCGGGGATGTAGGGGTAGTAGGGGAAGACCGAGCTGCCGAGGACCAGGATCAGGTCGTGGCCCTCGAGGGTCTGGCCGACCGGGCCGATCGCGGGCGGCAGCACGCCGCGGTAGTTCGGGTGGTTCTCGGGGAAGCCGAGGCGACCGCCGCCCGTAGCCGGGGTCGCCCAGACCGGCAGGTGCTGGCGCTCGGCAAGGGCGATCGCGAAGTCCCAGGCGCCGGAGGCGTCGATGTCGGGACCGGCGACCATCACCGGGTTGGTGGCGGCGTTCAGCCGCTCGGCAAGAACCCGGACGGCGCTCGGATCGGCACCGGCTCGGCCGTCGACCTTGCGGGCGATCGCCTCGCGCGCGTCGGCCTCGTCGACCTCGGCGTACCAGTCGTCCATCGGCAGCGAGACGAAAGTCGGGCCCTTGGGCGGCAGGCCGGCGAGGTGGGCGCCGTGGGCGAGGGCGAGCGGCACGTCCTCGGCGCGGGCCGGCTCGAAAGCCCACTTGACCAGGGGGTGGGGCATGCGGATCGCGTCGCGGTTGGTCAGGTTCGCCTGCAGGGTGATCTGCGCCCGCGCCTGCTGGCCGGCGGTGATCAGCAGCGGCGAGTGGTTGGCCTGGGCGTTGAAGATCGCCCCCATCGCGTTGCCGACGCCGGGCGCGGTGTGCAGGTTGGCCATCGTCGTTTTGCCCGAGGCCTGAGCGTAGCCGTCGGCCATGCCGACCACGACCGCCTCCTGCAGGCCGAGCACGTAGCGGAAGTCCGAAGGGAAGTCGGCAAGCATCGGCAGCTCGGTCGAGCCGGGGTTGCCGAACATCGTCGTCATTCCGAGCTCGCGGAAGAGATCGAAGCTTGCCTCACGGACCGTTGCCATACCGAGCGCAACCCTACCGCTGCCTTGCTGTTCTCAAGGGAACGCCATCAAGGGCCGATGAGGGGGGACATGGCGACCGTGGCAGAGAAGACAGGGCGGATCCTGCTCACGCTGGCAGCGCTGCTGGCGCTGGGACTGTTGATCGTGAGCTCGGCCAGCGCCGGGCCAACGGCGACCAGGCTGGTCTACGCGCCGGGCAAAATCGTGCCGATCCCGGCCTCGATCCCCCACGAAGAAGGCGACATGGTCGACAAGCGCATCCTCGGAGACCTGCGCTGGATCGCCGCCCGCTACCCGATCTACGTCACCGACGGCTACTCCGGCCCGCTGCCGAACGGCGAACACGTCGGCTGCAACATGTGCCACGTCAAAGACTCCGACCACTACAACGGCCTCGCGGTCGACCTCGTGCCGCTGAACGGCACGCCGGGCAAATGCGACGAAACCTGGAACGCGATCACCCGCCTCGCCGAATGGGCCGAGCCGCTGCAGAACCAGCCGGTGGCGCCCTTCCGCTGGGTCGGCTACAACGGCGACGCCGGCCACGGCTGCGGCAACCACCTCCACCTCTCCTGGCAGCACGCACCGGCGGCGATGTTCCAGCTCGCCGAATGGGTCGAAGTGTTCCCGGTTGGGCCGGCTGCGGGCCGCAAGCCGCGCACGCCGCGGCCGAGCTCGCCGCCGCAGAAACTGCCGACCGGGCCTCCGGGGGGAATCGGGACGATTCACTCCGGTGGTGTCTCGCCTCGCGGGGACTGAGCTTCTAAGGGACGAGGGCCGGTCCTTGACGCTTCATAAGATCTGCGGCCGATGCGCGCGCGGATTGGCATAGCACTGTTGGCTCTGGTGGTCCTGGCGGGCTGTGGGAGCACTGATAGTTCGACGCCGGTCGCTTGCCTCGAAGGTGAAGGTGCCTACGTGAAGGCGTTGAGTGCCGCGCCTGGTGAAGTTGAGCTGGGTGGCGGGACGTTGATCAGCGAATGCCTGGCCGAGAACCAGGAGGCCGGCGACCTGGCAACAGTCGGGACGGCGCTGGTTGCGGTGGCGACGAAGCTCAACGCGGAAGCTCGGGCGGAACCGGGGGGCAAGGCGAACCTGCGGCTCGGCTACCTGCTCGGCGCGGCCGAACGCGGTGCCTCCCAGACCGACGGCATTCACGCCGAGTTGATCCGCCGTCTCACCACCGCCGCCCGCTACAGCCCGGACAACCGCCCGCCCGCCGCGGGCTTCCTGCGCGTCTACAGGGAAGGGTTCGACGCCGGCCAGGCCGGCGGCTGAATACGCTTGACCTACAACGACTTCGATGGAGGCAAAGACCTTGACTGAGCAGCTCTGGGGTGGCGAGACCACCAAGGCCGTCGACAACTTTCCCGTTTCCGGCGAGCGGGTTCCCGTTCCCGTCGTCCGCTGGCTGGGCCGGCTGAAGGCCGCTGCGGCACTGGTCAACGGCGAGCTCGGCGAGCTCGACTCGGCACTGGCGGAACGGATCGCCGCGGCCGGCGACTCGGTCGCCGCCGGCGAGCACGACGACCAGTTCCCGATCGACGTCTTCCAGACCGGCTCCGGCACCTCCTCCAACATGAACGCCAACGAGGTGCTCGCCAACCTCGCCGGCGAGGGGGCCCACCCCAACGACCAC
>Ga0105245_10000586_pt1 | contig 33044 bp, 23 predicted proteins | sample KBSM54metaG_FD_81523 | JGI IMG/M metagenome (GOLD analysis project Ga0105245, IMG submission 81523) | Miscanthus rhizosphere microbial communities from Kellogg Biological Station, Michigan, USA - KBS M5-4 metaG | ecosystem: Host-associated > Plants > Roots > Rhizosphere > Soil | place...
CGACGTGTACGTCCAGGACTGGTTCGCCTGACCACCGCAGTCCCACAACTGAACCTGGGTGCCGTTCGCCGTCGACGAGTTCGGCACATCCACACACCGACCCGACTGACCACCCACGATCCGGGTGGGCGTGCCGACCGTTGCGGCGGAAGCGACGTCGCCGGGGACCGCCAGGGTCAGACCGCCGACGATGAGTGTGCTGACCAGCGCGCCGAACACGGGCGAGACTCGCCGGTGACGGGGACGCCGGGGGTACGAATGCGCCATGGCGTTCCTTTGGGGTGTCGTAGGGCTTCGAGGGCCGAGCGCAGCAGCATCTTCCGAAACGATTCGAGTCGATGATAACGTTAACAACGCACAGGGCACAGCATCGACGTACTCCGATCTTGTCTCCCGATGAGTCGGCGGATCAACCCTTTGAGCGGCAGTGGTCGGCCATGACGGTCGACGCTACTTCCCCGACGACGTAGCAGCGCATCGAATCGATTCGACTGCACAGCCTGACCGACATCGCCCCAACCCGCCCGGGAGCGAATCGATGACTCACAACTCCTTTGCCCGGCGATCGTTCGTCAAGGCCCTCGGGGCTGCCGGCGCGGTCGCAGCCGCCGGCGCGTCCGGCCTGTTCCGCGCCGGTTCCGCCGCGGCGGCCATCCCCGGTCCGACGAGCTACTCGGCCGCCTGGGCGTCGGTGGACCAGCATCCGCCGGCGCCGGAGTGGTTCCAGGACGCCAAGTTCGGCATCTACTTCCACTGGGGCGCGTTCAGCGTGCCCGCGTTCGTCAACGAGTGGTACCCGCGCAACATGTGGAACAACGGCTCGACCGAGAACAACCACCACAAGAGCGTCTACGGCGATCCGTCGGCGTGGCCGTACCACAACTTCATCAACGGAGCGCGGGACCGGGCCGGCAACTGGGTGCAGTTCGCGCCCACCCTGACCTCCGCTGGCGGCAGCTTCGACCCCGTCGCGTGGGCGCAGCTGTTCGCCGATGCCGGCGCCCGGTTCGCCGGTCCGGTCGCCGAGCACCACGACGGCTTCTCGATGTGGAACAGCAGCGTCAACGAGTACAACTCCGTCGCCCGGGGACCCCGGTTGGACCTGCTCCGCCTGCACGCGGACGCCATCCGCGGCAAGGGGATGAAGCTGCTCGTCGCGATGCACCACGCGTACAACTTCACCGGTTACTACCAGTGGGTGCCGGCGCAGTCGGACGCGAGCCTGCGCAAGCTGTACGGGCAGCTCGGCACGCCGGCCGAGTACCAGCTGTGGTACGACAAGCTGAAGGAGATCGTCGACGGTTATCAACCAGACATTCTGTGGCAGGACTTCAACCTGGCCGCCATTCCGGAGTCGTACCGGCTGAACTTCCTGTCGTACTACTACAACCGGGCGGTCGCCTGGAACAAGGAGGTCGTCGCCACCTACAAGGACGGCTTCAACAACAGGGGCGAGGTCTTCGACTTCGAGCGGGGCGGACCGGCCGCGATCCAGGCCCCGTACTGGCTCACCGACGACAGCATCAGCAGCTCCAGTTGGTGCTACACGGTCGGAATCGGCTACTACAGCACCAATGCGTTGCTGCACGCGCTGATCGACCGCGTCAGCAAGAACGGCAACATGGTGCTGAACATCGCCCCGATGGCCGACGGGACGATCCCGGCCGGCCAGCGCAGTGTCCTGCTGGGCATCGGCGACTACCTGCGCCGCTTCGGCGAGTCCATCTACTCGACGCGGGCCTGGGAGGTCCACGGCGAAGGGCCCACCCAGATGGGCGGCGGGACGTTCCAGACACCGCGGACCGGTACCGCGCAGGACGTGCGGTTCACCCGTAGCAAGGACAACCGGGTGCTGTACGCCACGCTGCTCGGCTGGCCAGGCAGTACCGCCACCATCACCACGCTCGCGTCCAGCCGGATCAACCTCGGCTCTCTGACGTCGGTGCAGCTTCTCGGCGCCACCGCCGGCTCCTACGTCGACCTGCCGGGCCGTACCCAGGACGGTGGCGGCCTGCGGGTGACCCTGCCCGCCACCGCGCCGCACAGCGCTCCGGCCTACGTCCTCAAGCTCACGTTCTCCGGTCCCATACCCACGCTCGGCGGCGGCGGTCCCGGCACGGGCTGGGTGCGCGTCGGCAACGCCACGACCGGTCTGGTGCTCGACAGCGGCGGCAACGTCGCGTCGGGCTCGAACCTGAAGCAGTGGAACTGGGACGGCAGCACCAACCTCCAGTGGCAGTTCGTGGACCTCGGCGGTGGCTGGTACCGGATCGTCAACCGCACCAACGGGATGGTGGCCGACAGCTGGGGCAATGCCGCCAACGGCGCTCCTGCCCGGCAGTCGCCCTGGAACGGCGGCAACAACCAGCAGTGGCGGCTCAACAGCGTCGGCGGCGGCCGCTACCAGATCATCAACCGCGGCACCGGCACCGCCCTGGACGGCATGGGCAGCGGCACGGCCGGCTCCGTCACGGGCATGTGGACGCCCAACAACAGCACCAACAACCAGTGGACCATCACGGCGGTCTGACACCGCGCCGTCCAACCCGTCAGGAGGTCCCGTGCCCACTCCCTCGCCATCCGCGGCTCGACGCGCGCGTGTTGCCGGTGCGGCCGGCGTGATCGCGGCGGCCGTCCTGGTCGTCGCGTCGCCCGCGCGGGCGGCGACCACCACCCTGTTCGCCGCGCCGACCGGCACCGGCACCACCTGCTCCGCGGCGCAGCCCTGCTCGTTGCCGGCGGCCCAGGCCGCCGTGCGCACGCTGATCTCCGGCATGTCCGGGGACATCGTCGTGCAACTGGCCGACGGCGTGTACCGGCTGTCCGCCCCGCTGCGGCTGACCGCCGCCGACTCCGGCACCAACGGTTTCACCGTCCGATGGCAGGCCGCCGCGTCGGCGCACCCGACGATCAGCGGCGCGAGGACCGTCACCGGATGGTCGCTGGCCGACTCGGCGAGAAACATCTGGCGAGCCAACGTCGGCGCCGGAACCAACACCCGTCAGCTCTACGTCGCCGGTGTCGCCGCCACCCGCGCCCGCACGACGCTGAACCGGGCCGACTTCACCGCCAGCAGCACCGGACTGCGGTTCACCAACGGCGCGCTGAGCTACCTCAACACGCTGGCGAACCAGAGCCGGATCGAGCTGGAGAGCATCGGATCCTTCACCGACCGGTACTCGCCGGTGCAGAGCATCGGCGGCAACCTCATCACGATGCAGCAGCCGGCCTGGAACAACAACAACTTCGGGTACGACACGTTCTCAAGCCCGTTCCGGGCCGGCCCGCTGTACATCGAGAACGCGCTCGAATTCCTCGACTCGGCGGGGGAGTGGTACCTCGACCCGGGCACCGGCGCCCTGTCCTACATCCCGCTGCCCGGACAGAACATGAGCACCGTCACCGTCGAGCTGCCCGTGCTGCAGTCCCTTGTGGACATCGGTGGCACGTACGACGCGCCGGCGCACCACATCGCGTTCTCCGGCCTCACCTTCAGCGGCACGAGCTGGCTCGGGCCCAGCAGCAACCAGGGCTTCGTCGACCAGCAGACCGGCGCGTACATCGCCGGCAACTGGTCCTGGCCCGCGCTGACCGCGTGCCGGTCCGGCTGCACCCAGTTCGAGGCGACCCGGCCGAGCTGGTACCAGATGCCCGCGGCCGTCCAGGTGTCGGCGGCGAACACCATCACCTTCGCGGGCGACCAGTTCGTCAACCTCGGCCAGACGGCGCTGGGCATCGGCAACGACGCCAACGCCCACGCGTCCGGGGTGGGCCTCGGCGCGAGCTCGATCACGGTCACGGGGTCGACGTTCAGCCGCACCTCGGCCAGCGCGATCGTTGCCGGCGGCGTGCGGGCCGACGCGCACCATCCCAGCGACCCGCGCATGATCAACCGCGACATCACGATCAGCAACAACCTCGTGCACGACCTCGGACTCGACTACCGCGGCATCTCGTCGTTCCTGCCGACGTACGTCACCAACGCCACCATCTCGCACAACGAGATCTACAACATGCCGTACTCGGGGTTGACGATCGGCTACGGCTGGGGCTCCAACGACGCCGGCGGCAGCACCGAGTACGCCAACCGCGGCCTGTACAACTACCAGCCGCGCTACAGCACCGCGACGACCGCCGTCAACAACCAGATCACCGGCAACTACATCCACGACGTCATGCAGCAGATGAACGACGGCGGCTGCATCTACACCCTCTCGGCGAACCCGAACGGGCGCATCAGCGGGAACTACTGCCTGCGGACCAACGGCTACTTCGGCCTGTACTTCGACGAGGGCTCGCGGAACTTCACCGCCACCGGCAACGTCTTCTCCGCGATCGGCACCTGGGCGACGGCCAACTACGGCTGCTGCGGCACCAGCACCACCGGGGGTCTGACGCTGACCAACAACTGGACCAGCAGCAGCGGTACGAACCTCAACAACGACCACGGCAACACCGTCTCCGGCAATGTCGTGGTGACGGGTGGCAACTGGCCGGCCGGCGCGCAGTCGGTGATTTCCTCCGCCGGAATCCAGTCCGGGGGCGGCGGTCAGGGCCAACAGATCGTGGGCACCCAGTCCGGACGGTGCGTCGACGTCCCCAACAGCGCGACGACCAACGGCACCCAGGTGCAACTGTGGGACTGCGGCGGCCAGGCCAACCAGCGATGGACCCTGACATCGGGCCGGCAACTGCAGGTGTACGGCAACAAGTGCCTCGACGCAAACGGGCAGGGGACAACCAACGGGACCGCTGTGATCATCTGGGACTGCAACGGCCAGGCCAACCAGCAGTGGAACGTCAACGCCAACGGCACCATCACCGGCGTGCAATCCGGGTTGTGTCTGGATGCCAACGGTGCCGCGACGGCGAACGGCACGAAGATCATTCTCTGGTCGTGCAACGGTGGCACGAACCAGCAGTGGAGCCTGCGTAACTGAGCGGCCGCTCTACCGAAGACATAGACGAAGACATTGACCCAGCCAGCTGGAGGATGGAGCCATGCCGGGAACAGCGAACCCCCGCAGGGGCCTGACGGCACTCGTCGGTGCGATAGTGGCGGCCGCCAGCGTGCTGGTGGTGACTGCCTCCCCGGCACGGGCGGCAACCGCGATCACCATCAACGGCGCGTCCGGCGGTCGTGCGCTCGACGGCGTCGGGGCGGTCAGCGGTGGTGGCGGCAACAGCCGGCTGCTGATCGACTATCCGGAGCCGCAGCGCAGTGACATCCTGAACTACCTGTTCAAGCCCGGCTACGGGGCGGCGATGCAGATCCTGAAGGTGGAGATCGGTGGCGACACCAACTCGACCTCCGGCGCCGAGCCGAGCCACGAACATGTCCGCGGCAGCGTGAACTGCAACCGCGGGTACGAGTGGTGGTTGATGGAGCAGGCGAAGGCCCGCAATCCCAACCTCACCCTCGTCGGGCTGGTGTGGGGTGCGCCCGGCTGGATCGGCAACGGCAACTTCTGGACGAACGACTCCATCGACTACCTGATCGCCTGGCTGGGCTGCGCGACCTCGCACGGGCTGACGATCGACTACCTCGGCGGGTGGAACGAGAAGGGCTACAACGCCACCTGGTACAAGAACCTCCGTTCCGCGCTGAACTCGCGCGGCTACAGCGCGGTCAAGATAGTGGCCGGGGACAACTTCGGCTGGGGCGAGGCCGACGAGTCGCTGCGCGACCCGGCATTCGGGGCGGCCGTGTCTGTCTTCGGCAGCCACTACGTCTGCGGCTACCGCAGCGCGCAGAGCAACTGCCCGAGTTCGGGCAACGCGGTCTCGACGGGCAAGCCGCTGTGGGCGAGCGAGAACGGGTCGGACGACTACAACGCCGGCGCACAGGCACTGGCCCGCGGCATCAACCGCGGCTACATCGACGGGAAGATGACCGGCTACATCAACTGGCCGGTCATCGCCGCCATCACCCCGAACATTCCCTGGGCCACCACCGGTCTCGCGGTAGCGCCCCAGCCCTGGTCCGGCTTCTACTCGATCGGCCGCAGCGCCTGGGTGATGGCCCAGACGACCCAGTTCACCGCTCCCGGCTGGCGTTACCTGGACAGTTCCAGCGGCTACATCGGCGGAAACCGGAGCAACGGCAGCTACGTCTCGCTCAAGTCGACCAACAATCGCGACTACAGCACCATCATCGAGACGATCGACGCCGGTGCCGCGCAGACCCTCAACTTCACGGTGACGGGAGGCCTGTCGACCGGTGTCGTACACGTGTGGTCGACCAACACCAGGTCCACCAACGCCGCCGACTACCTGGTGCGCGGTAGCGACATCACGCCGTCGGGCGGCACCTTCTCACTCACGGTGCAGCCGGGGTTCGTCTACAGCATCACCACCACGACCGGGCAGGGTAAGGGAACCGCGAGCAGCCCGGCCCAAGGCAACCTGCGGCTGCCTTACGGCGACACCTTCGACAGCTACGCCGTCGGCCGCGAAGCGACCTACCTGATGGACCAGCAGGGCTCGTTCGAGATCGTCGGCTGTGGTGGCGGTCGCGCCGGGCAGTGCGTGCGGCAGATGTCGGAGCAGACGCCCATCTTCTGGACGTCCGGCCATGCCGACCCGTACAGCCTGCTGGGCGACCTGACCTGGCGCAACTACACGGTTTCGTCCGACGTCATGCTGGAGAGGTCGGGCTACGCGCAGCTGATCGGGCGCGCGAACACCTACAACCACCAGGGACCGCAGAACCTCAACGGCTACTACTTCCGGGTCACCGATTCCGGCGCGTGGTCGATCCTCAGCAACAACACCAGTGGCAACTGGCGCACGCTCGCCAGTGGCACCGTGCCGGCCTTGGGAACCGGACGCTGGCACAACCTGTCGCTGACCGTAAACGGCAACACGGTCACCGGGAGCATCGACGGCACCAGGGTCGGCAGTGCGACCGACGCGACGTGGGTCGCCGGTCAGATCGGCTACGGCACCGGCCAGGGCGTGACCGCCCAGTTCGACAACCTGTCCATCGCCCCGGTGGGCGGCTCCGGCGGTCCGACCGGAGAGGTGCGCGGTGCCGGCTCGAACCGCTGCCTCGACGTCAACGGGGTGAGCCAGGCGGACGGTGCGATCGTGCAGATCTGGGACTGCAACGGCGGCGTCAACCAGCAATGGACCCTCACGGCCAGCAACCAGCTCACCGTCTACGGGAACAAGTGCCTTGACGTGCCGGGTACCGCGGCCGGAACCCGCGCCCGGATCTGGAGCTGCACCGGCGGTACGGGCCAACAGTGGCGGGTGAATCCGGACGGCACGATCGTCGGCGTCGGATCCGGACTGTGCCTGGACGTGAACGGCGCCGGCACGGCCAACGGCACCGCGGTACAGATCTGGACCTGCAACGGAGGCAGCAACCAGTCGTGGATCCGCAGCTGACGATCATTGGTGCCCCGACCTGACGCCGGCGCCCGCCCCGTCGGGCCGAGCGGCCGGCACGACCGGGAGTGCCGACTCAACCGCACCGCTCAACTCGGCTTCACCGCTGCCGACAGGACCTTCGGGACCAGACTTCACATCGGGAGCGGGCATGAGGGCACGCGGCACTCCGGACGCCGGGAATCGAGGCGTCGGAGGGCTCGCGCTGCTCGCCGTGCCGGCCGCGTTGCTCATCGGGGGAGTGGTCGCCATCCTCGTGACCCGCGGCGACGCAACGGCCACCCGCGCGGCATACCTGGTGGACTTCCTCAGCCTCGAGGTCCTCGGCATCGTGGCCGGCCTGTACGCGGGACTGCGCCGGGGCGAGGCGCGGCCGATTCGGCGCGTCTGGGTACTGCTCGCTGTGTCCTTCATGGCCATGGTCGCATTCGGGGCTGTGTTCGGGGCCGCGGCGGACGGCGCGGTCTCGCCAGCCGCCGCAACGGCTCTGATGCTCGCAGCGCGGGTCGGTCACATCGCCGCGCTGATGGGGGCGCTGCTGTCGTTCCCGACGCGGGCCCGCAGCCGTCGCGACCGCGCCAAGCTGGCGTTCGAACTGGCAACGGCCGCCGGTGGCGGCTTCATGCTGGTCTGGTACTTCGTCGTCGGCCCGGCTCTCGCCTCGCCGTCGGTGGCACTGACCACGCTGCTGTTCCCGGTCGCCGATCTGATGGTGCTCACCGGTGTCTTCGCCGTCCTGCTGCGCGGCGTCACGCCGGGCATGCGCGGGCCGCTACTGCTGTTGCTCCTCGGGCTCGGGCTGTTCTTCGGCTGCAACCTGTACAGCAGCCACCGCGCCGTCACCGAGCCCGGCTACATCGTGTCGCCGCTGGAGACGTCCCTGGTACTCCTCGGCCTTGCCCTGATGATTGCGGCGGTCGGCGTGCACTGCCTGCGGCCCGCCGGTACGGCAACGCCGACCGACGGACCGGCCGCCCCGCCGACCATGAACCGCCTGCCGTACGTCGCGCTCGCGGTCGGCTACGGCGTCCTCGTCGTGGCCGCCGTCAAGGCTGGCCTCTATCCGTGGCTCGGCCTGGTCGCCGGCGCCATCGTGATGACCGCCGGCATAGCCGCCCGACAGATCGCCGCGCTGCGCGACAACCACGAGTTGGCCGTCACCGACGCCCTCACCGGCCTTGCGAACCGCGCCCGGGTGCACCAGTGGCTCCGCAAAGCCGCCGAGCGGTCCCGCCGCGCTGACCACCAGATCGGCGTGCTACTCATCGACCTGGACGGCTTCAAGCAGGTCAACGACGGCCACGGCCACGAGGCGGGCGACCGGCTGCTGGTCACCTTCGCCGACGTGCTGCGAGCCAGCGTCCGGGCAGGCGACATCGCGGGGCGCCTCGGCGGTGACGAGTTCGCGGTCGTCCTGCAACGCACCACCGTTGCCGACGCCGTCGGCATCGCCGACCGGATCCTCGCCGCCGCGGCGGCGACACCGGCTCTCATCGCCGGGCATTCGGTGGCCGCCAGGGCAAGCATCGGCATCGCGGTGTCCGCCGCACGCGCACCGGTCGACCCGGACGACTTGCTGCACCAGGCCGACGTGGCGATGTACCGGGCCAAGCGCCGCAGCGGCCACGGCTGGGAGTTGTACGACCCCGTCGACGCGCCGGGCCAGGGCAGGAACCGGCAGATCTCGTACCGGTCCGTCGTCGGGCTCGAGACCGGCCGTCGCGTCGCGGTCCAGGCCGTCCTGCCGGCCGACGAGACCGGTCTCCTCGAACACGCGTGCCGGCAGGTACTCGCCTTGCGCGCCGGCCGTCCGGAGGACCGCGATCTGTGCCTCAGTATTCCGATCCCGGCCGAGGGCGTCGCACGCCCATCGCTGGCGACCGATCTGGAACGTGTCCTCGCCCGCACCGGATTCCCACCCGCCGCGCTGATACTGGAGGCGACAGCCGATGAGCTGACAGCCGACAGCGCACCGATGGACCAACTCACCAGACTGCGCGCGCTCGGCATCCGGGTCGCCCTCGACGTCTCTGGCTGCGCGTCACTGCCGCGGCTCAGCGGGCTGCCGGTCGACGTCATCACGCTCGGTCGGTGCGTCGTCGGCGAGCTTGACAGGCCCCACCGGGAGGAGACTGTAGCCGTGGCCGAGGCCATCGTCCGGTTCCGAATCGTCGAGCCGACGGCCAATGAGGTGCCGGCACTCCAACCGATCCCGGCCCGCTGAAACACGCGTCGACGGTCTGGCGGGGTGCGCCTCGGCCCACCCCGCCGCCGGTCATTCGGTCAGCTGCGTAGGCTCCATTGCTGGTTGGTGCCGCCGTGGCAGGACCACAGTTGGATCCGTGTCCCGTTCGCGGTGCCCGCGCCGCTGGCATCCAGGCACAGTCCGGATTGGACACCGGTGATGCTGCCGTTCGAGTTGAGGTTCCACTGCTGGTTGGCCTGACCGTTGCAGTCCCAGATGACGACGGTTGTGCCGTTGCTCGTGCCTTGGCCGTTGGCGTCCAGACACTTGTTGCCGTTCACCGTCAACTGCCGGTTCGCGGTGTACGTCCAGCGCTGGTTGGCGCCTCCGTGGCAATCCCACAACTGCACCTGGGTGCCGTTCGTCGACGTGGCGCCGGGCACGTCGACGCAGCGACCCGATGCGGTACCCACGATCGTGACGTTCGCCTGGCCGGGTGGCGGGCTGGTCGGCGGAGGTGAGCTCGGCGGCGGGTTGCTGTCCCCGAAGGAGGAGATGAACTGCCAGGCCTCGGTCTTGGTCCATGTCCTGGCGCCGTCGTCGCACCCGGAGCAGCCATCCACCGGGGCGGGCCCGTGGCCCCCGTCGAACGCGGCCCAGCGCACCGGGTAACCGGCCCGACACGAGTATGCGGTCGTGATGTGTCGCCCGCTGCCCGGCGCCGGCTCCGGAGGGTTCTGCGAAGCGCACCCGTTGTTGCGCACGAACGTGTCGCGCAGCGACCGCCCCGAGGAGATGTTGAGAACGGTGTCGGAGATGCCGTGGATCCCGAAGTACCCGATCGGCTGGGTCCCGCCGTTGCAGCCGGACAGTTGCGCGCCTGAGTAGACCACGACGGCCCGGAAGACGGTGGCCCGCGCGCACGCGACGGCGTAGCTCATGCCCCCGCCATAGCTGAATCCCATGGCGAACAGTTGCGTGGTGTCGACGCAGAGGTCGTTCTCGATCATCCGGATCATGTCGTCGGTGAACGTGATGTCCTGACCGTTCGGGTTGGCCCAGCCATTGCCGTTGCCTTGCGGTGCGACCAGGATCGCGCTGTTGTTCGACTGTTGCTGCATTCCGTAGTAGGACCATGCGGTGCCACTGCTTCCACCGGAGGCGACATCGTTCATGGTGCCGCCCCGCCAGTGGTAAGCGAAGATCAGACGGTACGGACGCGTGTTGCTGTAGCCGTCGGGAATCCGCAGGATGAAGCTACGGCTCTGGCCGCTGCTCTGGATGGTGTACGAGCCATCACGTAACGTCGGGGTCCGGCCGCAACCGGCCGTCGTCGCCGCGGACGCGGACGGTCCCGAGATTGCCGTGGCGACGATTGCTCCCGCGGCGGTCAGGGCGACCGCGCCGAGCGTCGCCAACCAGCGGGCACGGACTGGTCGTGTTTCGGGGATCTTCACAGCTGTGACTCCTTGTTCGTGGAGTGACGGGCGACTCCGGACAGCCGCAGAGCGACCTTGCGCCTCTCGCTCGCCCCTGCCGGCGGGCCCGGCATCACACCGAGCCCGCCGCTGCGGGCTGATTCCGTTGCGCCTAGCGCGTCAGGGTCAACAGACCCGGCCGGTAGGGGAGCAGTCCGTAGTCGCCGCCGGAGTTGGGGGAGCGTCCCTGGTAGAGCAGTTGCAGGTTGCAGGGGTCGACGGTCATCGTCTGGTCCGGGTTGCTACGGACCAGATCGCCGTGGCTGATGTCGTTGGTCCACGTCGCGCCGCTGTTTGCCTTGCCGGCGAAGGGATTGCCCTCGGTCGCTGCCTGCGGGGTCCACGAACCGCCCAGACTGGTGGCGGTGAACGAGCGGAAGTAGCGCCCGTTCGCCCCGATCGCCTCCACGAGCATGAGGTACTGGTTCTGGCCCTGGATCTTGTAGACCTGGACCCCTTCGAACAGGTTGTTCGTCGTGTCACTCATGATCACGGTCGAGCTGGTGCCGAAGCTGCCCGGGAAGTTGCCGATCGGCATGCTGGCGCGGTAGATCTTTCCGTTGTCGCCGGCGAAGAACAGGTACATGTTGGTGCTGTCACCGATCACCGTCTGATCGATCGGCCCGGTGCCGGATCCGGAGATGCTCCCGGAGAAGAGGGTCTGCGGAGCCGACCACCCGTTCGCGTTGGTGGGGTCGCTCGAGGTCCGGTAGGAGAAGGCGGGCCCGCCCCACTGGTAGGCGAGCACCCACGTGCTTCTCGGTGCGAAGTAGAAGAGCGTCGGGGCGACCGCGCCGAAGGACATCTGGTTCTGGCTGGCGGACGCCATGTCGGACCAGTTCGTGAACAGGCCGAAGTTCATCGAACCCCACGTCGTTCCGGTGTCGTGCGTCGTCGCGTAGACAAGGTGCCGGCCGTTGTACACCACGTTGGTGAAGTCCTTCAGCGACACCCACCCGGACCGCGGGTTCGCCAGCGAGCCTGTCGACGTCCAGCGGTACGTCGACGGAAGGGCACACCCGTTCCCGCCGCCGGTGCCGACCTGGACGAGTTGCCATTGCTGGTTGGCGCCGCCCCAGTCGCGGTACTGCACGACGTTGGCACCGTCCGATGTGGACGCTCCCTGTACCTCGACGGCCTTGCCGCTGTTCCGGTTGATCAGCCGTACGTAGCCGCTGTCGGAGTCGGCGAGGCGGAACTGCTGGTTGGTGCCGTTGCCGTCGGCCCACTGCACGATGTTGCCGCCGTCGGCGGTGGAGAAGTTGTAGACGTCGAGGACCTTGCCCGACAGCCGGGACTTCAGCCGGTAGTAGCCACCGCCGGAGTCGACGAACTGCCACTGCTGGTTGTCGCCGTTGTTGCGGGTCCACTGGGTGATGCGGGCACCGTCGTTGGTGGCCCGGTTGTAGACGTCCAGCGCCTTGCCGCTGTTGCGGTTGACCAGCACGTACCAGGCGTTGGTATCCACCGTCGCCGCCGATGCGGGCGTGGATCCCACGATGACCGCCGTGCCGGCGACGAGCGTGAGTGTCGCGACAGCCATCGCCGACCGCCACCGGTGGCCGCTGCGCGCCGCGTGAGCTCGGAGCCTCATGTCGTCCTCCTAGCGGGTCAGTCGCCAGCGGGTATCCGCGGCGCCGGAGTCCGGCTTCTGGACGGCCTGCGCACCCCAGGCCGTGGAGCCGTTGAGGATGCCCAGCAGCTTGCCGCTGTTGACGTTGCGGATCCGGTGGGTACCGTCGCCGTTGTCGACGAGGATCCAGCGGTGGTCGGCCGTGCCGTTGTCGGCCCATTGCAGGACGCGGGCGTTGTCGGCGGTGGACATGTTCTCCACACCGAGAACCTTGCCGCTGTTGGCGTTGCGGAACCGGACCGCGGAGCCGTCGGTGACCATGTCCCAGTTGTGGTCGGCGGTGCCCGTGTCGCCCCATTGCACGGCCAGGCCACCGTCGGCGGTGGACATGTTCTGGACGCCGAGAACCAGCCCGGTGCCCGCGTTGACGAGCCGGTAGGTGCCGCCGCCCGAACCGCCGGCCGTGTTCCAGTAGACCGTGTAGTTGTGCCCGTGCGCGTCGTAGAACGGGCCGAGCGTGACCGTGGCCCCGTTCGCGGTGGCGCTGAACGCGAGGCTGCTCGTGCTGGTGCGGGAGATCGATCCGGTGTTGAGGGTGGGCAACGCGCTGAGCGTCGTGGTGCCGTAGTTGCCCGACAGCACCACCGGCCCGTAGGTCACCGCCGCGACGTTGGCGTTGTCGTTGGTGGCTTGCACGATCAGGCGCATCGGCAGCCTGACCGTGACGGTGTCGCCGTTCGTCCACGCCCGCGTGAGGGCGGCGTACGTGCCCGGTGTGGTCGCGATGTTCTGCGCGGTGCCGTTGACGGCGACCGTCGCCCCGCTGGTCCAGGCCGGGATCCGCACGCGCAGAGTGAACGTTCCGTTGCCGCCGACGGTCAGCGTCGTGGTGTCGCCGACCGGGTACGTCGTGGTCTGGGTGACAGTGATGCCGCGCTCGGACCACGTGAGCACCGACGGGACGAACAGGTTGACGGTGAGCACGTCACCGTTGTGGAAGTAGATGGAGTCCATCAGCGCCGTGTTGACCTCGATGCCGGTGCCCTGGCAGCACCAGAACGAGTTGTAGTCGGTACTCCACGTGCCGCCGCCCCACGCCGGTCCGACACCCCGACGGCCGCCGGGGCGCAGCGGGGTGAAGTAGGTGATGTGTCCGTGACTGTCGGCCGGGTTCTGCGCCCCGACGAGATGGTTGAGCAGCGCCCGTTCGTAGAAGTCGACGTACGCGGTCCGGTTCGGATCGAGCAACCACAGTTCGCGGGTCAGCTTGAGCATGTTGTAGGTGTTGCAGTGCTCGCACGTGTCGTTGGTCAGGTAGCCGGAGATCGCGTTCGGCGGCCGGAAGTGTTCGGCCTGGCTGTTGCCGCCGATGACGTAGCTGTGCGCGTTGACGGTGAAGTTCCAGGCGTTGGTGGCGATGTCGCGGTACCGGGTCGTGCCGGTGGCCTTGTACTCGCGGGCCGCGCCGATCCACTTGGGTACCTGGGTGTTGGCGTGCAGCCCGTTCAGCTGGTCCTGGCCCGCCGCCAACGGGTTGAAGACGGCCGCGTGGTCGAACCGCTGCGCGACGGTGAGCCAGCGCCCGTCGCCGGTCTGCTGGTAGATGTCGGCCAGCACCTCGTTCATCCCGCCGAACTCGGTGCCCAGCATCGCCTGCATCTGGTTCGAGCTCAGCCGGGCGGTGCGGGTGTCGACCCACCCCGCCAGTGCCAGCAGCACCGTCCGGGCCTGGGTGTTGCCGGTGTGCCGCCACACGTCGAGCAGACCGGCGAGGGTCTTGTGGACGCAGTAGTAGGGCACGTTGCCGTTGGACAGGGTGCGCGCCTCCAGAGCGGTGAAGTCAGACTCGGGGAAGCCGGACAGGTAACCGGTGGAGAACCCTGCCGCCGCGTTGTTCGCCTGGCACTTGGCGAGCTCGGCGACCATGTAGTTCGCCTTGTCCCGGCAGGTGGTGTCGCCGAGTACCGCGTACGCCTGTGCCCAGGCGGTGAGGAAGTGGCCCTGCACGTGGGTACGGAACGGGAACGACGGGGCGTCCCAGCCGCCGTTGGCGGCGGCGCCGTTGGTGGACAGACGGTGGTTGGCGCGGAAGTTGTAGAGCAGCCGGTCGACGTCGACGAACCGGAGGTACGACAGCGTCCGGTTCTGGTTGTCGAGCAGGCGGCCTGAGCTCAGCCTGACCCGCCCCAGGTCGAACGGGTACGCCGACACCCCGATGTCGGCCCGGGCCGGCGGTACGACCGCCGCGGCGGCCGGCTCCGGCCCGAGCAACGCCGGACCGGCGGCGGAGGCGACCGCCGTGACGCCGGCGGCCTGCAGCAGGCGGCGGCGGCTGAGCGACGAGGAGGACATGACCGGCCCCTACCGCAGCGAGGCGTCGTCGACGAGGAAGGAGTCCGATCCGGCCGCCGTCTCGACGTAGAGGGTCGCGCCGGTCAGCGTCCCGGACCAGGAGACGGACGCCGTCCCGGTCAGCTGCGTCCAGCCGCCGGTGTTGATCGTGGCGGCCGGGGTCAGCTGCACGTAGTTTGTCGTGCCGTTCGCGGTCAGGGCCAGGGTCACCTTCGCGCTCGGCGTGCCGCTCTGCGCCCGCACCCACACGCTCGTCGTGTAGGACCTGCCGTTGACCAGTTGGGCTGTGACGTTCTGGCTCGGGCCGTTCCAGGACGCGGTGCGTCCGGTGATCCCCAGCGACCGGCTGCCGCCATGGACCGTTCCGGTCTGGGAGGACAGCGTTCCGCTGCCGAACACGCCCCAGCCGGTGGTTCCGCTCTCCGCGTCGCCGTTGGCGAGCAGGTTCCCGCCACCGCCGCCGGAGCCGGTGAACTGCCACCAGTTGACGTTGAACAGCGTGCCACTCCCGCCGGCGAAGCGCAGGTACAGGTCGTGCGTGCCGGTGGCCCCGCTGACCGGGCAGGTGACGGTCGTCCAGGTCTGCCAGCCGCCGGTTCCGGGCACGGTGCAGGTGCCGACGACGGTGCCGCCGGTGCCGTCCAGCCGCAGCTCGATGCGGCCGCCGGACGTGGCCGAGGCGACCCGGGCGGTGAACGAGGTGGCGCCGGCGCCGAAGGCGACGCCCTTCACCTTGATGTAGTCGCCGTTCTCGATCCAGCCGACGTTCATCCCGCCCTCGCTGGAGGCCTCCGTCTCGACACCCGAGGACCAGGCGATCGTCTCGGCCTCCTGCCGGGTGTACGGGTCGAGCGTGCCGACCTGCGGCGCCCCCGAGGTGGTCATGTTGATCGTCGGGATGGTGCCGTTGGAGTTGTAGGAGAACCGTTCCACGGCGACCGAGCGGGTGTAGCCGCCGCCACCCGGCAGGGCGCCGTTGTGGTAGAAGAAGTACGAGTTGCCGTTGAAGTCGATGACGCCGGGGTGGTTGGTGAAGCTGCTGCCCTGCCGGGGCATCACGGTGCCGCGGTACGTCCACGGGCCGGTCGGTCCGGGCGCGGTCGAGTAGCCGATGAACTCCGAGCAGCACTCCGCGGCGAACACGTTGTAGTACGTCCCGTTGCGCTTGTAGACCCAGGGCCCCTCCTCGTAGAGGGTGGGTCGGCTGGAGTTGCCGCTCCGGGCGCCGAACCCCGCGGTGGTCAGCGGGATCTGGGTCGGGCTGCCGGAGAACGAGATCATGTCGGGGTTCAGTCGCACGTACCACAGGTTCGGGTTGCCCCAGTACAGGTACGCCTGCCCGTCGTCGTCGATGAACACCGTCGGGTCGATCTCGCCGTTCTCGACCAGGGGACGGCCGATCGCGTCCCGGAACGGGCCGGTGGGGCTGTCGGACACGCCGACGCCGATCGCCTTGCGTCCGGTGGACCGGTTGTTGATCGGGACGTAGTAGTAGAACCGGCCGTTGCGGGCGACGACCTGGCCGGCCCATGCGTCGGAACTGGCCCAGCTGAACGTGGCGAGGCTCATGGGCGAGCCGTGGTCGGTCCAGTTCACCATGTCGGCCGACGAGTAGACGCGCCACTCGCGCATGGTGAAGTAGGTCGAGCCGTCCTCGTCGTGGCCGGTGTAGAGATAGACCCGTCCATTGTGGACGATGGGTGCCGGGTCGGCGGTGTAGATCGTCTGCACGATCGGGTTGTCGGCCCGCGCGGAGACAGGTGACACGGCGATCGCGCACAGCACGCTCACCGCCATCGCGAGGAGTCGTCTGGTTGTCATGGAATCTCCTCGATTACCCGGTGGCGCACGTGGCGCCGTTGAGAACGAACAAGGTCGGCCCGGCGGTGTTGCCGGCCATCAGGGATGTACGCGATCCGGGTTCGACCATGACAACCTCCGGGCTGCGAGCCGGCTATTCGGTTCTCGCGCTGGTGCGGGGATCGGGAGCGGCAGGGGGCTCCAGCGGTACGGCGGGACGACGCACGACGGCGGACGTCGATGTTGTTAGCGTTAACAGCATGTAGTGGCGCGACGTGGGCGTCGCGAATCGATCGGCCCGTCCTGGCGGGGTAGGAAGCCGACTGTCATGGACTCTTATCGATTACCGGCTGCTGCGTCAAGAGAGGGCGGCAAAGTTTCGCGAAAGTATCTTCGTTCAGCCGGCGAGGGCCCCGCCGACCAGACCATTGGGGGACTTGAATGTGTCACGGAGGTTCCGTACCATCGATCGCGAAATGTTATCGTTAACATTCGCGGAGGCCGCGATGATGGACGCCTACAGGTTGCGGCGCACAGCGGCGATCGCTGCCGCGGTACTGCTCCTCATCGGATACGCCGTCGGTCTCCATCCGACCGCCGCGCGCGCGTTGAACAACGGGGTGGCGCTCACCCCGCCGATGGGGTGGAACTCCTGGAACACCTTCGGCTGCAACATCAACGAGGCGCTGATCCGCCAGCAGGCGGATGCGCTGGTGAGCAGCGGCATGCGTGATCTCGGCTACCGCTACGTCGTCGTCGACGACTGCTGGTTCAACCCGAACCGTGATTCGTCCGGGAACCTGCAGGGCGACCCGAGCCGGTTTCCCTCCGGCATGAAGGCCCTCGGCGACTACCTGCACGCCCGGAACCTCAAGTTCGGCATCTATCAGGTACCGGTCGACCGGACCTGCGCGCAGTACTTCGGCGGCTACCCCGGCGCGACCGGCAGCCAGGGGCACGAGGCGCAGGACGCGCGACAGTTCGCCGCGTGGGGCGTGGACTACCTCAAGTACGACTGGTGCTCGCCCAACGGCAGCATCGACGAGCAGGTGGCCACCTTCGCGAAGATGCGTGACGCGTTGGCCGCCACCGGGCGTCCGATCGTCTACAGCATCAACCCGAACAGCATCCACGCGAAGACGGGCCCGCTGCGCAACTGGGGCGATGTGGCGAACATGTGGCGCACGACGGAGGACATCACCAACGCCTGGAACACCGGTCAGACCAACGGGTATCCGATGGGCATCCAGAACATCGTCAACGTCACCGTCCCGCTCGCCTCATACGCCGGGCCGGGTCGATTCAACGACCCCGACATGCTGGAGGTCGGCCGCGGCGGGATGACCGACACGGAGATGCGGTCGCACTTCGCGCTGTGGGCCGTGATGGCGTCGCCGCTGATCGCCGGCAACGATCTGCGGTCGATGTCCGCGCAGACGATCGCGATCCTGGGCAACCGCAACCTCGTGACGATCAACCAGGACTCGCTGGCACTGCAGGCGACCCAGGTCAGCAACGACGGAACCCGACGTGTGCTGGCCAAGCGTCTGGCCAACGGGGACGTCGCGGTCGCGCTGTTCAACCAGGGTTCGTCCACCACGACGGTGTCCACCACCGCCGCCGCGGTCGGCAAGTCGGGCAACTCGTTCACGCTCCTCGACGCCTGGGCGAACACCACCAGCACCACCACCGGGTCGGTCTCGGCCAGTGTCCCGGCGCACGGCACCGTCGTCTACCGGCTCTCCGGCGGCACCATCGATCCGCCGCCGTCCTCGTTCGCGCTGGTCAGCGCCGCATCCGGCCGCTGCCTGGACATCCCGAACAGCAACACCGCCAACGGCACGCAACCGATCATCTGGGATTGCAACGATGCCGCCAACCAACGCTGGACGGTCGCCGGCCAGAGCCTGCAGGTCCTCGGCAAGTGCTTGGACGCCCCGCTGTCCGCCACCGCCGGCGCGAAGGCGCAGCTGTGGGATTGCAACGGCGGCACCAACCAGCAGTGGACGTTCAACGCCGACGGCACGATCGTCGGCCGGCAGTCCGGCCTGTGTCTCGACGTCAACAACGCCGCCACCGCCAACGGCACCACCGTGATCCTCTGGACCTGCACCGCGGCCGCCAACCAGCGTTGGAGCCGGCGCTGAGTACCGATCGGCCGGCGGGAGCCGTGACGTCCGCCCATCGTGTGCCGCCGGCGGCGCCGTAGACTCCCGTCCGTGATCCAGGAGGGCGGACCTCGGCGGCGCGGCAGGCTTCGTCGCGGCGACGTGCCGATCACGACGATCGCCGAACTGGCCGGCGTGTCACCCCCGACCGTGTCGAAGGTGCTCAACGGCAGCCACGGCGTCGGTCGAGAGACCCGCCAACGCGTGGAGGCGCTGCTGCGCGACCACGGGTACCGCCGGCCGCTTCCGGCGACCGCAACGCCGTGCCTGGAGGTCGTCTTCGACCAGATGCTCGGCTCGATCGCCGTCGAGATTCTTCGCGGCGTGGCCGACGTGGCCGGCGAGCGTGACTGCACTGTCGGCTTCACCGACGTGCGGCGCCAGCTTTCCGCCGACGCGCTTTGGGTCGAGCCACTGTTGCGGCGGCGGCCCACCGCGGTCATCATCGTCTGCTCCATGGCCAACGCCCGGCACAGCGACCGACTGTCCGCCAGCGGGATCCCGCTCGTCGCGATCGATCCGATTGGTGAACTCTTCGCGACTCCGGCGGTCGGATCCAACAACTGGAGCGGCGCCCTGAGCGCCACCCGCCACCTGCTCGACCTCGGCCACCGGCGGATCGGCGTGCTGACCGGCCCGGTTCGCGACCTGTCCGCCCGAGCCCGCCTCGACGGGTTCCGGGCCGCCCTCGACCACGCCGGCATTCCGGTTGACGACAGCCTCGAACAGCGCGGTTTGTTCACCTTCGAAGACGGCCGGGAACTGGGCCTGAGGCTCCTCGCCCTGAGGCGGCGCCCGACCGCCATCGTGTGCGGCGACGACCTGCAGGCGCTGGGCGTCTACGAGGCCGCGCGCCGGGTGGGCGTACGCATCCCGGACGACCTCAGCGTCGTCGGCTTCGACGATGTCGACCAGGCCGCCTGGGCCGCACCGCCGCTGACAACGGTGCGGCAGCAGTTCGCGCAGATGGGCGCGACCGCTGCCGGACTCGCACTGTCACTGGCCGCGGGTCAGGAACCGACACAGGACCGCTACGAGCTCGACACCACGCTCGTCGTCCGCGGGAGTACCGGCCGCCCGCCGGCCGGACCGCCGGCGGTTGACCCGACCCTCATCTGAACTGGCCGAGATTGTCCTTGGTGACGATGGCGGTGCCGGTGTCGATGACGTCCTGGACCGTCTCGCCCCGCGCTGCCCCGACTGCGGCCTCGATGCCCTGCAGGCCCATCTTGGCGGGGAACTGGGCCACGGACGCGGCCTGTTCGCCGTTGGCAATCGCCGTGAGCTCGTCGGGCGAGGCGTCGAACCCGACGACGGTGATGGCGCCGGGTTGCTTCTTCGCGGCCTTGACGGCTTGCAAGGCGCCGGTGATCGGTGGTCCGCAGGCGCCGAAAATGGCACCGATGGTGGGGTGACGGGTGAGGATGTCCCGAGTCGCGCTGAGGCCCTTGCTCTGGTCACAGTCCGTGGCCGGCTCCGCGACGATCCTGGCTCCGTCGCCGAGTCCTTCCTTGAAGCCCTCGACCCGTGCGTTCAGCGACGCGTTGCCGAGCCGGCCCTGGAGGATCGCGACGGCGGCGCCCGGGCGCAGTTTCCCGGCGAGCCACTCGCCGGCGAGTTTTCCTCCGGCGAAGTTGTCGGTGGCAACGACCGACTTCTTGCGCGTCCACTCCCGGATGTCATTGTCGACGAGCACGATCTTGACACCCGCGCGGTCCGCCTGCTCCAGGACGCCGACGAGGTTGGTGCTCGCCGGGGTGATCGCGATCGCCTTCACACCCTGCTTGATCATGTTCTCGACGATGGCTATCTGGCCGGCGTCGTCGGTTCCGCTCTGTCCCTGGCCGAACACGACGGTGACGTCGTTGTGTTCGCTGTCGTATTTCTTCACCGCGTCGACCATCGTGTCGTAGAAGTCGGCCGGGAACTTCGTGATGAAGCCGACCTTGATGATGCCGCGGGTGGGACTGCCGCTGGCGCCGTCGCCCGGACTGATGATGCCGCAGCCGGTTGCCGCAGGGGCGATCAGGAGCGCGAGCGCAGACAGGAGGAGGGTGCGGATGCGGTTCACTTGGGGCCCTTCGGAGGACGGCGGGGCGTTCCGCCGACGCGGAGTGATCGGATCAGCTCTTCGTGACCCGACCGGCGCGGTACTCGGCCACCGCCAGCTCGGTCAGCTCCGCGACGGTCGTGTCGGCGGTGGCCTTGTCGAACGTGATGCGGCCGTGCTGGAGCATGTTGACCCGGTCGCAGACCTCCAGCACGTGCGCGTAGTTGTGCGCGATGATGATGATCGACACGTTGCCGCGTGCCTTGAGGTCTCGCACCAGGTTCAGGATGAGTGCGCCTTCCTTCGCGCCCATCGCGGCCAGCGGCTCGTCGAGGAGAAGGATCCGCGCGTCGGAGTAGACCGAGCGGCACACGGCGATGGCCTGCCGCTGCCCGCCGGAGAGTTTCGCGACCTCCACGGTCACGTCGTCGATCCGCACGCCCATGTCGTCGAGGTGTTCCTTGGCCAGGCGGCGCATCAGGCGGTTGTTGAGGAGCGGACCGCGCACCTTTTCGCGGTTGAGGAACATGTTGTGGTACACGCTGAGTTCGTTGATGAGCGCGAGGTCCTGATAGACGGTGTCGATGCCGACGGACCGCGCGTGGTCGACACTGCGCAGGGCTACCTCCTCGCCGTGGACGAGGATGCGGCCGGAGTCGGGCCGGTGGTAGCCACAGATGATCTTCAATAGGGTGGACTTCCCCGCTCCGTTGTCCCCGATCAGTCCGAGCACTTCGCCGCGGCCGAGGCGCAGGTTCACGTCGGCGAGCGCGGTCAGCGCACCGAACCTCTTCGCGACGTGCTCGACGCGCAGCGCGTCCGGTTCCAAGCGATCCCTCCTCGGGGTGGGCGCCGGCCGGGCCGGCTCCGGCCGGGCCACCGCGGATCGGGTCAGCCGGTCGTGCCGAACCGGTAGACGGTCGTGGTCTGGTAGACCTGTCCCGGCCGCAGCACCGTGCTGGGGAAGTTCGGGTGGTTGGGCGAGTCCGGGTAGTGCTGCGTCTCCAGGGCGAACCCGTCGCCCTGCCGGTACATCCGGCCGCTGGTGCCGACGAGCGTGCCGTCGAGGAAGTTGCCCGAGTAGAACTGGATGCCCGGTTCCCCGGTCAGCACGGTCAGCACCCGCCCGCTGCCCGGTTCCACGACCTTCGCGGCCTGCACCAGCCCGGATCGCCCGTGCCGGTCCAGCACCCAGTTGTGGTCGTAGCCGCGGCCGATGACGAGTTGGTGGAAGCCGTCGCGGACGCGGGCGCCGATGGCGGTCGAGCGGGTGAAGTCCATCGGGGTGCCGGCGACCGGGTCGAGGCTGCCGGTGGGGATCAGGGTCGCGTCGACCGGGGTGTACCGGCTGGCGTTGAGCTGCAGCTTGTGACCCTCGATGCGGCCCGAGCCCGCTCCGGCCAGGTTGAAGTACGTGTGGTTGGTGAGGTTGACGACGGTCGGCTTGTCGGTGGTGGCCCTGTACTCCATGCGGATGCCGTTGTCGCGGGTCAGCGTGTAGGTGACCGTGGTGGTGACAGTGCCGGGGTAGCCCTGGTCGAGGTCCGGGCTCGTGTGGCGCATCACCAGGCCGACGGTGTCGCCGCGCTTGAACGGCGTGGTGTCCCAGATGTGCTTGTCGAAGCCGACGGTTCCGCCGTGCAGGCTGTTCGGATCGTTGTTGATCGGTAGCTGGTACGTGGCGCCGTCGAGGGTGAACCGGCCCAGTGCGATCCTGTTGGCGTAGCGGCCGGCGACGCAGCCGAAGTACGGGCTGCGTTCGACGTAGTCGGTGAGGTTGTCGAATCCGAGCGCCACGTTGGCCGTGCGGCCGCGGCGGTCGGGCACCTCGATGCTCTGGATGATCCCGCCGTAGGTGAGGATCCGAACTCGCATGCCCTTGCCGTTGGTCAACGTGTAGCGGTCGACCTGTCCTTCGCCGGTGCTGCCGAAAGCCTCCCCGGTGACGGTGGGACGCAGGTCTCGGTCCACTTAGGACCTCCCGGCGCGACGGAGGCGGGACAGGTACTGGTTGGCGATCATCGAGATCAGGATCGCCAGGCCCTGGATGAGGAAGAACGTGTTGGCGCTGATACCGATCAGGTTGAAGCCGTTCTGCAGTTCGGCCAGCACGACCATGCCGAGCAGGGCGCCGATGACGGTGCCGGAGCCGCCGGCCAGTGCGGTTCCGCCGATGACGGCGGCGGCGATCGCGGTGAAGGTGACGCGGGTGCCGCCGCCGATGTTCGGGTCGATGGAGTTGATCCGGAACGCCTCGAGCAACCCGGCGAAGCCGCCGAGCACGCTGGTGATCATGAAGTTGCCGATTTTGATCCGGTTGGCGCGGATGCCTGCCTCGGTGGCACCGAGCAGGTTCCCGCCGACCGAGATGGTGTGCAGTCCCCAGCGGGTGCGGGTAAGCACGACGTGGAAGAACGCCACGATGGCCAGGCACCAGACCAGAGACGACCAGTCGCCGGCGCCGAGCCAGGTCTGGATCGTGCCCTTCGTCGGTTCGGGAATCGGCACCGGGTACGCGTGCGACGTCGTCAGCAGCACGCCCAACAGGACGTAGAACGACCCGAGCGTCGTGACGAACGACGGTACCCGCAGCTGAATGGTGACGAATCCGTTGAGGAACCCGATGCCCGCGGAGATGACCAGTGCCAACAGGATCGCCGGCACCGCCGGCACGTGGTACAGGTCGATCGCGAAGTGCATCAGGTACGGCGCGAGTGCCGCGACCATGCCGACGGACACGTCGATCTCGCCGCTGACGAGCAGCAGCACGATGCCCACGGCGACGATCGCGGTCGGGGCCGTCGCCTGTGCGATGTTGCGCAGGTTGTCCTGGGTCAGAAAGATCGGCGTGGAGACCTGGAAGTACACGACGAGGCCGAGGGCGACAAGCAGCACGCTGGCTTCCCGGCGCCGCAGGAACGCGTCCGCGGCGCCGCGCAGCATCCGGACCGCCCGGGGACGTGACCGGGGTGGACGGGCGTCGGCCGGGCTGTCGTCCAGGGCAACCGTGTCACTCATCTAACTCGGCTCTCCTCGTCAGGCGTGCGCGATGGGGCCGGTCCGCTCGACGAGCTTCGGCGCCGTGTCCGAGCCCTCGTAGCGGGACTTGGTGCTCTGGTAGGGAGCCACGTTGTCCTTGGTGACGAAGAGGAGGCCGGTGTTGGTCTGCGACGGCGAGATCAGCCCACCGGAGACCTTGTACAGGTACAGCGCCAGAACCGGCAGGAAGCCCTGCAGGTAGGGCTGCTGGTCGATGGTGTAGTCCAGGTCACCGGCCTTGACGGAGTTCAGCGTCTCGGGGATGAGGTCGAACCCGCCGGCCACCTTCAGACCCTTGTCGCGCAGCTTGTGCTTGGCCACCATCTGGCCCACGCTCTGCGTCGAACCGGCGTCCACCGCAAGCAGGCCGGCCACGTTCTGGTGACCCTGGACGTAGGCGTCGATGATCGACAGGCCCTGCGTCACGTCGGCGTTGGTCGCCACGGGGGTGAACGTGACCGGTTTGCCGGAGTCCTTGAACGCCTGCTGCGCGCCGTCGATCCGCGGCTGGATGTTGAGCTGTCCCGGGGTGGCGATGAACGCGGCGACGTCACCGGAGTCGATCTTCGTGAGGGCGCGCTGCCCGAGTGCGTACCCGGACTCGTAGAGCCCCTGCCCGATGTAGGCCAGCCGGTTGGTTCCCGGGTCGTCGCGGGCGCCGTCGGCGTTGTACGACACCACCGGAACGCCGGCGTCGAGGGCCTTGTCCACCGGGGCGCGGAAGGCGTTCTTGTCCACCACGGCGAGCGCCAGCCCGTCGGCCTTGGACGTGATGGCGGTGTTCGTCGCGTCGACCATCTCGGCCACGACGGAGTTCTGCGAGCCCGTCCACTGGTACTCGCAACCGAGCAGCTTGGCCGCGTCCTCCGCACCGTACTGGGTCGGCGTGAAGAACGGATTGGTGGTGACGTGGCAGACGAAGACGAACTTCCACTTCGGCGTCTTCGGGAAGTTGCCGACGGCGCCGGCCGCGGGGGTGTCGTCGCTGCACGCCGTCAGCAGCGCAGACGCGGCGAGCGAGGCGCTGACCAGGCCGGCGCCGGACAGCAGCCGGCGGCGGGTGGCCGTGCCGAGGTCGAGGGAGTCGACCGCCTCGGCGACCTTCGGATGGATCTTCTTCATGGTTGCCTCCATCACCGGCGCGCAGCGGTGCCGGCGTCGTGAGAACGGGATGGCGAAGGGACCGGGGTGCGACGGGGGACGACGTGCCATCGACCGGTTCGGGGCGGTGCCTGACGGCCGTGCTCCGCGCGAGCGGAGCGAGCGGTAGGTAGCGGCTCAGTGGTCGGAATCTATCGCCAGATTCATCCGATGTCTAGGCGGGCCAACTCAGCGCTTGTAACAGATGCGTAACGCGGCTCGAGCGGCACAAGCCTTGCAGTGGCAACTAAATCTGCTCGACGTCCTTGACGTTGTTACCGGCCGCCTCATAGCCTCGCTTAGGCTATTCATAGGATCTATCTGCCTGCGACCCGGAGCAATGCCATGTCGAAGATCAGCGCGGTCGACGTGGTCGACGTCCGCTTTCCGCCGGCGGGGGACCGGTGCGCCGTCTATGTGGTGCTGCGGACCGACACCGAGCTCGCCGGCCACGGGATCTCCTTCGCTGTCAGCGGCACCGCGCTGTGCGTGCTGGCGGCGCGCCGCATTGCCGAGCCGCTGGTCGGTCGGGACGTCGACGAACTTGCCGGCTCGCTCGGCGAGACGTACCGGCAGATCGTCGGCGACGACCGGCTGCGCTGGATGGGACCGCAATGGGGGATCGTGCGGCTGGCCACGGCTGCCGTCCTGAACGCGGTCTGGGATCTCGTGGCGCGCCGTGCCGGGAAACCGTTGTGGCGCCTCGTAGCCGAGCTGAAACCGGCCGATCTCGTGGCCGCGTGCGACTTTCGGTACCTCTCCGACGCGCTGACGCCGGACGAGGCCGTGGAGATGCTCGAGCGGCTCGACAGCAGCCGAGGGGACCGGATCGACCACCTGTCGCCGGTGGGCTACCCGTCGTACGTCAGCGTTCCCGCGTCCGGGCGGGCCGACCCCACGTTCCGACGGCGGTGCCGGGAGGCGGTCGTGGCCGGATGGCACGCGATCAAGGTCGACATCGGCGGAAATTACGCCGACGACAGGCGGCGGCTTGCCATCGCCCGCGAGGAGCTGGGAGCAGACGGAACCCTCCTGCTCGACGCCGATCACCGGTGGGACGTGTCCGACGCGATCTCCTACGTCCACGACCTTGCCGAGTTCGGCCCGCTGTGGATCGGGGAGCCGACCGATCCGGACGACATAGCCGGCCACGCCGCAATCCGGACCGCGGTGACACCGGTGGGGGTGGCGGCGGGCGGGCACTGCCACAACCGCGTCATGTTCAAGCAGTTGTTGAGCGCCGGTGCGCTTGACTACTGCCTGCTCGACCCCTTGCGGCTGGGCAGCGTCAACGAGATCGTGCCCGTGCTGCTGCTGGCGGCCCGGTTCGGCGTGCCGGTGTGCCTGCGCGCGGGCGACGCCGGAGCGTCCGAACTCGCCCAGCACGTCGCAGTCATCGACTTCGTCTGCGTCAGCGGCAGCCTGATCGGGCGGCTGCTGGAGCATGTCCAGGGTCCGCACGAGCACTTCACCAGTCCCGCCGACGTCGACGGGGCGTGGTACCGGCTGCCGCAGGAGCCCGGCTACAGTGCCCGCATGCACGCCGAGTCTGTTGCCACCTACCGCTATCCCGACGGCACGTATTGGCGCCGGGCGGCGGGACGGCAGTAGGACCACGCATGGGCGCGATCGAGACGACGATCGACAAGATCAAGCAGATGCTCGTCGACGGACAACTGCGCCCCGGTGACCGGCTTCCGGTCGAGAAGGATCTCGCCACCAGCCTGGGAGTGTCCCGCAACACCTTGCGCGAGGCCGTCCGGGCGCTGACCTCGCTGAAGGTCCTGCAGACCCGCCAGGGCGACGGTACCTACGTGACGAGCCTGCAACCCGGCCTGCTGCTGGACGGCATGGGCTTCGTGGCCGACCTGTACCGGGAGGACGGCGAACTGCAGTTCCTGCACGTGCGCCGGTTGCTGGAACCGGAGGCGACGGCGTTGTCCGTCCGCCGGCTGACCGACGCCGACCTGGACCGCCTGCGGGCTCTGCTGGACGAGGCGGACGAACTCGTCCGGGCCGGGACCATCGACCACGACCGGTTGATGGCCAACGACCGGGCCTTCCACACCCTCATCACGTCCCGCTGCGGCAACCCGGTGCTGTCCGCGCTGGTCGAGAACACGTCGGGAAACACGGTGCGGGCCCGGCTGTGGCGGGGTCGCCTGGATCCCGACGCGGACGCCCGGACCGTCACCGAACACCGACTGATTTACGAGGCGATCCTCGACCGCGACAGCGAACGGGCCCGGCTGCGCGCGGCGGCGCACATCCTCGGTGTCGAGGACGCCGTTCGCGCGCTGGCGAGTTCGCCAGCGGTGAGCTGAGGCGCCGTCACTGCGATGGCAGACCCTGACCGGCCACCAGCAGGTACCGTCCGGCCCGCTCCGGGCGCACGTTGGGACCGTCGCCGGTGTGGGCGTTCGCGCGCACTGCGGACGCCGCGATCGCGTTCTCGTCGACCTTGACGCCGAGACCCGGCGAGTCGCCCAGGACGAAGGCCCCGTCCTCGATCGACAACTCGATGGACACCCCGACCGGCGGTTGCAGGTTCTGTAGTTCGCTGGCGATGTGGTTGGGGGCCGACGTGGCGGCGTGCAGGAGCGCGACCGGGGTGTTGCCGATCGGGCTGACCGGCAGGTCGTACGCGTTCGCCAGCGCGCAGACGCGGAGAAAGTGGGTGACTCCCCAGACGGCGGCCACCTGGACGACGTCGACAGCCCCTGCCGAGATCAGTGGGCGGTACTGCTCCACGCCGGTGAGGTTCTCTCCGGTGGCGACCGAGGCGCGGACCGCACGGCTGACGACGGCCAGTCCCTCGGCGTCCCAGCGCCGTACCGGTTCCTCGATCCAGGTGAGATCCAGGGTGCGCTCGATCTCCCGGACGTGACGGACCGCTTGCTTGCGCGTCCACGACTCGTTCACGTCGAGCATCAGGCTCGGTCGCGAGCCGCGGCCGGCCTCCGTGAGAACGTCCCGGACGAGCGTGAGGCGGCGCACGTCGTCTTCGATGTCCAGACCGCCCTTGAGCTTCGCGGCGCGAAGGCCGTACCGCGCGTAGGTCTCGTACGTGGCGACGAGTTCGGCGTCGGTGAGGCCGATGTCCAGCCCCGAGGCGTAGGCGGGGACGTCGCGGTCGCGCCCGCCGAGCAGCCGCCAGAGCGGCTCGCCGGCCGCCTGGGCCTTGATGTCCCACAACGCGGTGTCCAGCGCGCCGATGGTGCCGAAGACCGCGCCGGCGTGGCCCGCCTTGAATGTCTGCCGCAGCATGCGGTCGTAGAGTGCGGTCACGCTGCGCGGATCCTCGCCGTCGACGGCGGCGAACACGGCCTCGAGTTGCACGCCCGGCCCGAAGCCGACGCCGGTGATTCCCTCGTCGGTGTCGACCAGGACGATCGGCACGGAGGTGACCCCGTCGGCGAAAACGCCGTTCGCATCGCCGACGGGCCGACCCCATTCCTGGACGGTCGTCAGGGTCCGGTAACCGGTGATCCGCATGTCAGCCCTTCATCGAATTCGCTACTACTTCGTGGACGGACGGCCAGGCGGCCAGCGCCGCCCGCAGTTCCGGACGTTGTTCGGTTGCGAGGGCGTGCCGGTACGCCTCGTCGAGCAGGTCGGCGAGAATCACCCGTCGACCGGTGTGCGCCGACCGGATCGCTCCCTCGACCATGGCCAGACTCATCACGTTGCGGTGGATCTCACCGGACGGGACGGTCCCCGTGCGGATCGCGGCGACGAACTCCGCCAGGGCGCCGGCGACCTCCTCGGGGCCGGTTCCCGCGACCGCGGGGATCGGTGTGCCGTCGGTGGTCCGGGCGACGGGTGGCCGGTCGCCGTCCCAGAGCACGGTGCCCGCCTCGCCGCTGATCCGCCACGTGCCGTTCCACGATGTCTCCAGCGCGGGGCTGCACCAGCTGCCCGTATAGGAGAACCGGGTGCCGTCGGCGAACGTCGCGAACGCCTGGGCGGCGGCATCGCCGGCGTACCAGCTCCAGCTCGGGTTGAACGACTCGCAGGTGATCCCCACCGGATCACTGCCGATGAGATCGCGCGCGATGTCGAAGTGGTGTATCGCCATGTCGGCCAGCAGCGGATGCGGCATCTCGTCGCGGAAGCCACCGAACCGCGGGCCGCGGAAGAAGCTGCATTCCACGAAGCCGATACGGCCGAGCCGGGCGAGCTGACCCCGCAGGGCGGCCAGGTTGCGCCAGTAGCGGCGGGACTGGGAGACCATCAGCAGCCGGTCGCTCACCTCGGCGGCGGCAACCATCGACAGGGCCGCGCTCGTCGTGTCGGCCGCGGGCTTTTCACAAAGCACCGGCAGTCCGCCCAGCAGGGCCGTCGTGCTGACCTCGGCGTGCGCGTCCGCGGTCGTCACGGTGATCACGGCGTCGGCCGCGACGCGGCCGAGCAGCTCCTCCACCGTGGTGGCGCTCGTAACGTCGAGGAGACCGGCGGCGTCGACCGCCCGCCGGGCGGCGTCGAGGTCGAGGTCCACGATGCCGACGAGCTGAGTGTCGACCGACCGCGCGATGACGTCGAGCCACACCCGGCCCATTGCTCCGGCGCCGACCTGGATCAGCCGCAGCGGCTCAGTTGGCGCGGACATCGGCGCGCGTTTCGTCGATCGGGCCGGTGTAGCCGTGTCCGGTGAAGAACTCACCCGTCTCGTGGCGCAGAAGCGTGGGCAGCGTCCGGGGCCGGTCGGTGTGCGCCCAGGCGACGCCGTTGGCGATGACGCGGCGTACGTCGTTGTGGTGGTACACCGGGTAGTCCTGGTCTCCGGGCGAGAAGTAGAAGATCTTTCCGTGCCCGCGCCGGAAGGTGCACCCGCTGCGGAACACCTCGCCTCCGGTGAACGAGGAGATGAAGACGAGCTCGTCCGGGGCGGGTATGTCGAAGAACTCGCCGTACATCTCCTGCTCGTCGATGACGATCGGGCTCGGTACGCCCTCGGCGATCGGATGCGTCGGATCCACCGTCCACACCAGTTCCCGATCCCTGGCGCTGCGCCAACGCAGCGTGCAGGTGGTGCCCATCAACGCGCGGAAGATCTTCGACCAGTGGCCGGAATGCAGGACGACCAGACCCAGCCCGCTGAGCACGTGCCGGTGGACCCGCTCGACGACCTCGTCGGCCACCTCGCCGTGCGCGGCGTGTCCCCACCAGACGAGGACGTCGAGGTCGTCGAGCACCGCGTCGGGAAGGCCGTGTTCTGGCTCGTCGAGAGTGGTCGTGCGGACCCTGGCCCGGTCGCCGAGGTGCTCGACGATCCCGGCGGCGATGGTGGTGTGCATGCCGTCCGGGTAGATCGCGGCGACGTGCGGCTCGATCCGTTCGTGCCGGTGTTCGCCCCAGACGAGCACGCGTGTGCGGTTGGACATGTGTTCCTTCGATGGATTGGCGCTACTTGACGGCGCCGCCGGTCGCTCCGGCGGCGATGTACTTCTGGGCGACCACGAGCAGGATGACGGCCGGAATGCAGGCGAGCACCGCGGTCGCCATGACTGCGCTCCAGTTGTCGACGTGCGCGCCGAGATACGTGTAGATGCCCAGCGTGACCGGCACGACGGTGCCCTTGGTGGTCAGCGTCAGCGCGAAGATGAAGTCGCTCCAGGCGAACAGGAACGCGAACAGCCCGACGGTGATGAGCGCGTTCCGGCTGATCGGCACCACCACGGACACCAGCGATCGGATCGGACCGGCACCGTCGACGCGCGCGGCCTCCACGATGGACGGTGGCACTCCGAGCATGAACGAGCGCAGGATGAGGATGCCGAACGGGATCGCGTTGGCGGCGTTGGCGACGATGAGGCCGGGAACCGAGTTGAGCACGCCGAGCCGCTCGTAGAGGGTGTAGAGGGCGTTCGCGATCACGATACCCGGGATCATCTGGGAGATCAGCAGGGCCAGCAGCGCCCAGCTGATCCAGCGGAACCGGAACTGGGCCAGAGCGTACGCGCAGGGAGTGGAGACCAGCAACGTCACCACCACGGTTCCGGACGCGACAAGCAGGCTGGTGACGAGGTTCCGGCCCTGGTCCTGGAACGCGGTGCGGTAGCCGGCGAGGGTCGGGTCGGTCGGGAAGAACGTCCCGGAAAGCGTGTTGCCGCTGGGCTGCAACGAGATGTTGAGCATCCAGTAGACCGGGAAGAGCATCAGGGCCAGCAGGACGAGTGCGACCGCGGTGCGGATCGCGGCCCGGGGGCGGCGAGCGGACATCGTCGACTCCCTACTCGTCGATCCGGCGTCGGGTGGCCCGCAGGTACAGGATCGCGAAGGCCAGCGAGATGACGATCAGGATGTTGCTGAGGGCGGCACCCTGGCCGAACTTGAACTCCACGAACGAGCGCTCGTAGGACTGCGTGGCGATGGTCTCGGTGGCGTTGGCCGGGCCGCCATGGGTCAGGCCCAGGATGATGTCGATCACCTTGAGGGTGTAGATGACCCCCAGCATCAGCACGATGCCGACGACCTCTCTCAGGTTGGGCCAGGTGATGTACCGGAACGACCGCCACCCGGTCGCGCCGTCCAGCGCGGCCGCCTCGTAAAGCTCCTCCGGGATGTCCTGCAGGCCGCTGTACAGCAGGGTCAGGTTGAACGGGATGCCCAGCCAGATGTTCACCAGGATCACCGAGACCAGCGCGACATCCGAGGACGCCAGCCACGGCACCGGCGAATCGATGATTCCGAGACGCTCCAGCGTGACGTTCAGGATCCCGCTGTCCTGTTCCAGCACCGCGCGCCAGGCGGCGCTGCCCACGATCAACGGCATCAACCAGGGCAGCAGGAACAGCGCGCGCACGACCCGGTTGAGCGGGAAGTTCCGGTGGAAGAACAGGGCCAGCGCCAGGCCGATCGCGAACTGGCCGGCGATGGAGCCCGCGGTGAACAGCGCCGTGTTGACGAGCGCCTTGGTGAACAGCGCGTCGCCGACCACCGTCGCGAAGTTCTGCAGCCCGACCCACGGCGCCTCGCCGGTGAAGAAGGTCGCCAGGGTGTAGTCCTGGAAGCTCATGACCAGGTTCTTCACCACGGGGTAGCCGAACAGGACGACGATGGCCACGGCCGCCGGCACCACGAAGAGGATCTTCGTGATCTCCTCCCCGCGCCGGCCCGTGCTGCGGGCCGACGCGGGGCTGGTCGTCTTCGTCATGGAGCGGCTAGGCACCGGCCTTGGCCATGGCGTCGGCCGGAGCCGCCTGGCCGGTGAGCACGAGTTGCATGCCGGTGTAGATCACCTTGGCGGTGTCGGGCCACTTCTCGCCGAGCTTGCCGGTGCGCGCCCGCGCGTGGGCGACCGCGTCGACGAAGCCCGCCATCGACGGGACCTCGGTCTTGAACTTGTCGGCCAGGGCGAGCTTGGTCGGCACCAGGCCGCCGTCCTTCGCCCGCTGCATCTGGTTCTCATCGCTGTTCATGCACTTGACGAACTCGGCGGCCTTGTTCATCTTCGCCTTGTTGCCGGTCTGCGGTACCGTCCACGCCTCGCCGCCCAGCGGGGCGGTCGACGTCTGGCCCGCCTTGTTGACCGGGAACGAGACCACGCCGAAGTTCACCTTCGCCTTGTCGATGGCCGGGATGTTCCACGGACCGTTGAGCATCATCGCGGCCTTGCCGGCGATGAACTGGTCGTTGACGTCTCCCTGACCCCAGGTGACCACGCTCTTGGACGACACACCACTGTCGACGAGGTCCTTCCACAGCGCGAGCGCCTCGGCCACCTGCGGGTCCTTGAGCTTGGTCTCGTCGCCACCGTTGGTCCACATCGGCGGCAGGAACTGCCAGGCGCCCTCGAAATCGGCGGTCGCGTTGAACGCGAAGCCGTACTGGTCGCCGGTGGTCAGCTTCTTGGCGGTCGACTTCA
>Ga0105245_10000588_pt1 | contig 32943 bp, 29 predicted proteins | sample KBSM54metaG_FD_81523 | JGI IMG/M metagenome (GOLD analysis project Ga0105245, IMG submission 81523) | Miscanthus rhizosphere microbial communities from Kellogg Biological Station, Michigan, USA - KBS M5-4 metaG | ecosystem: Host-associated > Plants > Roots > Rhizosphere > Soil | place...
GTCCTGCTCACCTCGCCCGACGCCCTCCGCTATGACCCGCTCGTGGTCCGGCGGCTACGGCGGCTGCGGGTCGACCGCCGGCGGGCACGGATCGAGGGCCCCCCGGCCGAACGCCGGAGCCGGTGACCTGCTGGGCCCGGCCCGGCCGGGTCGGCGGACCGCACCTCCCGGGGTACCGGTGACGTCGTGAACCGGCCCGCCGCCCGCAACGAGGGCCGAGCTCCGTCGGGTGCCGGCACGGGCACCGGCGCGGGCGGCATGGGCGCGGGGGGCGCGGGGGGCGCACGGGGCGCGGGCGGCGGAGGCGGGGGGGGCAGCGCGGGCGCCCGCGGCGCCGTCCTGCTGGTCGTGGCCGCCGTCCTCGGCATCGTCCTGCTCCAGGCCTTCGACGTCGACAGCGACGGCGGATCCGGCCTGGTCGTGGCCGGCACCACCACCGTGCCCGCGGGCTCGTCCTCCGGCGGGTCGGTGCCGCCCGGCCCCGCCGCCACCACCCCCACCACCCAGCCCGGGCGGGCGCCGGCCGACGTCACCGTGCTGGTGGCCAACGGCACCGGCATCCGGGGCCTCGGCGGCACCACCGCCCAGGCGCTCCAGGCCCTCGGCTACAAGACCCTCACCGCGGTCGACGCCACCAAGGCGCTCGACGCGTCCAGCGTCCAGTACGCCGAGGGCTACCAGAACGAGGCCCGCGCCATCGCCCTCACCCTCGGCCTGCCGGCCACGGCCGTGCAGCCCCTCAACTCCCCCGCCGTGCCCGACACCCAGGGGGCCAACGTCATCGTCCTGCTGGGCGCCGACGCCGCCCGCAACACCACGACCACCACCACCGTCGGCTAGGCCGCTACGGCAGGCGGCGGGTCTCCGAACGCACCTCCACCGTCATGGTCCCCGTCACCGGGGACGCGTCGTCGCCGCCGGGGCCGGTGAGGGTCACCTGGAAGTCTCCCTTGGTCAACGACGACGCCGCCTGCACGGAGCCGTCCGACAGGGCCCGGGTGGCGGAGGCGCTCGTCGTCTCCACCCCCTCGATGGCCACCGTGACGTTGCCCACCTGACTCGAGCTCACCAGGGGCAGGCGGGTGTCGGACTGGAGCGACGCCACCTTGCGGCCGTCGGACGAGCCCACCTTCACCAACCGCCCGGTGCCCTGGAAATGGGCCTCCACCCCACCGGGGAGGATCGGCTTGGTGTCGATCTTCCACTTCTCGCCCGGCTTGAGCATGCGCAGGGGCGGGGCCGCGGCCGCGGCCGGGAGGAACTCGGGGAAGGCGAGGGGCCCGAGGACGCTCGGGGGCAGCCCCTCCACCGTCTCCACGCCCGACAGCTGGGCGGCCCGGTCGAAGTGGACGACGAAGCTGCGGTCGGGCGACCCCGCCCGCTTCAGCACGACCTGCACCTTGACCTCCTCCGCGCTGGCCGCGAGGACGGTGTCGGTGGCCTCCAGCGTCGCCTCGTCGACCGTGCGCTCGGGCGCCGCACCCCCCAACTTGGTGACGGTGACGGACTTCACCTTGAGCTCGTAGCGGAAGCTGTCGCCGACCTTGGGGCGGAACGCGACCTGCACGCTGTCCTGGCTGCACGCGGTGAGGGCCGGGGCGAAGGCCACGACTCCGGCGACGAGGAGCAGGGGCAGGCGGCGCACCGCGGCAAAGATACCGGGATGGCCCCCACGCGCAAGCTTTCGGGATGACGTCGCTCCCGGGGCTGCTCTCGGCCTTCGCCACCCACGCCCGGTCGGCGGGCGTGTTCTCCGACTTCGACGGCACCCTGGCGACCATCGTCGACGACCCCGCCTCGGCCCGTCCCCTCGCCGGCGCGGCCGACGCCCTGGAGGCCCTGGCCCGCCGCTACGCACGGGTCGGCGTCATCTCCGGACGGCCGGGCGCCTTCCTGGCCGAGCACCTGGGCGGGCGGGGGTTGGCCCTCACCGGCCTCTACGGGTTGGAGGTGGTGACGCCCGACGGGGTGCGGCCGGTGGCGGCGGCCAAGCGCTGGCGGGGGGTCGTCGACGAGGTCGCGGCCCGGGCCGAGGCCGAGCTCCCCCCCGCCCTCGGCGTCGAGCGCAAGGACCTGTCGGTGGCGATCCACTTCCGCGTCTCCCCCGGGTACGCCGACCTGGCCCGGGACTGGACCGCGGCGGCCGCGGCCGCGTCCGGCCTCGCCGTCCACCCCGCCCGCATGTCGTTCGAGCTGCGCCCGCCTCTGCCCCACGACAAGGGCCTGGTGCTCACCGACTCGGCGGCCGGGCTCACCCACGTGCTGTTCGCCGGCGACGACCGGGGCGACCTCGAGGCCTTCGACGCCCTGGACCGGCTCACCGCGGCGGCAGACGTCACCACCGCCCGTGTCGCCGTCCGCAGCTCGGAGGCGCCCCCGGAGCTGCTGGATCGGGCCGACGTGGTCGTGGAGGGCCCCGAGGGCGCTCTCAGCCTGTTCCTGGCCCTGGCCGGGGCGCAGCCCGCGGGCTGAGCGGAACCGCCGCCGCCAGCTGGTCGTCGAGCCAGTCCTGGGGCACCCGGGCGCCGGCCGCCTTGCGCAGGGAGGCGGCGTGGGCGGCCCGCTCCGCCGGGTTCAGGGCCAGCGCGCTCGACAGCGCATCCGACGTCCCGGCCACGTCGAACGGGTTGACCTCGATGGCGGTGCCGCCCAGCTCGTCCCACACCCCCGCCTCCCGGCTGAGGGCGAGCACCCCGTCGTTGCGGTTGAGGAGAGCCCCCTCCTTGGCCACCAGGTTGAGGCCGTCGCGCACCGGGTTGACCAGCAGCACGTCGTAGCGGACGAGGGCGGCCACCGACGCCGCGTAGTTGTCGGACGTGTCGAGGATGATGGGGTCCCAACCGGGCGTGGCCCACCGGTGGTTGAGCAGCCGGGCCAGGCCCTCCACCTCCTGGCGGTAGGCCAGGTACTCGGGCAGCGACTCCCGCGACGGGTAGGCCTGGGCGAGGAAGACCACCCGCCCCCGCCACTCGGGACGGGTGCGGAGCAGGTCGTCGAAGGCGAGGAACCCCCGGAGCAGGTTCTTCGACAATTCGATGCGGTCCACCCGGGCGATCAGCCGGCGCCCGTCCAGCAGCTGGTCGAGGCGGGCGATCTCGGCCGCGCACTCCTCCGACGCCGCCACCTCCTCCATCTCGGCCTGGTCGGGGGCGATGGGCGCCACGAACGTCGTCGGCACCCATCCCAGGACCTCCGAGCAGCAGGCGGCGAAGTTGTCCGCCCAGCGCCGGGCGTGGAAGCCGCACGCGCCGTGGCTGGCCATCCCCCCCAACAGCTCCTCGGCCACGGCCGACGGCAGCACCCGCAGCAGATCCGGGTTGCAGAACGGGGTGTGGGTGAAGTGCACCGACCGCAGGTCGGGTCGCTCCTGGGCCAGCCAGGTGCCGACCAGCGACAGGTGGTAGTCCTGCACCAGCACGACCGCGCCCTCCTCGGCCTGGTCGATGACGGCCCGGGCGAAGGCGTGGTTGACCTCGCGGTAGGCGGCCCAGGCGTCCGCCCACCGGCGGTCGAGGCGGGGCCGGCGGGACAGGTCGAACAGCCCGTGGTGGAGGAACCACAGGGTGGCGTTGGAGACCACGTCGTACGCCATGCGGTAGGCGTTGGGGTCGACGGCGAGGGTGTGGACCTTGAACCCCTTGGCGTCGACGACGCCGCTCGCCGCCGCCTCCCGGTCGGCGTCGGTGATGGCCGCCGCGATCCACGTCGCCCCCGCTTCCCGGACCACCGGACCCAGGCTCGACACCAGGCCGCCCCCGCCCCGCGTGGCCACCAGACCGCCGTCGTCGTCGCGGGAGAAGGTGAGCGGTCCCCGGTTGGACACCATGACGATCGGGGCGACCGGCGGGTTGGCGTCGGCCATGAGCCACGATAACTCCGTGGGAACGGGGCCCGGACTGGACCGCAGGCTGCTCGCCGCCCCCGACAAGTTCCGGGGGACGGCCACCGCGGCCCAGGTGGCGGCGGCCGTGGCCCACGCCGCCGACCGCGCCGGATGGGACTGCGACCAGGCGCCGGTGGCCGACGGCGGCGAGGGGACGCTCGAGGCCCTCGGCGGGTCGCCCCGCCACACCACCGTCCACGGCCCCCTCGGCGACCCCGTCTCGGCCGAGTGGCGGATGCACGCCGACGGCACCGCGGTGGTCGAGATGGCCCGGGCGTCGGGCCTCACCCTGGTGGGCGGGCCCGAGGGCAACGATCCCCTCCGGGCCTCGACCCGGGGCACCGGCGAGCTGATCGCGGCCGCCCTCGACGCCGGCGCCACCCGGGTGATCGTGGGCGTGGGCGGGTCGGCCACCACCGACGGCGGCCTGGCCGCCCTCACCGCCCTCAACCCCGCCCGCCGGCTGCGGGGCGCGGTCGAGGTGCTGGTGGCGTGCGACGTCACCACCTGCTTCGTCGACGCGGCCGAGGTCTTCGCGCCCCAGAAGGGGGCCACTCCCGCCCAGGTGGCCCTGCTCCGGCGTCGGCTCGAACGGCTGGCCGAGGTGTACGTCCGCGACTACGGCGTCGACGTCCGCCCGCGGCCAGGGTCGGGCGCGGCCGGCGGCCTGGCTGGGGGACTGGCCGCCGCCGGCGCCCTCCTCGTCCCCGGCTTCGACCTGGTGGCGGAGACGCTCGACCTGGCCGAGCGCATCGCCGCCGTCGACCTGGTGGTCACCGGCGAGGGCCACCTCGACGCCGAGTCCTTCGCCGGCAAGGTGGTGGGCGGCGTCATCCGGCTGGCCACCGAGGCGAGCGTGCCGGTCCTCGTGGTGGTCGGCGGCGTGGAGCCCGACGAGCTGCTCCCCGACCTGCCGCCCGGTGTCACCGTGGTGTCCCTGGTCGAGCGCTTCGGCATGGAAGAGGCCATGTGGGACCCCCTCGGCTGCGTCGACGTGGTGGTCAGCGAGGCACTGGCGACCGCAGGGCGAGGTAGTCCGGGACCTCGATGATCGGCGGGCGCTCGGCCACCCCGGCCGGGTCCCACCCGGGGCGGTCCTCCACCCGCGCCCGGTGGAGCGCCACCCGCAGCACGGCGGTGGCCTGGGCCCCGAGCTCCTCCAGCGACCGGTTGCGGTGGGTGCGGACGCCGAGGTCGACCTGGGCGATGCTCCCGGGACCGGAGCGGGCGGCCACGTCGACCAGCAGGCCCAGGTCGACCCCGTAGCCCTGGACGAACGGCACCTTCTCCAGCACCTCCCGCCGGGCCGCGAACTCCCCGCCGAGGGGCTGGCGGACGAAGGCCAGCTCGGGGAAGAACAGCCCGATCATGGGCCGGGCGACCAGCTCCGTCACCCGCCCGCCGCCGCCCGGCCGCTCGTAGAACCCCTTGACGAAGCCGATGGCGGGGTCGTCGGCCAACACCCCGAGCAACCGGGTCACGAAGGCGGGGTCGAAGTCGAGCAGGTCGGCGTCGAGGAAGACGAGGACGTCGCCGGTGGCCACGTGGAGCGACTTCCACAGGGCCTCGCCCTTGCCCGTCCCCGGCCCCACCCCGGGCAGGACGTCGGACGCGGCCACCACGATCGCCCCCGCCTCGGCCGCAACCGCCGCCGTCCCGTCGGTGGACCCGTCGTCGACGACGACGACCTCGTCGACCACACCCCGCCGCTCGACCAGCTCCTGGACGACCGCGGCCACGATGGGGCCGACCGTTGCCTCCTCGTTGCGCGCCGGGAGGCACACCGAAACGCGAGAACGGGCCACAACGGCATGCTCCCGCCTCCCCTATGATGATGGCAACTCATCCAGAGCGGTCGAGGGACCGGGCCCGACGAAACCGCGACAACCAGCACGCCCCGCCACCCGGCGGGAAACGGCCAGGTGCCACCGCCCGGAACGATGATTGGGAGGGGCATGTCCTTCGTCGAAGGTCTCCGATGTCGTGAGTGTGGCCGCGCCTTCCCGGCGGAGGCGCTCCACGTCTGCGACTGGTGCTTCGGCCCGCTCGAGGTCACCTACGACTACGAGGGGATCGCGGCCAACACCACCCGGGCGTCGATCGCGGCCGGGCCGGCGTCGATCTGGCGCTACGCCAACCTGCTGCCGGCGGTGAACGACGGCGCCGTCGACCTGGGCGCCGGCTTCACCCCCCTGGTGCGGGCCGACCGCCTGGCCGCCCACCTGGGGCTGGGCGAGCTGTGGCTCAAGAACGACACCCTCAACCCCACCGGGTCGTTCAAGGACCGGGTGGTGTCGGTGGCCCTCGCCCGGGCCCGGGCCATGGGGTTCAAGGTGGCCGCCTGCGCCTCCACCGGCAACCTGGCCAACTCGGTGGCGGCCCACGCGGCCCGGGCCGGGATGCGCCACGTCGTCTTCATCCCCGCCGACCTGGAGTCGGGCAAGGTGGTCACCACTGCCGTCTACGGGCCCAACCTGGTGGCGGTGGAGGGCAGCTACGACGACGTCAACCGGCTGTGCGCCGAGCTCGCCTCCGAGCGCCCGACCTGGGCGTTCGTGAACGTCAACCTGCGCACGTACTACGCCGAGGGCTCCAAGACCCTCGCCTTCGAGACGGCCGAGCAGCTGGGCTGGCAGACGCCCGACCACGTGGTGGTCCCGGTGGCGTCCGGCTCCCAGCTGACCAAGATCGCCAAAGGCTTCGAGGAGCTGTGGAAGGTGGGCCTGCTCGACGAGGAGCCCCACGTGCGGGTGTCGGGGGCCCAGGCCGAGGGGTGCTCCCCGGTGGCCACCGCCTTCATGGAGGGCCACGACTTCATCCGCCCGGTGAAGCCCAAGACCATCGCCAAGTCCCTCGCCATCGGCAACCCGGCCGACGGCTTCTACGCCCTGGAGACGGTGCGGGCGAGCGGCGGCGCCCTCACGTCGGTCACCGACGACGAGATCCGCGCCGCCATCCTCCTCCTGGCCCGCACCGAGGGCATCTTCGCGGAGACGGCCGGCGGCGTCACCGTCGCCACCCTGGCCAAGCTGGCCGCGTCCGGCGTCGTCCGCCACGACGAGCGGGTCGTGGCCTACATCACCGGCCACGGCCTCAAGACGCTCGAAGCGGTGGCCCCGCTCGTCGGGCCCACCATCACCATCGCCCCCACCATGGCCGCCTTCGAGGAGGCCATGGCCCCGCTCGAGGAGATCGGCTGACATGGCCACCGTCCGCATCCCCACCCAGCTGCGATCCCTGTCCGGCGGCGTGGGCGAGGTCGAGGTCGACGGCGCCACGGTGGGCCAGGTCCTGGCTTCCCTGGAGACCGCCCACCCCGGCTTCCAGGAGCGCCTGTTCGGCGACGACGGCCAGCTGCGCCGGTTCGTCAACGTGTTCGTGGCCGACGAGGACGTCCGCTTCTCCCAGGGCCTCGACACCGCCGTGGGCGAGGGGCAGACGGTTTCGATCATCCCCGCCGTCGCCGGCGGGTGACGGGTTTGGCTGGCACTCGCGGGTGCCGGTTGCCAAACCCCTCCGAACCATGGGTATTCTGTTAGCACTCACACCAAGAGAGTGCTAACGGTTCCACGGAGGAGCACACCTGATGGCAAAGATGATCGCGTTCGACGAAGTCGCCCGCCGGGCCCTCGAGAGCGGCATGAACCAGCTCGCCGACGCAGTACGGGTGACGCTCGGCCCCAAGGGCCGCAACGTCGTCCTCGACAAGAAGTGGGGCGCACCCACGATCACCAACGACGGTGTGTCCATCGCCAAGGAGATCGAGCTCGAGGACCCCTACGAGAAGATCGGCGCCGAGCTGGTCAAGGAAGTGGCCAAGAAGACCGACGACGTGGCCGGTGACGGCACGACGACCGCCACCGTCCTCGCCTGGGCCATGGTCCGCGAGGGTCTGCGCAACGTCGCCGCCGGCGCCAACCCCATGTCCCTCAAGAAGGGCATCGAGGCCGCCGTGGCCCGGGCCGTCGAGGGCATCAAGGACATCGCCGTCGAGGTCGAGACCAAGGAGCAGGTCGCCCAGGTGGCGTCCATCTCCGCCGCCGACCAGGAGATCGGCGACACCATCTCCGACGCCATCGACAAGGTGGGCAAGGACGGCGTCATCACCGTCGAGGAGTCGCAGACCTTCGGCATGGAGCTGGAGCTGGTCGAGGGCATGCGCCTCGACAAGGGCTACATCTCCCCCTACTTCGTCACCGACCCCGAGCGCATGGAGGCGGTCCTCGACGACCCCTACATCCTGCTCTACTCGGGCAAGATCTCGGCCGTCCGCGACCTGCTGCCGGTGCTCGAGAAGGTCATGCAGACGGCGAAGCCCCTCGTGATCATCGCCGAGGACGTCGAGGGCGAGGCCCTCGCCACCCTGGTCGTCAACAAGATCCGGGGCACGTTCAAGTCGGTCGCGGTGAAGGCCCCCGGCTTCGGCGACCGCCGCAAGGCCATGCTGCAGGACCTCGCCGTCCTGTCCGGCGGCCAGGTCATCTCCGAGGACGTCGGCCTCAAGCTCGACAACGTCACCCTCGACATGCTGGGTCGGGCCCGCGTCATGACCGTCACCAAGGACGAGACCACCCTCGTCGAGGGCGCCGGCGACGAGGCCGACATCAAGGGCCGGGTCAACCAGATCCGGGCCGAGCTCGAGCACACCGACTCCGACTACGACGCCGAGAAGCTCCAGGAGCGCCTGGCCAAGCTGTCCGGCGGTGTGGCCATCATCAAGGTCGGGGCCGCCACCGAGGTGGAGCTCAAGGAGAAGAAGCACCGCATCGAGGACGCGGTCAGCACCACCAAGGCTGCGGTCGAGGAGGGCGTGGTGCCCGGCGGTGGCGTCGCCCTGCTGCGGGCCCAGGTCCGGGTCAACGAGCTGGCCAACAGCATGGTCGGCGACGAGGCCACCGGCGTGCGCATCGTCTCCCGCTCGCTGGAGGAGCCGCTGAAGCAGATCGCGGTCAACGCCGGCATGGAGGGCGGCGTCGTCGTCGAGCGGGTCCGCAACCTCGAGGGCGCCCACGGCCTCAACGCCGCCACCGGCGACTACGAGGACCTGTTCAAGGCCGGCGTGATCGACGCGGCCAAGGTGACGAGGTCGGCGCTGCAGAACGCCGCTTCCATCGCCGGCCTCTTCCTCACCACCGAGGCCGTGATCGTCGACAAGCCGATCCCGGGCCACGAAGGCCACCACGACGTGCCCGGGGGCATGGAGGACTACTGAGTCGTCCCTGCTCCACCCACCACGCACACTCGACGAAGGGGCCGGTCCGCCGGCCCCTTCGTCGCGTCCGCCCCACGTTCCCGATTGATCCGCGTGATTACACCGCCGAGGGGGTCGGCGCGCGAAGTGTTCGTAGACTGGGCCGGTGATCGAACCCGTCGAGCCGTCCACCGGGTGGGGCGTCCTGCACCTGTTCTGCAAGGCGCCGGCAGGCGGCGTCGACCGGGAGGCGGTCGTGGCTGCGGTGAAGGCGGCCCGGTCCGACGACCACCAGGTGGTCACCTTCGCCGTCCTCGGCCACAAGGGCGACCTCGGGTTCATGGCCCTGGGACCCGACCTGTGGCGTCTCCAGGGCCTCCAGGCCGACCTGTCCGCCGCCGGGCTGGTGATCGTCGACTCCTACGTGTCGCTCACCGAGGTGTCCGAGTACGCCCAGGGGATGCCCGCCCACATGCTCGAGTCCCGCCTCCACCCGGCGCTGCCCCCTGAGGGCAAGCGGGCGCTGTGCTTCTATCCCATGTCGAAGCGGCGCGACCTCACCGGGAACTGGTACACGCTGCCCTTCGAGGAGCGGCGGGCGCTGATGGAGGGCCACGGGCGGGTCGGGCGCACGTTCGCCGGCCGGGTCGTCCAGCTCATCACCGGGTCCACCGGCCTCGACGACTGGGAATGGGCCGTCACCCTCTTCGCAGCCGACCCGGTGGCGCTGAAGGAGTGCGTCCACGAGATGCGCTTCGACCAGGCGTCCGCCGTCTACGCCGAGTTCGGCCCCTTCGTCACCGGCCTGGTGGCGCCGGTCGAGCAGGTGCTCAGCCGGGTCGGAGTGGCCTGACCGTCCTGAGTCGGAACCCCCGTATCCCACGGGAACGAGCGCTTCCTGGTCTACCCTTTCGCCTCGCACGCTTGCGCCGGCACTAACGGGGGTTGCAGATGTTGACGGCGGGGACGTTGACGGGTCGACGAGGATCGGCCCTGTACTCGCGTTCGGTTCGCTTGAGCGTTCTGGTGGCGCTCGCGTGTCTGGCGGGAGGTGCGTACAGTGCCGCTCCGGCGTCGGCCGCACCCGCGTGCGACGCCGTGCTGATCTCGGGGTCCGCGTGGCTCGGCGGTCAAGGCGTCGACGTACGGTCGAACGGCCCTAACACGGGCACTGGCTCCTCGTGCCGCGGGTACACGACCAATCTGTCAGCCAGCCCGCCCCAGTGGGGCAACGGCTGGCAGTGCGTGGAGCTCGTCAACCGCCTCTACATGAGCCGGGGCTGGATCTCGGGCACCTGGACCGGCAATGGGGCCGATATGTACAACACCGCGCCGACCACATTGTCCAAGCAGCCCCAGGGATCGATTAGCTACATCGCGCCGGGTGACGTCGTCGTGTTCGGCACCAACTTCTTTTCCGGCTTCGGTCACGCGGGAGTCGTCGGGACCACCAGCGGGACGACCGGGCAGCTCTACAGCCAGAACACCGGCACGACCGTCTGGTCGTTGAGCCTGTCCGCGGAAAGCCTCACCGCACCCGGCGTCGCCACCGCCGCCCAGATCATCGGCGTGGTCCATCGTCCGCTAGAAGTGCTCGCCCGAAACGGTGGGTTCGAGGCCGGGAACGCTCCGTGGGCCCTCTATCCGGGCACGAGCACGAACTTCGTCGTCTACGCCAACGGGCAGGTGGCGGGCGAGTCGGCCCGCAACGCCCTGCACTACGGGGCAACCAACACCGCCAGCCCCGGTGGTGGCATCTACCAGGACGTGGCCGTGTCGGCGTCGCCGGGCGACCTGTTCTGCGCGTCGGCGTGGGTACGCACCCAGGCCCCCGCCACCGGTGCGGCGGGCTCGTTCGTCGTGTGGCTGCTCGCTGGCTCCTACAACGAGAGCGGCACGGCCGCGTTCAGCGGTCTGGGCAACGGGACCAACTGGAGACAGGTCGAGACCTGCGTGGCAGCCTCCACCGCCCACTCCACCATGCGCATCCAGCTCTACCCCGCGCAGAACGGCCAGACGGTCGATATCGACGACGTCGACGTCCACTGACGAACGGGTGATGCCACACCGCGTTCCATCCCTTCGTAGGTACATGAATCCGGACGCTCGGGCGGAAATCACGTCCCCCTGAGTGCACGAAACCATCGGGCGCGGCCAGCCGGCCGTCAGTCCTCGCCCAGGTAGGCCTTGCGCACCTGGGCGTTGCCCCGGAGGTCGGCGGCGGTGCCGGACAGGACGATGCGACCCGTCTCCAAGACGTGGGCCTCGTCGGCCAGGGCCAGGGCGGCGGACGCGTTCTGCTCCACCAGCAGCACGGTGGTGCCGGCCCCCTTCAGCTCGGCCAGGGCGTCGAAGATGCGGCGCATCACGATCGGCGACAGGCCCATCGACGGCTCGTCGAGCATGAGCAGCCGGGGCCGGCACATGAGCGCCCGGCCAATGGCGAGCATCTGCTGCTCGCCCCCCGACAGGGTGCCGGCGGCCTGCGACCGGCGCTCACCAAGCACCGGGAACCGCTGGTAGACCCCGTCGCGGTCAGCCTCGATGGCGGCGGCGGCGTCCCGGCGGGTGAAAGCGCCCAGCTCCAGGTTCTCCTGCACCGTCATCCGGGGGAAGATGCGCCGGCCTTCGGGCGCGTGGGCGACGCCCCGCTCCACGATCTCGTGGGCGGGCAGCTGGTCGATGCGCTCGCCGTCGAAGTGGATCTCGCCCGCGGTGGGGCACAGCAGCCCCGACACCGTGCGCAGGACCGTCGTCTTGCCCGCCCCGTTGCTGCCGATGAGCGTCACCAGGCTGCCGGCCTCGACCGAGAAGGACACGCCCTTGACCGCCTCGATGCGGCCGTAGGACACCCGCACGTCCCGCACCTCGAGCAGCGCCATCAGAGGACCGGTGTGCCGAGGTAGGCCTCGATGACCCGGGGGTCGGACTGGACCTCGGCCGGGCTCCCCTCCACCAGCTTGGAGCCCTGCACCAGCACCGCGACGCGGTCGCACAGATTGAAGATGAACCGCATGTCGTGCTCGATGACCACCACCGACAGCCCCTGGTCACGGACCCGGCGGACCAGGTCCATGGCCGCCCCCGTCTCGTGGGGGTTCATCCCCGCGGTGGGCTCGTCGAGCAGGAGGAGTCCGGGATCGGTGGCCAGGGCCCGGGCGATCTCCAACCGGCGCTGGTCGCCGTAGGGAAGGTTCTTGGCCAGGGTGTCGCGGTGCCGCGACAGGCCGACGAAGGCCAGCAGCTCGGTGGCCCGGGCCTCCGATTCCCGCTCCTCCCGCCGGAAGGCGGGGCCCCGGCCGATGGCGGACAGCACACCCGCCCGGGTGCGGCAGTGGCGGCCGACGAGCACGTTCTCCAGGGCGCTCATGTGGGGGAAGAGGCGGATGTTCTGGAACGTGCGGGCCACGCCCGCCTTGGTGACCCGGGCCGGGTTGCCGGGCAGCTCCCGGCCCCGGTAGAGGACCTGGCCCGACGTCGGCTCGATGAGCCCGGTGAGGCAGTTGAAGAAGGTGGTCTTGCCCGCCCCGTTGGGCCCGATGAGGCCGACGATCTCCCGCTCGCCGACGTCGAGGTCGACCTCGTGCACCGCCACCAGCCCGCCGAAGCGCTTGGTGATCTTCCTGGCCCGGAGGACCGGCCCGTCGGTCGCAGCGTCGGGCGTCACGGCGCCTCCGCCATCGCCGTCCCCGGAGGCGCGCCGGTGGCGTCGGCCCCGCCCTCGTCCTCCCGGAACTCCCGCTGCCGGCGGCGGCTGGGCACGATGCCCTCGGGCCGGAACCGCATCATCAGGATCAACGCCGCCCCGAACAGCAGCAGCCGCTTGTCCTGGAACGCCCGCAGCTTCTCGGGCACGACGAACAGGGCGGCCGACCCCAGCAGCGCGCCCGGCACGCTGCCCATCCCCCCCAGCACGACCGCCGCCACCAGCAGGATCGACTCCAGGAAGGTGTAGGAATCGGGGGAGACCTGGGTGGTGACGTGGGCGTTCACCGTCCCCGCGGCCCCGGCCATGAAGGCGCCGATGGCGAAGGCCAGCAGCTTGAGGCGGACGGTGTCGACGCCCATGGCCGCGGCCGCCACCTCGTCCTCCCGGATGGCCACCCACGCCCGCCCGATGCGGCTGTCGTTGAGCCGGCTGAAGGCGAGGATGGCGAAGGCGAGGAGGACCAGCTCGACGAAGTAGTAGTTGGCGAACCCGGGCAGGGTGACGCCGAGCACGTGGTGGCCGGCGCCGAAGTCGTAGCCGTCGACGGCCAGGTTGGGCACCCCGGCGATGCCGTTGGGACCCCGGGTGACCCCGTCCAGGTTGAAGGCGGCGATGCGGAAGATCTCCCCGAAGCCGAGGGTGACGATGGCCAGGTAGTCGCCCCGCAATCGCAGGGTGGGGGCGCCCAGGAGCACGCCGAAGCAGGCTGCGATCACCGCCCCCATGAGCACGACCAGGAGGAACGGCAGGTGGAGGTGGAGGGTGGTGAGGGTGGCGTTGGAGAACAGCGCCCCCACGTAGGCGCCCACGCCGAAGAAGGCGACGTAGCCCAGGTCGAGGAGCCCGGCCAGGCCGACGACCACGTTGAGGCCGAGGGCGGCGGCGGCGAACACGCCGATGGAGGCGAACACCCGGATCCAGTAGGCGTCGCCGTCCTGGGTGAAGGGGAAGGCGAGCGAAGCCGCCGCCGCCGCCCCGATCGCCACCGCCCGGTGCCGGCCGACCAGCTCCTCCAGCCACGAGAACAGTCCCAGGCGGGAGAGGGTGAGGGCGCCCGCGATCACGAACACCACCCACGACACGAACCGGCTCGACTCCTCGATGGCCAGGCCCCACACGGTGAGGAACAACACCACCGCCACGGCCCCCGCCACCGCCGTCCACTCGGCCGGGGTCGGCCACGACGGCCACTCGTCGGGGAGGAGACGCTCGGCCCCGGCCGGGAGAGCGGCGAAGGCGGCCAGCAGCAGGACGCCCCCCGCCACGGCCAGCCACGCCCCGTAGGCGACGCCGCCGAGTCCGCCGCCGTCGGCGGCGATGGCGGCCACGTTGTAGCCGGCCACGGCCGTCGCCCCGACGCCCGCGGTCAGCCCCGCCGCCCGCCGCCCCGGCCACCGCACCACGACCAGCACCGCGGCCGCGGCCAGCGCCAGGGTGAACTGGCGGGCGCCACCGGGGAACCCGGCGAGCGACATCTTCCCCGGGAATCCGCCGAACGTGGCCCACGGCGACAGGCTGCCGGCAACGAGGAGGCCGGCCCCGGCCACCGCCGCGGGCACGGGCGGCACCCGGGCGACGGCCCGGGCCAGGGCCGGGCCGGCGGCGGCCCGAACCCGGTCGAGAAGGCTGACCGTCATGGACGGGTCATGCGCGCGTCGCCACCCGCTCCCCCAGGAGGCCGGCGGGGCGGAACACCAGCACCAGGATGAGCACCGCGAACGCCCACGCGTCCCGCCAGGCGGAGCCGTGGGGGATGTACTGCACGGCCATGACCTCCACCATCCCCAGGACGAAGCCGCCGAGCATGGCGCCCGAGACGTTGCCGATGCCGCCCAGGACGGCGGCGGTGAAGGCCTTGAGGCCGGTGACGAAACCGATGCGGTAGTCGATCTGCCCGAAGCGCATCCCGTACATCACGCCCGCCACCGCGGCCAGAGCGGCCCCGATGGCGAAGGTCACGACGATGACCCGGTTGGTGTCGATCCCCATGAGGCGGGCGGTGTCGGGGTCCTGGGCGGTCGCCCGCATGGCCTTGCCCGTCTTCGTCGTCCGGATGAAGGCCTGCAAGGCCACCATGAGGACGATGGCGGTTGCGACCACGAACACCGACACCCAGGCGAAGCGCACCCCGCCCACCTCGAAGGCGCCGGTGGTGATCACCCCCGGGAACGGCTGGGGCCGGTTGCCCCCCGGGTAGAAGATGCGCACCAGCTCCTGGAGGAAGATCGACACGCCTATGGCGGTGATGAGCGGCGCCAGCCGGGGGGCGTTGCGCAACGGCCGGTAGGCCAGCCGTTCCATCAGCACCGCGGCCGTCACCGACACCAGCACCGCCACCACCAGCATCACCGTCAGGGCGGCGAAGGGGTTGGCCGCGAGGGACTCCGGCAGCAGCCAGCGGTTGGACGCGAGGCCGGCGAAGGCCCCCACCATGAAGATCTCGCCATGGGCGAAGTTGATCAGCTGGATGATGCCGTAGACCATCGTGTAGCCCAGCGCGATGAGGCCGTAGGTGGCCCCCAGCACGGTGCCGTTGACGACCTGTTGGAAGAACTGGCGCACGGTTCCCGGGTTCGGGCCGGGACCGCGAGCCCGACTAGCCGGCGAACTCGGCGGTCTTCAGCGGCTTCCAGGCGTTGTCGGCCACCTGGTAGACGGTGAGCAGCTTGGTGACCGTGTCGCCGTACTGGTCGAAGGCGACCTTCCCCGTGGCCCCGTCGAAGTTGGAGGCCTGGATGGCGTCGATGATGGCCAGGCGGGTGTCCTTGTCGACCTTGGTCTTGCCCGGGAGGACCTTGGCCAGGGCGCCGATGACGGCGGTGGCGGCGTCGTAGGCCAGGCCGCCGTAGGCCGACGGCGGCTCACGGTAGGAGCCGGCGTTGTAGGCGTCGAGGAACGCCTTGGCCGACGCCAACCCCTCGACGGGAGCGCCGATCGAGGTACCCAGGTCGCCCTTGGACGCGTCCTTGGCGTTGTCGACGTAGGTCTGGTCGACGATCCCGTCCCCGCCGAACAGGGGGGCGGTGACGCCCTGCTTCTTCAGCTCGGTGGTGAACTTGGCCGCCGCCGTGTACTCGCCGCCGTAGAAGATGAGGTCGGGGTTGAGGGGCTTGATGTTGGTGACGTCGCCCGAGTAGTCGGTGACGTCCTCGGCGATCACTCGCACCTCGCCCAGGATGGTGCCGCCGTTCTTCACGAACCGGCCCTGGAACGACTCGGCCAGGCCCTTGCCGTAGGTCTTGCCGTCGTGGACGATCACCGCGGTCTTGGCGTTGGTCGGCTCGGCGGTGGCGAAGTCGGCCGCGAACCCGCCCTGGAGCGAGTCGAGGGTGGCGGTGCGGAAGTAGTTCTTGTGGGGGCGGGCGGGGGCGGTGGCGAAGTTCTCGCCCCGGGTCAGGGTGTCGTTGGTGTTGGCCGGCGACACCTGGGCGATGCCGGCGTTGTCGAGGATGGGGATCGTCTGCTGGGCGACACTCGAGTTGTAGGTGCCGATCACGGCCACGATGGCGCTGTCGGACGAGAGCTTGGTGGCGGCCCGGCCGCCGATGTCGGGCTTGCCCCCGTCGTCCTCGGCCGCGATCTCCAACTTCCAGCCCGCGATCTTGTTCTGGTCGTTGGCCTGCTTGATGGCCAGGTCGACCGAGTTGCGGATGCCGATGCCCACCGCCGTCGATCCCGCGAGCAGGGGGACGATCACGCCGATCTTGGCCACCTTGCGGTTGTCGCCGCCGCTCTCCTCCTTGCTGCTGCCGCAGGCGGCGAGGGCGATGGCCGCCACCACCACCAGGGAGATCGTGCGCCATGACCGTCGCTTCGTTCCGACCATTTGGGCCTCCTTGCCGGGCTCGACTCACGCAGGGTAGCGGTAACGTCCTTCCGTGGCCGAGACCTGTCTCCTCGATGCCCTCCGACGGCGGCTGCGTGAGCTCGACCGGGTCGTCGTCGCCTTCAGCGGGGGCGCCGACTCCGCCTTCCTGGCGTGGATGGCGCACGACACCCTGGGCCCGTCGGCGGCCAGCGCGGTCACCGCGGTGTCACCCTCGCTGGCGGGCGAGGAGGCGGCCGACTGCGCCGCCCTGGCGTCGGAGTGGGGCCTGCGGTGGCGGACGGTCGACACCGACGAGCTGGCCCGGCCCGCGTACGTGGCCAACGACACCGACCGCTGCGCGCACTGCAAGTCGGAGCTGATGGACGCCCTGGCCCCGCTGGCCGAGGCCGCCGGCGCCACCATCGTCCTCGGCACCAACCTCGACGACCTCGGCGACCACCGCCCGGGCCAGGCCGCGGCCGCGGCCCAGGGGGCCGCCTTCCCCCTCGTCGACGCCGGTTTCACCAAGGCCGCGGTGCGGGAGGCGTCCCGGGCGCTCGGCCTGCGCACCTGGGACAAGCCCGCCGCCGCCTGCCTGGCGTCCCGTGTGCCCTACGGCACGCCCGTCACCCTCGGCACGCTCGACCGGGTGGGACGGGCCGAGGCCGCCCTCCACCGCCTCGGCTTCCGCCAGCTGCGGGTGCGGCACTACGGCGATGTGGCCCGCCTGGAGTTCGACGTGGCCGACCTCCCGGCGGCGGTGGCGCTCCGCCGGGAGATCGTGGCCGCCGTGCAATCGGCCGGCTACGCCCGTGTCACGGTCGACCTCGAGGGCTTCCGGTCCGGCAACCTGAACCACCCCGCGGGGGCGGGCGGCTAGGCCCCGAACTTGGCCAGGCGGCCGGCCGCGGCCAGGGCCAACGACATCAGCTGCTGGCCGGGGCGGCGGCCGAGGGCGCCGTGGACGCACCAGCGCTCGCCGAACCGGGTCTGGTCGTCACGGCCGACCCGGGGTCCCCACATGAGCACGGGCACCGGGTGCCACGAGTGGGCCGCCATCTGGCTCGGCGTGGAGTGGTCGCCGGTGACGACGAGGGCGTCGGGGCCGAGGGCCGCGATCTCGGGGATGGCGGCGTCGAGGGCCTCGATGGCGGCCACCTTGGCGTCGAAGTTGCCGTCCTCGCCCGCCGAGTCGGTGGGCTTGTGGTGGAAGAAGAAGTAGTCGTAGTCGTCCCAGTACTTGCGCAGCAGGGCCAGCTCCTCGTCGAGGTTGGCGGGACGGGGCAACACGTCCATCCCCACCAGGTTCGCGACGCCCCGGTACATCGGGTAGACGGCGATGGCGGCCGACCGTACGCCGTAGCGCTCGTACATCGACGGCAGCTGGCGGTGGGAGTCGAAGCCCCGGAGGAGCACGACGTTGGCCCGGGGATGGTCGGCCAGGACGGCCCGGGCCTGGCGGTCGAACTCGGCCACCACCTCGGCGGTGTGGTCGGCGACGGGCAGCGTGGCCAGGGGCGCCGCCGGCGGGACGCCCACCTTCTGGGGATCGGTGTCGGCCAGCAGCGGGCTCAGGCCCTCGCCCCGGAACACGATCAGCACCCGGTGCTGGGCCTCGTGGGCGATGGTGACGTCGACGCCGGCGATGGCGATGCCGTCCCGCAGGCGCCGAACGACCTCCACCGCCTCGTCGTCGGGCAGGCGGCCGGCCCGACGGTCGGTGATGCGGCCCTCGGCGTCGAGCGTGGCCAGGTTGCCCCGGGCGGCCACGTCGCCCGGCTCGACGGTGACTTCGAGGCCGGCCGCCGACAGCGCGCCCCGACCCAACTGGAACTCGACCGGGTCGTACCCGAACAGGGCCATGTGGGCGGGGCCGGAGCCGGGGGTGATCCCGGCGCCGACCGGGTCGTGCAGGCCGACGCTGCCGGCGGTTGCCAGGGCGTCGAGGTTGGGGGTGTGGGCCTCCTCGAGCTCGGTGCCCCGATCAGGACCGGCGAAGCCGGCCAGACCGTCGAGCACCACCAGCACGATCTTGCCGGGCGAGGGTTGGACGAGGGATGCGATGTCGAGGGTCACTGCGCCAGCCTAGAGAAAGGGCGGGAGGGCGGACGACGGACCGCTCGCAGGAGGAGCCGACGAGCCTGGGGGCCTCATCAGCTCCTCCTTGCGATCGCGAACGGCGACCACGAGGGCCGCGGCGGCGTCATCTTCGACGTCGATTTCCATCGTGGTGCGACCGAGTCGGTCCATGCCAGCACATCCGTCTGCGGCGCGTCCATTCCGGCCAACTCGCCACATGGATCGGCAGTCATAGGCGAGTCCGGCGACGGGTCGGCACCGGTGCCGTACGCGCTCCGCGGTCCCGAGCGCTGGTTGCGCCGAAGGTGAATAAGACTCAGGGGCGACGAAACCCCACCAACGAACGCCGGAATTTCGTGGACCGGCCCTCAAATGGTGTGCAACCCGAGGCCGGTATTCGGGATCCCCATTCGGTGTCAAGCGAGATAAGGGTTTCGTCAGTATGCGCGAAATGGGTGATGTCCACGCCGACTCGGTGCGGCCTTCACGAGACGCGCTGGCGGCGCCCGGCGGAGCGCTCGCCCGGGCGCGATCGGTGAGCTCGGACCGGGGGAGCGACCACCCGTCTCGCGGCCAGACCGGACCCTCCGGGGTCGTCCACCGACCGTCAGCCGTCCCGGTCGATGGGTGCCGTCTCCAGGAGGTAGCCGCGAGATCGCACGGTGCGGATGGCGAGGCCGAGCGGCCAGAGCCGCCGGCGCAGGCGCAGGACGTGCACGTCGAGGGCGTTGCGTCCGGGAGCGCCCTCCGGCCAACCGGCCCGCACCAGGGCCTCCCGGCTGGCGACGGCCCCGAAGCGGGTGACGAGGGCATCGGTGAGGCGGGCCTCCAGCGGCGGGAGCGCCACCCACCGGCCACCGAAGCGCAGGACGCCGTGCAGGTCGAGTCCGGGCGCGTCGTGCCGGTGGGCCTGGCTGCGGAGGGTGAGGGCGTCGACCCGGGCTCGGACGTCGCCCTCGGCGGCGGGGACCCGTATCCAGTCCTCGAGGCAATCGCAGATCGGCGGCGGGTCGCGGCCGTCCTCCACCAGCAGCAGCCGGGGATCCCCGGCGACACTCAACCTCGCCCGCCGGGCGTCCTCGTCGGGCCAGCGCAGGAGCGTTACGTCCACTGGGTCGACTCCATCGCGAGGGACCGTAGGGCGCTCGTATTGCAGGAGTGTTACCCGCCGATGAACCTCTGCGGTTCCTGGGCCGGCAAGGGCTTCGGGTGGGACCTGGCTGGCCCGGCGCTCGAGGCTGCCGCCGGTTGCCCGTCACCATGTACCCCCACATGAAGCAAACGACTCAAACTGTCAAGAAACGCTCAACCTTCCCGCGATCGCGTCCGACCACTCGGACCATGATACGGAACCAGGACACGAGAGCAGGCCGGCGCAGCACCCGACGGGCGGCCGCGGTGGTCGCGGTTGTGGCGATGTTCGCGTGTCTGATGACGGGTACGGCGCAGGCCGACCACCAGACGAAGAACGGCGGCGTGCACTGGGGCCGCTACCGCTGGAACAACGCGATCGTCTCCACCGACCGGGTGTTCTGGCTGTTCGACCGCACCGGCAACCCGATGATGCACCAGGCCCTGCAGCAGTGGACCCAGTCCTGGAACGGCCAGCGCAACCTCAACGTCAAGAGCGCCCCTGCGGTCATGTACTACCAGGACGACGCCAACATCGGTCAGTGCAAGAACTTCGGCTGGCCCGGCTACTCCTTCACCACCGTCTGCACCGGCGACCCCGGCACGACCGGGATCACCTCCCTGCAGTGGACCGGCGCCCACATCACGACCCCGTACGTCGTGATCCGCCCCGGGACCCTCAACTACGGCCAGATGTTCACCGCCTTCACCCACGAGATGGGCCACGTCTTCGGCCTCGCCCACCGCCCCGAGGTCGGGACCGTGATGAACGCCAACTCCAACTTCGACGGCCAGATCCACTGGTACGACCAGCACGACCTCGACGCCCTCAACGCCCTCTACGGCGGCCACACCGACTGACCGGGCGATAAGCTGACCTCCGTCTCGCGGGCGTAGTTCAGCGGCAGAACATCAGCTTCCCAAGCTGAGAACGCGGGTTCGATTCCCGTCGCCCGCTCCACATAAGTCCAGGTCAGATGGTATGCCTGAGCGGCAAGCCCTCCCGATGAGTTCCTCCGGCTGCCGCCGTGCCATATCGGTGCCATAGCGACTGGCACGAGGTATCGCCTTGAGCGTGAGGGGCAGGACCGATCGTCCGGGATGGCGTAGACGAGTGGTACGCCGTCGAAGCCCTTGGGGAGTGTCGGGAAGCTGCCTTCGGGGCGGTATCAGTGCCGTCCGGGCTTGGTCGGGCGACACCCACCCCTGACCGGACAGGTACTTCCTAGTGCGCTACCACGATCGAGTAACCACCGTGTTCGCCCTTGGAATCTGTCGTGCTGAGGCGAAGGAGGCGGGGCTCGCCACGGCTGCCGAGGGCCTTCGCCACATTCTTGGCCGACAGGTCGACTGTGCCGAGAGCTTGCTGAAGAAGGCCAGGTAACTCGCGGCCAAGATTTTTCACGGGAACGCCCGCGTTTGCAGAGGCTGGCTTCGCCAGCGATGCACCGCTTGGCGGCGTCGGGACTATCCCGGACGGGGCGGGTTTCGCGGGCTGCGACGGCCGCAGGTCGAAGAAGCGCAGGCCGTCTCGCCCTCGCCGTACCGCGGCGAGGGGGAGGCTCTCCCGGCCGAAGGCCAGGCCGCTCGTGTTCCAGCCACGGGGCGCATCGGCGGTGCGGGCGAGGCCGTGGTCGTGGGCGGCGCTGAAGTCAGCCCGACCCACGGTGGAGTGGCGAATCAGGAGATCGGTCGCGTCGCGCGAGACCGCGGCACCGAGCCGGCTGAGCAACGGGGCCATGTTCGTCGTGCCAGCCACCAGGTTCAGGTTGCGCTGGGCGACATGACGGTGGGTATTGGCGTTGAGCTTGCCGTCCCACGGATCAGTGGCGCACTCGACTGCGACCATGAGGCATTCGTGCGCCTCGTGGTTCATCACCACGGTCCAGGGCTTGGACACCTCCACCAGCCGATGCGACTCGCTGCTGTCGCGATCGCCCAGGTCGAAGTAGGCGCCGCCGATGAAGTGCGGGTTGTACTGCGGGTCGTGGCTCGTGAAGAACCCTGGTTCGATCCACCACGCCTTCAGCCTGGCGCCGTAGGCGGCGAGGCGACCCAGGTTCCACACATGCACGAAGACCCGATACGACTGGCCGGCAACCGGCTGCAGAACCGAGTCGGCGAAATCGAAGGGCCCCGACCCGACGGGCACGAGGTGAATGTCGCAGCTCTCCCAGAACTCGGGCGGGTATAGGGGCCGGGCGCCCTGGTCACCCGGGACGGCCCGGACGTAGAGGTAGGGAAAGAGTGTCTGGGTGCGGGGCCGCTCCCGCTCCTCGCGTCCCAGACGATCGATCCGCTCGTTGGTATCCGATTGCTCGTACCCGTCGTCGACGGGGGGCAGAACACCATGATGGCTCGGGGGATGGGCATCGGGCCCCCCCTCCGGATTGGTGCCCCGAACACTGGCCGCCTTCTTCGAGGCCGGACGGGAGGGTTTGGCCGGGCGTGGGTCCTTGGCCGCCATGTCTCAGCGCTTCGAGCCGTCGGGGTTCATCCCCGCCTGGTCTCGCTCGGCGGTACTGGCCTCGGGCATCTGCAGGACCGACTCGGCGTCGGTGCATTGCGCCCCCACCTGGCCGAGGTAGTGGAGATGGAGCGGCACCGCCGGTCGATACCGGTTCGCCGCGTGACGGCTGCTCGGGGCATCGGTGGCGCTCGTGGCCGGGTCGAACTGCTCGGGCACGGTGCAGGGTTGCTGGTGGTCGAAGCGGGTCGGATCGTGGGCCCAGGAGGGCAGGTCGGCAGGATCGTAGACACGGAAGTCCTCGGGCGGGTGCGGCGAGGCGGTCAGCGGTCCCGGCGCGTGGCGGTCCCAGTCCCAGCAGTGGTAGCCGTAGCCCCGGTCGGCATCGAGGTTGAAGTCGGGGACGTCGACGCCGTTCGTGAGACGCTTGATGAGGTACAGGCTGTAGTCGACGGGGTTGCCGAGGTGCTCATTGGCCGGGAAGTGGGCATGGCAGGCCATCGACGTGGCCGCCTCGTCGGTGGCCGCCTCGAAGCTCTGGGCGGCGCCGAGATGGGTGTCAGCCCGATCGAAGAGTTCGGTCGCCCGCGCCCCCTGCACCCACGGGCCGGGATGGGTGAGATGGGGCTCCCAGCCGACGCGGTCGCCGGCGAGGTCCTTGTCGGGGTAGCGCCAGGGCATGGTCCAGTGACTGTTCTGATCCTCGCCGCTGGGCAGGCTGAGCCCGAGTGGGGCCAGGACCTGGTTGATCTGGGGTATCGGGTCCTTCATCGTCTGGCGGGGGAAGCCCGGGTCGGCCCCCCACTCGTCGCTGGCTGTGACCCGTCCCGACGGTTCGTCGAACGTCGTGGTGGCGGTGGAAGCGAAACCGAGGACGCTGTTGATGGCGGCGATGAGCGTGTGCCGGCGGTAGCCGCTGCTCAGGCCCAGGGTGACCAGACCCTCGTCGATCTCCGAGGGCTTCGGCAGCAGGAACCCCTCCATCACCAGCAGCTTGCGGCTGGCCATGTACAGCGAATACAGCGGTGCGACGACGGTGTAGTAGAGGAACTCGCGGGCGGGGAAGGTAGTCACGTCGAGGATGAGGCCGGGAACGATCGTGAGCAGCCACGTCACCACCTGGCCGATGTACTTGATCCAGGCCAGCAGGTTGATGAAGAAGTGGATGATGTGGTGGCGTCCGCCCCCGGAGCCAGTGTCGTCGTCGGGATCGCCGCCACGCCCGTCGTCCTCGGCCGGCAAGGTGCTGCCGGGGGGGCTGGGGAAGGGATGCTCGTTGATGAGCGACGGAGGCTCGGGGCGGCGGGGGTGGAGGCCGTCGCTGGAGATGTGGCGGAGGTACCGGAAGGCGAGGTTCCACATGACGTCGAGCGCATCTGCGTTCGGACGACCCGACGGGTTGGTGGGGCCGCCGTCGTTGAAGCCGGGCGCGTCGACGAGGATCTTCGGGTCGTCCCCGTACACCGCGGCCATGGCCGTGATGATCAGGTCGGAGAGGTGGGCGGGCAGCTGGCCCGGGTCCATGTCGAAGAACATCTTGCGGGTCTGGTCGTCGATGGCGGTCTCGCCGAGGGGGTAGGCCGGGAAGGCGGCGAAATAGTCGTAGGCGGGTGCGTCGTGGCGGCCCTGATACGGCGAGTCGGTGCGGGTGCGGAAGGCGATGCGGAAGTGCAGGGCCGAGGTCCCCAACTCGGCAAAATGCAATGCGCCGGCGTGGGTGAGGTCGTAGGCGGCGCCGTCCATGTGGTTCTCGACCAGGTGGTGACGGCCCCAGTGGAGGCGAAATGGGCCGCCGCATTTGGCGTTTGTGAAGGGGTGGCCGGTGACGTCGGTGGCGCAGTGGGTCATCCATCCGAGAGCGAAGGCCTTCTCGGCCTCGGCGTCGTTGCGCAGGTCGGCCAGGGCCTTCAGCTCGGCGGCGGTGGGAACCTGTCCGCCGGCAGTCAGCGCGACCTCGAGGGTGTCGGCGTCGGCGGCGCGCTGGGCGGCAAGGGCCCACATGGTGCGGGGGAAGAGATAGGTGTGCCGGTAGTGGAACATGTCCGACCAGTAGAAGAGCGAATCGGGAAAGCCCTGCGGGGGGCCGCTGGTGAGGAGCCCGAAAATGTCACCCATGCGACTGGCCAGGCTGAGGATGGCATCGAAAGCGGTGGCGCAGACCTCGTCCAAGGCCTGGCCCAGCTGGTTGCTCAGCCCCCCTGTCAGTTGGGCGGTGAGAGCGGAGTCGTTGGCACCGACCGGGCCCATCCATTTCTCCCAGGAGCCCACGAAGAGCTCATCGACCTCCTCCCACTCGTCGAGCACCCAGGTGACCACCGACAGCAGGACATCGGCATACGGCGGCTTGAAGTCGGGAAGGAGATAGAACAGGTCGGGGCCGAGGGCTCCTATGGCGAGATAGTTCCGCCATTTGCGGGCCAGGTCGCCGAGCTCCTTCGCCTCGGTCGTGCCGAAGCCGAGGTTGGCTGGGACGTCGCCCGCCTGGAGACGGCGGGCCGCCTCCTTGGCCGCTTCCATATGGACGTACCACCCAGGCATGGGGCTGCCTCCCCGCCGAACCACGAGTCCAACGGCGGCGATCCACCGATATCAGTCGTGGCGAGAAGGCAACTGTATACGGCAGAACCCGCCCGCGCCGGTGTCGGCTCTAGGTGAGAACGGGTAGATGGCCACCGCGTAGGCGTGGGCGCCGGCTGCATTGGGATGACCCCCAGTGCCTGCCGCCCTGTTGCAGTTCGGCTCTCTAGATGGTGTTCATCGGAGTCGTTCCGTTCTTCCTCCAGCGTCGACTCGTGCGAGAGGTCCTCGCTACGCGACACGGGCACTTGAGGAAAGGTTGAGGCCCGGTGAGCCTCCCCCGGTTCACCGGACAGGTCGGGTGTGGTGATCATGCCGCAGCAGCGGCGGGATTGAAGCGGGCTTCGTAGTCGATGGGGCTGAGGTTGCCGATACTCGAGTGCCGGCGGCGGGGGTTGTACCAACCCTCGATCCACTCGAACACGGCCAGGGCCAGCTGGCGGCGGGTGGCCCAGCGGTGCTGGTCGAGGAGCTCGCGCTGCAGGGTGGAGAAGAAGCTCTCGGCCATGGCGTTGTCGTAGGCGTCGCCGATCGAGCCCATGGAGCCGAGGATGCCGGCGCCCCGGAGACGGCGGCCGAAGGCCCACGACGTGTACTGGCTGCCGTGGTCGGAATGGAAGATGGCCTGGCCCGCCGGCGGGCGCCGGCGCCAGGTCGCCATCTGCAGGGCGTCGACGACCAGCTCGGCCCGAATGTGATCGGCGATGGACCAGCCGATGACCCGACGGCTCCAGGCGTCCACGACGACGGCCACGTACACCTTGCCCTCGGCGGTGGCGTGCTCGGTGATGTCGCTGACCCACAGCCGATCGGGACCCTCGACGACGAAGTTGCGGTTGACCAGGTCGTCCGAGGGGGTGGCGTCGGGGTCCCGGCGGGTGCAGCCATGGAACTTGCGACGGTGCAGGCCCTGGATGCCGGCGGCCCGCATGAGCCGCTCCACCCGTTTGCGGGAGCAGCGGATGCCCTCGCCCAGGCGAAGCTCGGCCCACACTCGGGGGCTGCCATAGCTGTGGCGGCTCATGGTGTGGATGGCCCGGATCTTGGCCGTCAGCGCGGCGTCGAACATCGACCGGACCGACGGGACGTAGCGTCGGGCCCGCCAGTCAAAGAAGGTGCTGGTCTTGACCTCGAGCACCCGGCACAGCATGGCCACGGGGTAGTTCGCCTTCTCCACCTCGATGAACTCGAAGCTCAGCTCGGCCGATGGCCGTTCTCGGTGGCGAAGAAGGCCGCGGCGTTTCCCAGGATCTCCTTCTCCATGCGCAGCACCCGGTTCTCCCGGCGCAGGCGGACGAGTTCCTCGCGCTCGGCCGTCGTCAGGCCCGCCTTGTCGCCCTCGTCGATGTCGGCCTGGGGCAGCCAGTTGCGCAGGCAGCTCTCGCTGATGCCGATGTCGGCCGCGATGTGGGCGATCGGCTTGGCCCGCTCCCGGGCCAGTTCGATCGCCCGGCGGCGGAACTCCGGCGGATGAGGCGGTGGCATACGGACTCCTTCCCCGAGGTGTTACCACCTCAGTGCAGGTGTCCGGCCAACCGGGGGATGCTCACGGAGATCTGAACTCGAATTGCGCCTCGACCACCCTTACCGACGCCACGGCTAGGGCGTTCGCGGCACACGACGCGAACGGATGTCGCCCGAGGGCGTCTCGAGTGTCCTGCGAGAGTTCACGGCGGCGCCAGGAGAGGTCGATCGGTTCGAAGGGCGTCGATCCCGGCGACTTCCTCTGCTGAAGAGATGCCGACCGAAGCTGTGCCATGATTGTCTGACGCGCAGACGAAAGGCGGGTCATGCCGACGAAACCTCGACCCACTCCGGTGGAAGCTGAGCCCCGGTTCATAGGAGCCACGATCGAAGAGTTCGTGACCGAAACGGCAAAACAGGTTGCCGCCGGCCAATACTTCGACGGAATGGAAATGCCGCCAGAGCATCGAGAGGCCCTTGGCAGCTACGTCAAGGCTGTGCAGGGCTCCCCGAGGAAGCTCAGGTACTACTTCTTCGTTTGGAGCCAAGGCTTCCTGATCAAAATGAGCCTCTAGCCATCGACGAATTCTCCGCGACAGTCGCGAAGGCTGCAACGTGGCTCGCGAAAGTCTCCGCCGACGATCGCCACCTCGATCACCAGCGGCGTTGCCTCCTTCTGTTTGGTTTGGGAATTGCGACTAGGGCACTTCCGGAAACGCCACCATTCGTTCTCACGGCCATCGACCGGATCGCTTCGTCGCTGGTGGAGGACTGGGAGAAGGTTCCCACATTGGCCGCAGACTTCGGCTCGCGCTACTTTACGACGGCGCTACTTGCTGCCGCGGCGTTGCCCGAGTCGACGAATGCGGCGGTGTTCCGCTCGATCTGCCAGCGGGAATGGGATGCACTCGACCAGAGCGGACGGATCGGGATGCATCCGACTTTGTTGTGGACGGGGCGCAACCTCGCCCGTCGGCTCTCGCGAGGTGAAGGTACGACGACGGCTGCTCCGTGGTACCCATCACAGATCACCAAGGCGACATCCCCCTACACGCTGAGCGCGGCAAGCACTCGCCAGCTCGTGGCTGACGTCGCTGCGCTCACTGACTTCGGGACCGTGCCACCGCCGTTGCCGGCCGAGGAGCGACAGTACCTAGCGACGGTGCTTCCCTTCTTGACATTTTTTCATCTCAAGCAGGGAGACCTCGATCTCCTGGCCCCCCTTTCGCGAGCCCTGCGCTACCTCCACATGACCGAGGTGCCAGAGTTTGAGTTGGCGCTTGGGTTCATCGTTCGGTCCAGCCGCATCGACGGCCACCTCGGGGCAAACGAGATCGTTGCCGAGTGGTCGAAACGAGAGTCGGGAAACGAATCATTAGCGGCGGAGATTGCCCTGCCAATTACGGTCGCCTGCGTCTGGGCCCTCTCGGACACGCTGTGGACGGAGTGTGTCTGACGTGCAGTTTGAAGGCTCTTCCGATCTAGTCGTCGGCGTTGAGTCAGGGGCGGTCGCCTGGCTTGAGCGAAACTTGAGGCGGTTCGACCCTCTCGCGTGTAGCCACGCCGACGACGCGAACGACGCCTTGAAGGCGGCCGCCGAACTCGCTCTCGTCTGCTCCCTGGCTCTTGAGAGCGACCTGGCCGTCACGTCCTCCTACCGCTCGTTTGCACAGTACCTCTGGGATGAGGTCTTCGAAAGCGAGGCGATTCAGGAGCATCTGCTCCTCAGCGCCGCATCCGTACCGGCGGTGGACCTCTACGCATGTCTGCGCGATTGCGGTTACGAGGACGAGACGTTTCGCACCCGGTTGCGCGCGTTGCTGGATGAAGGTTCGTTGCTGAGCACTGAGCGCACGCCGACTGGCGAGCTCGACCTGCTCAGCGCCTTGGCGACCGCCGGCTTGAGCGATCGCATCCCGAGAACGGACTCGGTCTATCCCCGCACCCTCCTGGCTGCGTGCCCTAGCCTTTACCGACTCACGGACGCCGACGCCTACGCCCTCACCCATGCTCTGTTCTTCTTGACCGACTTTGGCCGCCATCGAGCGTCCTGTATTGAGCCGGAGGTGTCGCTCTGGTGCAGGACGTCGTTGCCCCGTCTTCTCGGCTTCTACCTGAAGCGCGGGAACTGGGATATCGCCGGGGAATTGTTGATCGCGCTGGCTTCGGTCGGAGGCGCCTGCCTTCCGCCATGCGAGGAGGCGTGGACCCTGATCTTCCACGCCCAGAACACAGATGGTTCGTTCCCCGGTGGTGACCTCAGCCGAGCGACGAACACCGGGGACGAGCGGCAGAGGTTCCGAGCGGATTACCACACCACGCTGGTCGTACTGCTCGCGATTTGGACTGTACTTCGCCACTAGCAGCCCACGGAGGAAGTCGCATGTCAAAGTCTACGGCCGCCCCGAAGTCGACGACACGCACCTTTGCCGTGGCCAGAGACGCGGCCCGTCCCCTTCTGGCCGCCCCTGTGAAGGGTCTCGCCATCCCACAGGTCCCGCCGGCCGCGTATATGCCGGTCCTGCAGGCCCACTGTTCTGTGCTCGCCGGGGCTGGAATCAACGAGCTGGGCAGCCTGGGCAGCATGAGCATCAATGGCAACGTCGTCGTACCGGTAGGCCTCGTCCGGCCCACCGTTTCGGAGGCCCAACGTCGGAAGGTGACCCTTTTCCAGGAGGCGCATCAGTTTCGTACCGGCGCACGGGGTTCCCGGTTCGTAAGGATTAGTGGCACCGCAACGTTGCTCACAGCTCAGCCGCTAACCCTGAAGGTCCGTGGGAATCCGAGCAGGTCGGCCATGCTGCCGCCAGATCTGTTTCTGAACGTCTCATACCTGGTGGCCCAGACACTCACGCTAGCGAATGGCACCAACCTGATCCTGCTCGACCCGCTCCAACATTTAATCGTCCTGGCCGAGCATCTCGTCGTGGGCTCGAATGTGACTGTGAGCTACGAGCGGGCGCCACACATAACAGCCGCCGTGCCTCCCAAACCGGGCAAGCCAGGTACACCCACACAGGCGTCGCCCTTCTCGGACGGCTACCGGGGAAGCGACGGCACGGCTGGCGTGAAGGGCGGAATCGGCCAGTCGTTTCATTCTGCGCCCGAGATCGAAATCTGGACGCTCGACCTCACGGGGACCCCAGCTGTGGACCTGCGAGGCCAAGACGGTAGCCAAGGCGGTCCCGGCGGACCAGGGGGCGACGGAGGAAACGGCGGCCAAGGGAGCAACGGCAAAGACGCGTGGGTCGGCTGCAAGTACGGGCCCGGCAACGGTGGCGACGGGGGGATCGGCGGGCGTGCTGGCGACGGCGGGCCGGGCGGCAACGGGGCCCCGGGCGGACGCTTTCAACTCTTCGCCCCGGCGGGTCAGTTAGCGAATCTGATGTCGAGTGGGTTCTTCGTCTCTGTCGACGGTGGGCAGGCTGGCGCTGGCGGCATGCCGGGAGTGCCCGGCAGCGGGGGCTCGGGCGGGCCGCCGGGCGGTTTTCCGCCCAGTTGTTCCGGAGTGGCCGCCTCGCGGCGAGCCGGCAACGCCGGGGGCCAAGGTGCGGTGGGGCAGCAGGGCCTGGCGGGTCAACCGGGGCCCGTCTCAGGGACCGACCCCATCAAGCTTGTGCCGATTCAGCCCTATGACTTCACCACCGCCCTGCTCAAGCCTGCGATCATCAGCCTGTCAACCTCCTACGCACACGAGGGCGACCAGGTCAGTGTCAACGGCAAGGACCTCGCCACGACCGACGTCGTCCGGTTTCAGGTCGACGCCACCTCGAATGTGTCGTGCGCGACGACGGTGTTTTCGAACACGGCGGCGACGTTCGTCGTGCCCGCGGTTGCCGGTGGGCCGCGGACCCTCTTCATCGAGCAATCGGACGGCACCCGGACGAACCTGACGACGCTCTACATCTTGCCGACGATCAATGGCATCGAGAACGGGCCCCGCGTTCGCCCCGGTGCCGTAGTTAAGGTTTTCGGCACGGGCCTCGCCTCCGGCGCCCGCATTCTCGTCAACGGCCTCGACGTAGGCCCGACGACCTTCATCGACCCACACACTGTCAGTGCAGTCGTCATCCGACCAACGGCGGGGATCCAGCCCAACCCAGATGGTGAGGTAGTCGATTTCCAAGTTGCCCTTCAGGATCTGACCCAGAGCAACACCATTCAGATCGTCCTCGATACCTACAAGATCGTCGTGGTGGGCGATTCGATTGCTTGGGGCTGCGGACTCACCGAGTCCGAAAAGTTCTCGACGCTTGTAGCCCAGCGGGTGCAACAGGACAATGGCGGAGGTATCGGGGTGTACAGCGACGTCGCGGCCCACACCGGTGCCATCATCGGGCGCACAGTTACCCAGCCTGCCCCTGAACTGCCCGGTGAAGTCCCCACGTCCGGGCCAACGGTATTCCAGCAGGTCCAGAAGTTGGCGGCGCGTCCAAGCGCCCCCTTCGTGGATCTGGTCCTCGTTGACGGTGGAATCAACGATATCGGACTGAACCAGATTTTCGACTGGATGTCGACGGTTGACATCGCGTCCGCGTGCGTCCAGTACTGCCTGGACGACATGAAGCAGCTCCTGTCGGCGGTCGGTGCCGGGTTCCCAACCGCCCGAGTCGTCGTGACCGGCTACTACGCCCCGCTCTCCAACGAGAGTGCCGACAATCTCGCGGAGCGGTTCATCGTCGGTTTCCTCGCCATGTTCGGCTTCGATGCCATCCTCGCAGTGAAGAAGTCTGACCTCGCCAAGGTCTACGCCCGGTGCGCTTTGTTTAAGAGCGAGGCGAACACCAGGCTCGCGCAAGCAGTGTCGCAGACGAACGCTGCGTTGGGCGGTGCCCCGCGGTTCTTCTTCGCCGATCCGAGCTTCCATTCCACGAATGCTGTCTTCGCGTCCGTGCCGTGGGTCTTCGGAATCGGTTCCGATCTTTCACCCGAGGACGGTATGAGGCGCGAGCGCGCGGTGATCTGTGCGTCGGAGTCAGGCGACGACGGAGAGGTGTTCTGCGTCCGCGCTTCAATGGGCCATCCGAACCCGATGGGTGCCCAAGCTTACGCGCAGGCGATCTACCCATATCTTAGCTGAGGGTCGCTGGCTCCGGTCCGGAAGAGGGAGGAGGAGGAGGAGGAGGAGGAGGAGGAAGAAACCGTGTGACGACCGTGGTAGCGGGTGTCACCGACGGCCAAAAATTGACCCCCTGCGGCGAGAGGGGGCAGTTTTCAGCCGTCACCGACACCATGGATTCTTGAAGGCAGAGGCACTGCCGGATGCGCGCCGACCGGTCAATACGGTGGGCTGATGACTCGGATTGGTGGTCAGTGCTTGAGGTCCTTGGAGGGTTCCAAGGAGTCGCGGGTCCAGTGCGGCGGGAGGGACGATGTGGCAATGGTTCGAACTCCTAACCTTTTGATTCCCCATAGAGGATCGTGAGTCAAGACGCCTTCTTCTTTGAAGCCGCGTTCGGATGGTTGACATCACCGGAACCGGGGCCGACGATGTGTCCCGGGGAAGGTCGCCCCGTTCGCCCGGGCCTCATGCGTCGGGCTTCGATCGTCCGGCGTGGACGTTCTTGGGGGCCTTCCCCGCCTTCTTGTTCCGGCGGCGGGCCCGCAACTCGGCCGGCACCGTGAATCGCTCGGCGTGATGGCCTCGGCCTCCTCCGGTGTTACTGGCGTGCCGTCGACGTCGCAGACGACGTAGGGCATCCCCCGTTCCATCACGGCCCACGCCCGCTCGGCCAAGTTGGCGGCGACCACGCAGCGAGCGCCCAGGTGGTCCTTGCCCCGCTCCACAATCTGCACGTCGTAGATCCGGGCCAGCTGGGGGTCAAGCTTGCGGGCGTGGTCGGCCGCTCGCACCAGCGTGGTGCACAGCAGCGACGACCCGGCCTTGGACATCGCCTGGCCCTTGCGCTCTGGCCCGTCTCCGACGCACGTGGAGCTAGCCCGGTGAAAGACCGGAACTGCTTGCCCCGTTGAAGTGGGCCGGATCGCCCATACACGCCACCAGGGCGGGGCTGCCGACCTCGGCCAGGCCCGGCAGCGACGGCCCAGGGCACCCGGGTCGACCCAGCGATGGGCCTCCTCGCGTTCGGTGGCGTGGACGGCGAGCTCGGCTTGGATGGCCGGCAGCAGGCGCACCTCGGTGGCCACCTCGGCTGCCAGATCGACGAAGGCGACGCCGGGATGGCCGGCGTAGAGCTCGATGGCGGAGCGGGCGGCTTCGAGCCTCCACGCCGGGATGGCCGGCGTAGAGCTCGATGGCGGAGCGGGCGGCTTCGAGCCAGACCTTTGCTCGGGCTTCTCCAAGGTGGTTGTTCGAGGCCTTGGCGATGGTGGCCGTCAGGCGCTTGACGCCCACCTTGACCAGCACGTTCGGGTCGGCCCAGCACTGGAGCACAGCCAGGTCGGCGACACCCACCTCTCTGGTCAGCGGTGTCATTGGCACGAGCTGGCGGACCAGGTCCTTGATGCGGACCTTGTGTTCGGCGCCGGCCTTCCTGAGGCAGTCGGTGGCCCGCACCCGACGGTCGAGGGCCGCCCGTTCCACACCGGGCCGGTGGGCTCGATGACCAGCTTCAGTCGCGTCCCCGCCGGCGTGTTGCCAGGGCGACGGTCTCGACCTCGGTCAGGCTTTGGA
>Ga0105245_10000594_pt1 | contig 32724 bp, 27 predicted proteins | sample KBSM54metaG_FD_81523 | JGI IMG/M metagenome (GOLD analysis project Ga0105245, IMG submission 81523) | Miscanthus rhizosphere microbial communities from Kellogg Biological Station, Michigan, USA - KBS M5-4 metaG | ecosystem: Host-associated > Plants > Roots > Rhizosphere > Soil | place...
CTCGCGATCGCGCTCGAGCACGACGACGAGGCCGCGGAGCTCGCCGCCGGGCTCGACGCGGGCACGGCGCAGCACGTCCAGCAGATCGTCGTCGATCGCGTGCTCGAGCTCGCGGATCTCGACGAAGTCGTAGTCGTCGCGTCGACTCAGCGCCGCGGTGGGCCGACGCTGCTCGTCCAGCGCTGCGCCGGTGCGCCCGCGCGGTGCAGTGCCGTCGTCGAGCTCGGCTACGCGGATCGTTCAGGCGTCGCGGCAGCCGCGCTCGAAGCATGGCACGCCGCACGCGCCGCCGATCTGCGCTATCCGCCGAGCGTGCTCGACGATCCGCGGCTCGTCGGCAACATCGAGGATCACAAGTGCAAGCTGTGCCGCAATCCGATCCTGTGGGCCGGCGTCGGGGTCGTCGCGGTCGCCGCGACGATCGCGATCATCGCCGTCGCCAGTAGCTCGCGACCGCCGCCGATCCTGACGGTCGGCCCGGGCTTCACGCACTAGCGCGTGAAGTCGGCCTGGTAAGCCTGGGTCTCGCCGGCCTTGATGTCGACCGAGTACGACTTCTCCGACGGCGGGGTCTCCGCGTCGAACACCAAGCGGACCTCGTGATGCCCGGCCGAGACCTGGATCGTCATCGGAGTCTGGCCCTTCTGCTGGTGACCGTCGACGAACACTTTCGCCCACGGATTCGCGCCGAGATTGAGCGTCGCGCCGCCGCTGAGCGCCGCGCCGGCGTCGTGGGTCGCGAGTGCGACCGCGGCATCGTGGAGCGGTAGCGCGATCGCGGCGTCGTGCGCGTGGTGCGTCCCGGCGTCGGGCCGGACCTCGGGCCGGACGTCTGCGTCGGGCGGAACATCGGGCGCGTCGGGAGGCGCATCCGCGAGCTCGGCATCCATCTGGCTGCCGGGGATCACGAACGCATCGGGGTGGCCAGCGTCGCGCGGGCCGCGCAAGACCGCCTCGCGGCGATCGTAGAACGTGTAGATCGCGGCGGCGGTGAGCGCGAGGCCACCGAGCCCGACGATCACGAGCAGCGCGCGGCTCGGTGGTCGCGTGACGTCGACCGGGGGCTTATCGATCGCTGGCTCCGCATCGAACGGCAGCTCCGTCGACGGTCGCTGCGGCATCTTGCTCGGCAGCGGCGTGGGATCGTAGCGCTCGTCGGTGATCATCGAGCCGATCATCCCGGACGGCCGATCGGCGGGGCCGTCGGTGATCGCTTCGGTCTGACCGGTGCGGCCGAGCATGTCGCGGAGCTCGACGTGGGTCGCGAACGTCTGCGCGCGCTTCGGCCGCTTGCCCGCTGCCGCGGCTTCGCGCGGGATCACGGCGGTGCTCGGGCCGTCTTTCTTCGCCGGCGAATCGCTCGTGTCGACCAGCTGCGACGTCGGCAGCCGCCGGGTCTCGGGCGGGCAGAAGTGCGCGACGAGCGAAGCGACCTCGCGCGGGCCCGGCGTCGCATCGAGCGAGTAGAGGTACTTGTTGAGCGCGGCGAGCATCTCGCCGGCATTCGCCCAGCGCGCGCCTTCATCGCGCTGGAGCGCACGCATCACGAGCTCGTCGAGCCGGGCGGGGACCTCGCGCCGGCGCGACGACGGTTTCGGGATCGGCTCCTTCAACACCGCCGCCAGCGTCGCGTCGGGATCCGGGCGCGCGAACAGCCGCTCGCCCGTCAGCATCTCCCAGAACAGCACGCCGACGGTGAACAGGTCGGTCTTCGGTGACAGCGCCTCGCGGCGGACCTGCTCCGGCGACATGTACGGAAACGATCCCGTCGGCGCCGACTGGTGCGACTCGTCGCTGCTGTCGTCGCCGAGCGTGACCGCGATGCCGAAGTCCACGAGCTTGACCTCGCCGTCGCGCGACAGCATCACGTTGCGCGGCGACAGGTCGCGGTGGATCACGCCTTCGCCTTTGCGATGCGCGTAGTCGAGGCCGTCGAGGATCCGCGCGGTGATCCACGCCGCAACGGCGGGGGCCATCCGCTCCTCGCGCCGCGCCATCGCCTCGGTGAGCCGGTACAGCGTCGGCCCGTCGATGTAGTCCATCGCGATGAAGTAGGTGTCGTCGACGACGCCGAGCTCGTAGACCGGCACGATGTTGCCGTGGGCGAGCGTGACGAGCGTCTTCGCCTCGGCGACGAACAGATCGACGAAGTGCCGCTGGCCCGACAGCTTCGGCAAGATCTGCTTGATGACGACGGGCTTCTCGAACCCGCCAGGACCGATCAGCTTGGCCAGGTAGATCTCGGCCATGCCACCAGTGGCAAGCTTCTCGGTCAGGTAGTACTTGCCGAACGTCGTCGGCAACTCCGGCATCGCCGCGAGAGTATCATGTGGGAGGTGACCTCTCGGGCGGTGCTCGTCCTCCTAGCAGCGTGTAGCGATCCGGCCGCGCGCGTCTCGCTGGTGCCGATCGACTACGGCCGCGGCCCGTGTGGCCAGCCCGACACGTCGAAGACCCCGGTCAGCGAGATCCGGGTGACCGCCTACGGGCCGACCGGGGATACCCGCCGGACCGACGGCGTGATCGACGACTTTCCCGCGACGACCGAGCAGCTCGGCGTCGAGGTGTTCGGCGGCTCGGTCGTGCTCGCGACAGGGAAGACCGCGCCGCTCGACTACAACGATCTCGCGAACAAGACGACGATCCCGATCGCGATGGCGCCGCTCGACGGGTTCTGCCAGCTCCGCGACATGACCGCGGCCCGGGTCCAGCCGCTCGTCGCGCATGCCGGCAGCGGCGTGTTGATCGTCGGCGGCAACGTCGCGCCGCTGGCGAGCCAGATCATGCCGTCCGCCGAGTACTACGACCCGGCAACCGCGACGTTCACTCAGATCCCGTTACCGATGGCGCTCGCGGAGACCGCGACCTCGCTCGTCGGCGCGTCGATCGCGGAGCTCACCGATGGCCGGGTCGTCGTGTGGAGCGGCGCGGCGCTGACGGTGTTCGATCCGGCGAAGATGGCGTTTACGAACCCGGTGTTCGTCGAGGCGCGCAACGAGCAGGCGATGTTCGGGATCGATGCGACCCACCTGCTCGTCACCGGCGGCTGCCAGTTCGGCAGCACGCTCGATTGCTCCGGCGATGCGACGGTGCGGCGCTCGACCGTCGAGTACCAACTCGATGCCGAGGGCACCGTCGTCGGCAACGGCGTCGCGAAGCCGGCGCTGCCCGCATCGAGCGTGCGGTTCGGCGGCAGGCTGTTCGATATCGGCGTCACGGCCGACGGTATGCGCCGGCTGACGCTCGCCGGCGCGGTCTCCGATCCGAGCAGCGCCGATCAGATTCCGTACAGCGAGGGCGACGACAGCGCCGCCGTGACGGTCGCGCAACACCTGTTCTCGCAGGTCACCGAGCTCGACGGTGGAGCGCTGCTCACGGCGTTCGCTCCCGACGGCACCGCGATGCCGAGCGACGTCGCCTCGATCGTCCCGGCCGAGGGCGGCGATGGCATCGACGTCGCGCGCGCACCGAAGCTGACCGGGGCCCGCCTGATCGCGCTCGAGGACGGCACCGCGGTCGCGATCGGCGGCGACGCAGGCATCTCGCGCTACCAGCCGACGACGAACACCTGGACCACGCTCGATCCACCGAGCGATCAACAATGGCCGGGCGCGATCACCGGCGCCTCGTTGATCCGGCTCGCGGACGGCACGGTGCTCGTGCTCGGCGGCGGCACGGCGGCGGCGCCGACCGCGTCCGCGTGGTTGTTTCGGCCATCGCTCGTCGGCCCGCGCATCGGCACGGTCACCGCGTTCGCGAATGCGACAGGCGCGGTGCTGACGCCGACCTCGCCGGCGACGGTGACCCACGGTCCGAATCAGTTCACGCTGACCGCACCCGACGACAACCTCACGGCGCGCGCGCTCGTCGGTGGACCGCGACTCGCGGTCGGGTCGCTCGACGCGTCGCTCGCGAACGTCACCGGCGGCGTCGCCCTGATCGCACAGGAGACCGGCCCGAGCCGAGCGCTCGTCGCGCGACTCGTGATCGGTCAGCCCGCGCGGATCGATCGCTACACCGGGTCGACGCTGACCACGCTGTGCACCGGTGCGATGGTGACCGCCGACGATTTCACCGCACTGCACTTCGCGGTCACGGCCGATAGCGTCAGCGCGGCCGCGGGGATGGTGACGCTGGTCAGCTGCGACTTCTCCAAGGACCCGATCGCCCCGGAGGCCGGCTCGTGGGGCGTCGCGGCCGTCGCGAACGGCAGCCTCGACGTCGTGACGATCGCGGTGAGCCGGTGATACGGTTCGGTTGATGTCACGCGGCGCGTGCACGGCAGTCGCGCTCGCGGTCGCGCTGGCGCCAGTGCCCGCGCACGCCTACGAGTTCTGGTTGCGCGCGCAGACGATCGGCCAGGCGTATCAGCTGCGCGACTACCAGCTCGTCGGACCGGACCTGTTCCTCGGCCGCCGGCGCGTGACCCAGACGCTCGCGCTGCGGATCACCGACGTCGGCGACCTCGCCGCGGCGCGCAGGCTCGCGCGACTGCCCGAGCACGGCCTGCGGATCTCGTGGCAGAGCTACATCCGGATCGACCACGACTTCGGCGACTACACGACCGGCTCGATCACGCTCGCCGGGCCGCTGCGGCGCGACGCGATCGACGTCATCCCCGAGCTCGCGGATTCGGTCGCGGGCTTGGATCTGATGTACGGCTATCTCCAGCTCGACGGCCTCGCGGACGATCGGCTGATGCTCCAGATCGGCCGCGTGCTCGCCGACGACGGCTGGGGCACGACCGGCATCGACGGAGGCTCCGCGCGCTATCAGGTTCCCGAGGTGCCGCTCGCGGTCGGCGCGACCGCCGGTCTGCGCGTGCGTGCGAGCTCGCCGCTCGGCGTCACGTCGTACGAGCTCGACGGTACGTCGGGCGCGGGCTGCCAGGAGTACGTCGAGGGGCCGACGCCGGGCACGGGCTCGTGGCAGCTGATCGATCGCAACCGGATGATCACGAACTCGTCGCTGTCGAGCGACTACGAGTACTGCCCGCAGCGCGACGTCAACCAGCCGACGGTCGGCATCACGCTCGCGACGTCGCACACGAAACACTTCGGTGCCGAGGTCGGCTATCGCCGGACCTGGAGCGACACGGTCGGTCTGATCGGTCCGGTGAATCGCCTGACGAACCCCGACCTCGGGCTCTATCCGAACGACTACGGCCAGGCGCCGGCGACCGGCATCGACGAGGAGCGGCTGTACGCGCGCGCGCATGCGGACTGGAGGCTCGGCGAGCTCGCGATCGAGCCGTACGGCGACGCGCGCTACTCGATCCTCCACGCCGCGTTCGATCGCGCCGATGCGGGCGTGCGGCTGCGTACCCGCGAGCACGTGCTCGAGCCGGCGGTCGAGTACTACTACCCGACGTTCGACGGCGATTCGATCTTCAATGCGTTCTCGATCGAGCCGACGACAGACGTGCGGCTCGGCTATCGCTACGGCGACAAAGGTGCGTGGCGCGCGACCGCCGATGCCTGGCTGCGCCGCTACGCGCACGAGGACGCCACGACGTCGTTCGCCGGCGGTGGTGACGCCGGGATCCAGCGCGTGCTCGGCGCCGGTTGGCGCGGCGGTGTCGATGCGCTCGCGGACACGGGCTACGGCGGTCGCCGGATCGGCGGCACGGCGCAGGCGATGTGGCGCGGCAGCGAGCAGGTCTGGCTGCGCGGCCGGATGATCGTGCTCGCGGTCGCCGAAGATCCGACCTCGACGGTGCTCGCCGGCCACTACGTGACGACGTCGGCGAATTTCTCGACGACGTGGCGGGTCGCCGATACCGTCGCGCTCCACTTCATCGCGGAGGGCGATCACGACGCCATCCACGCCATCCAAACCCGCGCGATCGCCGTCGTCGATCTCGCATTCCTCCCGGAGCCCTAGGTGAAGGCGAGGATCATCCTGTTGCTGCTGCTCGCGCTCTGCGTGGTCGTCGCCGCGCAGCCCGCGCAGCCCGAGGATCTCGATTGGTCGCCGGTCGTGTATCCGCTCCAGCGCCTGCCGCTGATCTTCTCGCACCAGAAGCACCTCGCGCGCGGCGCCGAATGCACCGCGTGTCATCCGAACGCGCTGTCGTCGCAATCCGCGGTCGATAACCTGCTGCCGACCGAGCTGCAGTGCCGCGCGTGCCATCCGATCGATCGCTCGGATCCCGCGAAGCGTGCAACGCCGACGGCCGCATGCACCTCGTGTCACCCGAACTGGACCGCGGGCTCGGTCGTCCAGCAGACGTACCTGACACCGCCGCCGCTCAAGTTCGCGCACGCGCAGCACGCGCAGACCAAGTGCGAGACCTGCCACCCGGTGCGCGGCGTCGACCTCGCGACGACGAAGCAGCTGCCGACGATGGCGTCGTGCATCACGTGCCACAAGGACGGCGACGAGGAGCGCCACTGCACCGATTGTCACCTCGCGAAGCTCGGCGGTCTGATGGAGACCCAGTTCGAGCAGGGCCGTCTCGTCCCCGGTCGCGACGGGCTCGGCGATCAGCACGGCCCCGGCTTCACGAACAACCACACGCAGGAAGCGCGGCAGGCGGGCAACACGTGCAACGCGTGTCACGACCGCTCCGAATGCATCGATTGCCACAACGGCGTCGTGAAGCCAGCGGACTTCCATCCCGGCAACTACCTCGCACTCCACGTCGTCGATGCGAAGCGCGGCAAGGACTGCTCGGCGTGCCACCGCGAGGAGTCGTTCTGCGTCGCGTGTCACGAGCGCTCCGGCGTCGGGACGCGCGCCGCGTCGCAGTTCAACGAGATCGATCCGAGCAAGCGGTTCCACCCGATCGGCTGGGCCTCGCCGAACGCCGGCCCGAACCTGCACGCGCAGGAGGCGCGCCGAAACATCAATACGTGCGCGTCGTGCCACCGCGAGGAGGATTGCTTGACGTGTCACAGCGCGCAGCCCGGTAGCGCGCACGCGTCGCCGCATCCCGTCGGCTGGCGCGGCTCGTCACGCTGCCGCGCGATGGATCGCGGCAATCGCCGGATGTGCTTGCGCTGTCACATCACGCAGGACGAGCTCGGCTGCGACTGGTCCAAGCACTAGGCAAGATTTGCCGGACCGAGCAAGTCTTGCTCGAGCCGAACGCTCATTTCCTGGAGTTGGCGCGGTACGCGGCTCGCATGAAGCGCGGCCATCTCGATGAATGCTTTACGGCTTGTCGGCGCGATCATGTTGCTCGCAGGGAGCGCGACTGCGCAGTCGACGGGCTCGGCCGAGACTCTGTTTCGCGATGGCCGGCGGCTCGTATCGGAGGGGAAGGTCAGCGAAGCGTGCGCCGCGTTCGAGGGTAGCGAGCGGCTCGAGCACAACACCGCGACGCTGATGAACCTCGCCGACTGTCGCGAGAGGCAGGGGCGACTCGCGACCGCGTGGGCGCTGTTCCTCGAGGTCGAGGCGCAGACGCGCACTCCCGCGCAGGCCGATCTCAATGCCGCCGCGAAGCGGCGCGCGTTGCTCGTCGAACCGCGGTTGTCGTACCTGACGATCACCGTTCATGACCACGCTGCCGGTCTCTCGATCACGCGGGACGGCAAGGTGGTCGACGTCGCCGAATGGGGTCTGCCGATCCCCGTCGACGCCGGACCTCATTCGGTCGCCGCTAGCGCGCCCGGCCGCGTTCCATGGTCGAAGTCGGTCGAGATCTCGACCGAGACCAGGCAGACGATCGATCTGCCAGCGCTCGAGGCCCAGCCGCCCGCGGAACCACCGAAGCGGTTAGCGAGCGTGCCCACGCTGGCGCCGACTCTCTCGCCCCGGCGCAAGGTCTCGATCGGAGTCGCTGGTGGAGCCCTCGCGATCGCCACGACGTCGGTGGTGCTGGGCGTGAGCTCGAGCGGTTTGCGATCGGAAGCTCTCGCGCGCTGTCCACCGAACAACTGCAGTGCAGGCGACGCCGCGGCGGCGCAGAGCCTCGAGGATCGAGCGCGAGGGCGGGCACTCGCCGCAGATCTCGGGTTCGGCCTTGCGGGTGCAGCCGCGATCGGCGCGGTGGCGCTGTGGATCTGGGGCGCGCCCGCGAGCTCGGCACCGATCGAAGTCGCGCCGACCACGCAGGGCCTCGTGATCGGAGGGCGGTTCTGATGCGCTGGCTCGCGCTCGTCGTCGCGGTCGCCGCCTGTTCGCTGCCAAACGATCGCTTCCATGCCTCTGTCGGCGATGGCGCGATCGACGGCGCTGGTAGCGGTGCGACGGACGCAAACGACGCGTGCAGCAATGGGATGCGACGGTGCGACGGTGCCACCGTCTCCGAGTGCAGCGCCGGCGCCTGGACTACGCGCGAGACCTGCGACGACGTCTGCTCGTCGGGTGCGTGCGTGACCCCGCCGAGCTGCAGCGGTGGCGTCGCGATCTGCGGAATGGCCGGCGCCGATACCTGCTGTCGCTCGTTGCCCGTGCCCGGCGGAACGTTCTCGCGGAGCTACGATGGGATCAGCTCCGGCTTCACCGACGATCGGTACCACGCGACGGTGACGCCGTTCTGGCTCGACAAGTACGAGGTCTCCGTCGCGAGATTCCAGAAGTTCGTCGACGCGTATCCGGCGAGCCAACCGCAGACCGGCAGCGGCGGGAATCCTCGCGATGCGAGTGACCCCGGGTGGCTCGCGAGCTGGACGGGGCAGCTCCCGGCGACCAAGCCCGCGCTGCAGACGATGCTCGCCTGCGGTAACGCGGGCACGCAGCAGGGTGCGTTGCCGGTGCGCTGCGTGACCTGGTACGTGGCGCAGGCTTTCTGCATCTGGGATCAGGGGCGCCTGCCGACGGAGGCCGAGTGGAATCTGGTCGCGAGCGGCGCCGAACAACAGCGGGTCTATCCGTGGTCGTCGCCGGCGTCGAGTACCGCGATCGCGACCAGCGATGCGGTCTTCGGTGGTGTTGCGGCTCCGGCGTCGGCGGGGACGCACCCCGACGGCGACGGGCGGTGGGGGCACTCGGATCTCGGCGGCAACACGAGCGAGTGGGTCTTCGATAGCTACGCGAGTCCCTATCCGAGCGATGTCTGCACTGACTGTGCGAATCACGCGGCATCTTCCATGCAGAGCGTGCGGGGAGGGTCGTACGCGAGCGTCGCGGCGACGCTGCTCGCGTCGTTTCGCAGTGGATATCCCGCAACCGCGACGAGCGACGCGATCGGCTTTCGATGCGCGCGTGACCCGATGAGATGAACGGAGATCCTCGATGAAGTGGCTCGTTTTGGGGTTGTCCTTGGTCGGCGCTGTGGCCCACGCCGATACGTTCGCGATCGTCTTCGATCCACCGTCGAACGTCCGCACGGCCCCGGATCTGTCGGCGGCCGTTCAGTGCACGGTCACGACCAAGGATCGAACGATCATGACGTACGCGACGCGAGGCGCGTGGGTCGAGACGGATGCGTGCGGCCCGCGTGGCTGGATTCACACGTCGCAGATCCACACGTTCACGCAGGCGCGCGTCAAGCACGCGCAGACGAGCATTCGTACCGCTACGTCGGCGTCGGCGCCGGTCGCGTGCAAGGCGGATGGTGGCGTCCGGATCACGACGCGACAAGGCAACTGGCTCGCCACCGACTACTGCGGTGGACTCGGGTGGATCAGCGCCTCGGACGTCGATACCGGGCCGATCGGAAGAACTACCTCGGGTGGAGCGCAAAAGCTGATCGACGCGAGCGCGCCGTCCTGCACGGGCTCTGCAGATTGCACGAACGCGAGTGTGTTCCCGGCGTGCGCAGACGCGGCGACGGCGGCATGCATCTCCGGCAAGTGCGAGTACACGCGCTCGCTACAATCGACATGTCCCTGTTACGGCGGAGAGGTGCGCGAGTGTCCGGCTGCAGGGAACGAGTTCAACTACTGCTCGGTGATCAGTACGAATCAGACGACCTGGCAGAGCACGCCGGCCGGCGCGCCGGTGTGTGGGCCCACACAGGTCACCTGCAATCCGCAATTGCCGGACTGTACGACCGGCCATGCGACGACCGCGTACGACAGCAGCACGTCGACGTGGCTTCCCGGATCCTGTCAACCTGACCCCAGTTGTCCTCAGGTCGGTTCGTCGCGCCAGTGCAGTACCGGAAACGCCGCCTGTCCAACGGGGCTCCAGACCTATAGCACCGCCGGTTGGTCCGCCTGCGCTCCGGTCGGCGATTGCACGCCGAAGGTCACGGCCTACGTCGTCGATCCGCAAGGAGGACCGACGGTGAAAGTCTCGAGCGCTACCTGTTTCGGAAGCCCGACCACCGGCCCGCCGTATGACAAGCGAGCGGCGGCAGTCACCGAGGAGGGCACCGGCAGGGTCATCACGCTCGAGAACGCAGGCTCGATGGCGTTCAATCTGACGAAGAATTCGCTGAAGCACGCGCGGGTACAGCTCACTTTCGACGGCAACAACCAGGTCACTAACATCCAGTTCCTCACGATCATCGATCACCGCGACGTCCTGTCTGACGCTGCCGTCGGAACGCTCGCGGACTCCGGCGGACAGCTCGTGCTCAACCGCGTCGGGCTTCCGCCGTTGATTCTCGGCGGCAGCGACAAGGAGATGAAGCGGTTACGGAACGCGCTCAGTCTCAACTGCGGCCAAAATCTGATGATCGGGAAGTATCTATCTGCGACGAGCTTTCAGGTCTATTCCGACGACAGGCTCGGCGACATGTCGTACTGGCGCGCCAACTAGCAGCACTAAGCGATCGCCCACGCGATCAGCCCGCCGAGTGCGATCGCGAACGCGGCCATCACCGGAACGATCCGCTTGGCGAACGGGGCTGCCCGCGCCGCATGACGCCGCTGAAGGCGATGCACCAGCAGCATCGGGATCGCGGTGAGCGCGACGCCGGCTCCGAACCAGAAGAACAGGCGAGGGAGCTTGGTCGCGGGCGAGGCACCGACGAACGCCACGCTCACGATCAACCGCACGCCGAGCTCGAGAAAGTCGACCCGGCTTGCAGTGACGAATCCGTCGATGAAGCGATGGATCGCCGATGGACGGACGAACGCGACCGTACCGACCGCGAGCAGCGCGCCCGCGCAGATCCACACGACCACGCGCCACGCCACGATCAGTGGCGCGAGCGCTTGGACGATCGCGTCCACAACTCAGCTCTTCGGAAATTCAACCCGGCCGGTGCGGGTCGAGACGGCGAGGCGCGAATTGCGGGTCAGCATCTCGATCGCTTCGGTATCGCCGACCGCGAGTGCTTCGCCGAGGAGCCAGGTGAAGATCGCGTGCGACAGCGCGTACTCGCTGCGCGTGTTCCACAGCCACGCGGACATGCTGTTGCCCATCTTGTACGCGTGCGGGAACGCGAGGCGACGCAGATCCAAGCCACCGGCGGTGACCGCGGCGTCGTATTGCACGCGTAGGGCGATCCATTCGCGCCACTCGTCGATCGGCGGCAGGACCTGACCGGTGTTGCTGCGCGCTTCCCAGCGCGAGAAGCCTTGCTCGAGCGCGTCGAGGCGGCCGTGCCGCAAGCGGCGCGCGAGCTCGTTGCCGACGGCGCCGCGGCCGCTGGGCGCACCGAGTCTCGCGCCATCGGCGATCCGGGCGAGCTCGTCGGTGACGGCGCGGGTCACGTCCTTGAGCGCGCGTTCGGCGGCGCCGAGTGGGGCGTCGAGCTCGAGCGCGCGGCGCGCGATCCAGGCGCGGGTCGCTTCGTCGGCGAGCGCGGCATCCCACGCACCGACGGCTTCGGCGAGCTCGCTCGCGGACGCCTTGTGAGCGAGCCCGATGTGCGCGGCGACGGCGCGCGGCAGCGGCGCGCGATCGGGTGCGGGCTCGGTCGCGGCGATCACGGTCTCGACGCTCTGGCTGTTCGATACAACGCGCGGCGGGGTCAGCCACTGCGCGGTCGCGCGGCGGTGCGGTGCGAACAGCCAGCGCGCGTACAACGTGCTCGCGTTCGGGGCGTTCGCGGCGCCGATCCGCTGCGCAGCGACGCCTTCGAGGAAGTAGGTCAGCGACGTCGCGGGGAACCGCGCCGCGGCGGCATCGGCGGCGAGCTCGTGCCACGCGCCGCGCTCTGCGGCATCGCACGCGAGCCACTCACCGGCGAGCTCGCGCACCGCGGGGTGGACCTCGACGAGGTCGAGCGTCGAGCGCATGAGCTGGCGTGCACCGGCAGCATCGCCGCGGGCAGAAGCGAGCAGGGCCGTGGTCACGACTTCGGCATCGCCGAGCGGGCGGCGGCGATCGCGGCGCGCGGCGATCCAGACCTCGCCCGCGGTCGAGGGCCGGTGCGAGAGCGCCCACGCGGAGAACACGAGCGCCATCGCATCGCTGTCCTCGACGGACGTGAAGTGACCGATCCAGAACGCGGTCCTGTACATCCCGAGGGGCACGAGCGCGTGGCGCGTGATCAAGGTGCCGGCGACGGGGATCAAGAACAGCGCGAGCAGCGGGATGCCGAGCCACCACAGGCCGGTCGCGAACAGGATCACCGTCGCGAACAGGAGGCACCCGATCAGGATCGCGGCGAGCAGGCCGGAGATCGCGGACCAGCCGAGGAACTTCCACGTGCGGTCCTTGCGGCGCGCGTCGAGGGCGGCGCGGTGCAAGCGCATGAAGAGGATGAACGGCAGCGCGTACATCTACGGCCTCCATCCCAGCGCGCGGCGCGCGCCTTCGGTGGCGTCGTCGATCGGCGCCTCGGGCTCGACCGCTACGACCTGCGAGGCCGGCGCGTGACGAGCCCAGACTTCGGCGACGAGCCGCTGATACGGATCGCGCAGCGCCGCGACGGCGGCGCGTACCGACTCGGCGGTGCGCGGGCGCGGGCCGAGCGGCGTCAGGTAGGTCTTCGCGCCGGCGAAGTCGAGCTCGAGCATGCCGAGCAGCTTGTTCGCTTCGCGCTCGATCTCGATCCGGCTCGCATCGACGCCGATGCCGAGGACGAAGAACGGATTCTCGGCGATCTGGTTCATCGCACCCCCGAGTCGAACCCGCGCTTGCGCGATTCGCTGTCTTCGGGGAGTAGGTTCCACAGCGCCTTGACGACCTTGCGCAGCGACTCGGTATCGCCGCGATCGACGGCCTGCTTGCCCTCGGTCACGAGCTTGTGCGCACGCGGCAGGTCGGTGGCGCGCGACACCTCCGATGCGGCGCTCTCGAAGTACCACTCCCATGCCTCGGCGGTGCGGTTGTATGCGGCGGACGACAGGCGCTGGGCGAGCCGCATCTGGCGCTCGAGCTCGGCCGCATCCTTCTCGCGCCGCGCCTTGTCCATCGCGGCGAGCACGTCCTGGAGCAGTGCGCGCTCGGCGTCGCTGCCGTGGAGGCCGACCGTCGACGAAGCGGCGATCGCGAGCGAGCGAGCCTCGCCCTCGAGCTCGGGCCACTTGCGCGCGAGATCCGCCTCCGCCATCGTCGCGTCGACATCGAGCAGTGCGCGGCGCGCGCGCTGTGCCGCATCGGCATCGCCACCGTGGGCGGCATCGATATCGCGCTCGGCCTCCGACAGGCGCGCCTCGAGATGATCGAGCTTCTCGATCACCTGGGTCAGGCCGTGGCGGAACGCATCCGTGCGGAGGTCCATCAGCTGGCGACGGAGCTCGCGGATCGAAGCGTCGAGTGCCTCGGGCGCGGCATCGGGCACGAGCAGGTGCGCGACGTGCTCGAACACCTGATTGATCGCGGGCACGAGCGCGCGCGCGGCCAACCGACCGCCGCGATCGAGCTCGATCGTGACCTCGACCGCCGAACCGGTCGGCACCGTCTCGGTCACGGTATCGCCGCCGATATCGAGCGTGCCGACGAGCCGGCACAGGTGCGCCTGGCTCATCTCGCCCTGGACGATCGGGATGCGCAGCACGCTCTCCTTCGAGCCGCGCGCGACGGTCTCGACAGTGTGATGCGTGAACGTGCGCCGCGCGGGCAGGGGCGCGCCGCGCTCGAGATACGTCTGGACATGGCCGTTCGCGAGCGCGACGCCGAGCGTGCGCGACAGCGGCGGGTCGCCGATCGTCAGGCCTTGGACGATCGTGATCGCCGGCGGCGACACCGCGATCCGCTCGTTGCCGTTCGTCGCGACGAGCTCGAACGTGCACGCGCGGCGCGGCAGCAGCGTCACGCTCATCAGGAACGTCCCGTCGGGCGCGATCGTCGCCTCGGGCGAGGTCCAGCCACCGTCCGTGCGAACGAGCTTGATCCGCGACGGCGGTTCCGCGCCGATGAACTTGCCGACGACGTGCGGCGTGAGATCCGACGACACCGCCGGATACTGCAGCCAGACCTGGCGGCCCGTGGTCGGTGCCGCAGCGGCCGCGCGACCGTCGAGGGAAGCCGTGGCCGCGTAGAGCGCCGCGCCTTGCGCGACGAGCGTCATCGGATCGTGCCCCTCCGCGATCGGCGCCTCGAGCTTCGCCGCCACCCGCTGGCGCACGATCGGCATCACCGTCGGTCCACCGACGAGCACGATCTTCGCGAGCTTGCCGGGGCCGAGCCCGTTCGCCTTGAGCAAGCGGACGCAGACCTCGAGCGCGCGATCGACGAGCGGCGTACACAGGCGCTCCACGGTCGCGCGCGTCAGCTCGAGATCGACCTCGACTTCTTGGCCGTCGATCGCCAGCGGCTGGGCGAGCGTGACCTGTGCGCGATCGCCGCGCGACAGCTCGATCTTCGCATCCTCGGCTGCGAGCCGGAGCGCGCGCAGTGCCGCCGCGTGCTCGGGATTCTTGCGGCTCGGCACGACCGACAGCTGCGAAGCGAGGTGCTCCGTGATCACCCAGTCGAAGTCGCGGCCGCCGAGGAAGTTGTCGCCATCGTGACCGACGACCCGGAGCAGGCCATCGCGGGTCTCGAGCAGCGACGCGTCGAACGTGCCGCCGCCGAGATCGAACACGAGCCAGGTCCCGCCGCCGTCGTCGTCTGCGCGCCAGCCGGCCGCGAGCGCCGAGGCGATCGGCTCTTGGAGGAGCTCGACCCGCGCGAACCCGGCCAACCGGGCAGCTTCGGAGGTCGCCGCGCTCTGCGGCAATTCGAACAGCGCCGGCACCGAGATCACCGCGCGCTCGACTGCGACGCCGAGCTGGTCCTGGATGTCCTGGCGAAGCGCTTTCAGGACCTCGGCCGAGAGCTCCTCGGGCTTTTTCTTCGCCCCCGCGGCCGGGAAGTCGATCGCCCGGTCCGTGCCCATCAGGCGCTTGAACTCGGCGGCCGTATTCGCTGGATCCTGCTCGATAAATCGCCGCGCGCGGGTGCCGACCGTGGTGCGGCCCTGCTTGTCGATGCGGACGACCGACGGAGTGACCGTCGCGCCTTGCGCGTTGCGAACCACGGACACGCGCTCGCCGTCGAACACGGCCGCGGCGGAGTTGGTCGTTCCGAGATCGATTCCGACGTAGAGCGGCCCGAGCGGGGGAGTCGCCATCTACCCGGAAGCTTAGCAGCTGGTGCCATCCCTGCGACGGGGACGTTGACCTCGACCTTGACCTGAACGTGAACCTGAACACCGCCGTCGGAGTGGACCGAGTTGCGCCGCTTCGGTCACACGAACGAGCGGTGCTTTGAACCATTCCGGAGGGCTTAACCGCGTCCGGACGATCTTCTTCTAACGCCTGGACAAGGTCCAAGGTGGCGTTGAAGTTCAGGTTCAAGTCGAGGTCAACGTCAACGTTTTGCGTTAACGCTGGCGGTACACGATGAACCCGCGCGTCGGGTCGTAGGGCGAAACGGCGACGGTCACGCGGTCGCCGAGGACGACGCGGATGCGATGTCGACGGACCTTGCCGGCGAGCTTCGCGAGCACCTCGTGGCCGTTGTCGAGCTTGACCCGAAAGTTGCCGCCTTTCGCGATCAAGATGACCTCGCCGTCGAGATGGACTAGCTCTTCCTTGCTCAAATGGACCTCGTTTAGGGCCCCTTGATTAGCATCAACCGGGCGCCACGAAAAGCACTCCCGGGCGATAGGTGATCTACTGTTGGGGCCGTGGACCGCCAGCCGCCTCGCGCCACCAGCGACGAGATCGACCTTTATATCCGCACCTATTACTCGCTCCTGCGGGCGTCGGGGGACGTGCGCGTCCGCGCGTTCGAAGAGGCGCACCTCTATTCGCGCTCGAGCCTCCACCTCGGGGCCGAGGAGCCAGAACCCGACCTCGCGGCCTTCGCGTACTCGGCGGGCCGGCTTCCGGATTGTATGCCGAGCATCCGGCGAATCGTGCTGGGCCAGAGCCTCGCGCAGTTCGTCGACGCGGGCTATCCGATCGAGTCGTGGCAGGTCGTGCGGACGCGCGGTCGCCGCCGGCCGCTCCGCTGGGACGGCAAGCAGACGCTCGCGGTGTTTATCGCCTCGGGCTCGGATATCGACGATCTCGTCCCGATCCTGACCGCGTATCAGATCGAGTGGAACAAGCTCCGCGATCGCCTGCTGATGAACCGGATCAAAGACGTCACCGACGACGCGCAGCTCGCTGCCGCACTAGGGACCGACGAGGCCGGCGTCGCCCGGTTGCGCGGCGCACTCGGGCCGAGCTCGAGCGCGATCCTCGCCGACATGATCGCGCACGACTGCGACGTGTTCGTGCGCCTGCTCGACGGCTCGCAGCGCGAGTACCAGAAGCAAGCCGCGCGGTGGTGGCAGGCGATCGCGCCGCAGGTCCCGCCGGGCCGGCCGATCTATTTCGTGTCGTCGAACAGCCACTCGCTCGCGAACATGTTCGGCGGCTACGCGCTCGCTCACCGCGAGGAGATCGTCGAGTTCCTGCGCCGCCGCAACTTCGAAAACCTCGCGCCCCGCTACGACGAGGCCGTCGCGGCGAAGGACGAGTCGCTCGCCACGAACATGCTGTACTTCGCGCTCCGCGCGTTCATCCACGAGGCGGGGCATGCAGATCGCCTCGACGAGGTCCAGGAGTGGGACCTCGCGTCGGGCATCCACTCGATCATGTCGCCCGGCAAGATCGACGTCGACGCTCAGGTCATCGAGCTCGCGAAGCTCAAGCCCGAGCGGCTCGATCCGCGCGTCCGCGTGCCCGGCCTCGAGAAGATCGCGAAGAGCGACGCTGTCCTCATCAACATCGACTACCCGCTCGGGATGGCCGCGTTCCATCACCTGTCGTCGATCGCGCTCGGCGTCGACGAGCTGCGCGGCATCTACATCATGGGCAAGGCGGCGACGCTGAACGGCCGGGTCGGCGACGTCATGATCTCGAAGGTCGTCCACGACGAGCACTCGTCGAACACGTACCTGTTCCACAACGCGCTGACCGCCGCCGATGTCCAGCCGTGGATGCGCCACGGCACGGTGCTCGACAATCAGAAGGCGCTGACGGTGCGTTCGGCGTTCCTGCAGAACCGCGACTACATGGACGTGTTCTATCGCGAGGGCTACACGGTGATGGAGATGGAGGCGGGGCCGTACCTCTCGGCCGCGTACGAGATCACCGAACCGAAGCGCCATCCGACCGACGAGATCGTGTCGCTCGTCGATCATACGTCGAAGACGCTCGAGCTCGGCGTGATCCACTACGCGTCGGATACGCCGTACTCGCGGCGCCAGAGCCTGTTGTCGAAGTCGCTGTCGTACTTCGGCATGGAGAGCACGTACGGCTGCGCGATCGCGATCGCGCGGCGGATCCTGACGAGCGAGCTCGCGAGGTTGGGGTGAGCGAGTCGGCCGACGTCGTCTGTATCGGCGCCGGCGTGTCGGGCCTCGGGTTCGCGAACGAGTGGCGCGCGAAGCATCCTGGAGATCGGGTGGTCGTGCTCGAGCGCGAGGCCGAGCCCGGCGGGTACTGCCGCACCGTCGAGCAGGCGGGGTTCGTGTGGGACTACTCCGGCCACTTCTTTCACTTCAAGCACCCCGAGATCGAGCAATGGCTGCGCGATCGGATGCCCGGCGAGGACGTTCGCACCGTCGAGCGCGTCGCGAAGATCCGCTACGCGGGCCGCGACATCGATTTTCCGTTCCAGAAGCACATCCATCAGCTGCCGCTGCCGGAGTTCTTGGAGTGCCTGACCGAGCTGTTCTTCCGGCCCGAGACCCAGCCGCAGTCGTTCGGCGAGATGCTCTACACGCGGCTCGGCAAGGGCATCACCGACAAGTTTCTGCGCCCGTACAACGAGAAGCTCTACGCGACGGATCTCGACACGCTCGACAAGGACGCGATGGGCCGGTTCTTCCCGCACGCCGACCTCGCCGACATCATCGCGAACATGCGGCCGGGCGTGAGATCGCACGGCTACAACGCGACGTTCACGTATCCGGCGGGCGGCGCGATTCGCTACATCCACGCGCTGCTCCGCGATCTGCCGGCGGATGCGGTCGCGTGCGGCGAGCCAGTCACCGCGATCGATCTCGACGCGCACACGCTGACGACGCCGAAGCGCGTGATCGAGTACGGCCGGATCGTGAGCTCGGCGCCGCTGCCGATGCTCGCGAAGCTGACCTCGGTGGCGCACGACCCGGCCGCGTTCACGTCGAACCGCGTGCTCGTGTTCAACCTCGGGTTCGACGGCAAGGGCAGGGACGACGTCCACTGGATGTACTTCCCCGATCGCGCCGACGCCTTCTATCGAGTCGGCTGGTACGACAACATCATGGGGTCCGATCGGATGTCGCTGTACGTCGAGATCGGCGCCGCGAATGGCGAGCCGTTCGATGTCGACGCGCTGCGCACGCGCGTCCTCGACGATCTTCGCCGCGAGGGCATCGTGACGACCCAGAAGCTGGTCGCGCATCACCACGTCGTCCTCGATCCCGCGTACGTCCACATCACGCAGCGCTCGCTCGCCGAGACCGCGCGGGTCAAGGCGCTGCTCGCTGCAAAGAACGTGCACTCGATCGGCCGCTACGGCGGCTGGACCTACTGCTCGATCGAGGACAACCTCGTCGAGGCCCGCGCGCTCGCTAGCTCGCAGGGATTCTGATCACGACGAAGCCCTTCGCGCCGCGCGCGAGGATGTCGATCACCTTGCCGTCGGTCATCGCCATCGCCGGCCACTCCTGCGCCATCACCGGATCGGCGACCTCGGGCAGGCCGAAGAACTCGACGCCGCCGCCCTCGTGCCACACGCCGAGCACGCCGCCGTGCGATGCGAGCGCGACGAGCTTGCCGTTGACCGCGGTCGCGGTCGCGAGCTCGGGCGCGCCGGTCGGGATGTTCGCGGTGCGGCAATCGTCCGTGCAGATCAGAAACGGCTTGTGCGGATCGAGCGAGCGCAGCAGCGCCGCGTCGTTCGTACAGCCCATCAGGACGAAGAACGGGTTCGCGCGCATCGTCACCGGCTTGTCGCCGCCGAACGCGAGCACGCCGGTGCCGGTCGATACCCACGCGCGATCGTTCGTCAGGCAGGTCGCGCCGGTCGGGTTGTCGCCCAGATCGATCAGCGGCTCGATCTACGGCGCCTTCGCGGGCATCGGCTGAACTTCGGGACCTTTCGCCGTCGGCGGCACGACCAGCGGGCCGACGATCTGGCCGTGCGACTGCTTGTCGTCGCGCCATACGATCGCGGCGCGGCCGTCGACGTCGATCGCGGTCTGGAGCCCCGTCGTCGCGAGCGGCGCGCCCCACGTCACGGTGAACGCCGGGCCGCCGACTTGCGTCGTCGTGCGTCCGACCACGAGCTGCTTGTCGGTGTTGTAGACGATGACGCCATTCGCCAGCGAACCGCCGATCGCGTCGATCTGCGCGTTCGCGACCTTCTGATCGCTCGGCGTCTGCATCACGCCGTTCGGATCGATCGGACCGACCTGGACGCGGTCCGCGACCGCGACCGCGCCCCACGTCATGTCGGGCACCGAGCGCAGCACGCCCGTCGCCGGCGCGACCGAAGGCGCAGCGCCGGTGTGCAGCGCGATCTCGACATCGCGGTCCTTGCGCGACTTGCCGAACACGATCAGACCGTGCGCCGACGGCTTGGTCTGGACCTCGATCTCCTTCAGCGTCACGTCACCGTCGGTGACCGCCACGATCGTCGCGGCGCGGAGCGGCTTGCCGGCTTGCTCGAGCGCGGGCAGTCCCGCGGCCTTGCGCAGCGTCGAGCGTGCGGCGTCGAGCTCGTCGAGCGCGGCGGGCAGCGGATCCTCCTTGAGCGTCGTCGTGCTGCCGATGTGCATCGCGAACGCGGAGGCGGCCTTGCCCGCGGCCTTGTCGACGTCGACCCACGCGGCCTCGACGTCTCGGAGGCCGGTGTCGGGCTCGTCGCCGCGGTTCAGCTTGGCGATCAGCGGCGTGCACGCGCCGCGATTCCACGGATCGGGCGTCATCTCGCGGATCGCGAGCGCCTCGCTGGTCTTCTGAGAGCCGGGCTTGGCGCCGAGCAGGCAATCGCGCACCGCGGTGAACCGGGTCTCCCACCGCGCGATCTCTTCCTGTGCGGCCTTTTTCACCTGTGCGGGTTGGTAGACCTTGAAGAAGTAGAACCCGCCGCCGGCTGCGACCACGGCGACCGCCGCGAAGATCAAAACCACGCGCGACCGTTCGGAGCTCATAGGTGCGTTCATATCACTCACGCGGTAGTAATCGTGGATGGAGCTCGCACGTGACGCCTACATCGCCGGCACGTGGGCGCGGAGCGACAAGCGCTTTCTCGTCCGCGACCCGTTCGACAACGAGTTGATCGCCGAGGTTTCGGACTGCGACGCGGCGACCGTCGACCGCGCGATCGCGGCGGCCGCGACAGCGTTCCCCGAGTGGCGGGCGCGCCCGGCTCCGGAGCGCGGGCAATTCCTCGCGAAAGTCGCGGCCTTGATGGCGCGCGACGAGGCCCGGCTCGCCGAGCTGTGCACGCGCGAGAACGGCAAGGCGCTCAAGGAATCGGTCGCCGAGGTCAAGTACGCGGCGAGCTTCCTGCACTGGTTCGCCGGCGAGGCCGAGCGGATCTACGGCGAGACGATTCCGTCGAGCCGCGCCGATGGCCGGATCACCGTGACCCGCGAGCCGGTCGGCCCGTGCGCGCTGATCACGCCATGGAACTTCCCGTACGCGATGCTGACCCGCAAGCTCGGCGCCGCGCTCGCGGTCGGTTGCACGGTCGTGTGCAAGCCCGCGTCGCAGACGCCGCTCTCGGCGCTCGCGCTCGCGCAGCTGTGTCACGAGGCCGGGATCCCGGCAGGCGTCGTCAACGTCGTGACCGGGACCGAGCACCAGCGGATCGGCGCGCAGTTCTTCGCCGCGAAGACGATCCGCAAGGTCAGCTTCACCGGCTCGACCCGGGTCGGTCAGGACCTCGTGCGCCAGTCCGCCGACGACCTCAAGCGACTGTCGCTCGAGCTCGGCGGCAACGCCCCGTTCGTGGTGCTGAAGGACGCCGACCTCGATGCGGCGGTCACGGGCGCGATGATCGCGAAGTTCCGCAACACCGGACAGAGCTGCGTCGCCGCGAACCGGTTCATCGTCGAGGCGCCGGTCGCCGACGAGTTCGCGAAGCGGTTCATCGCGCAGATCGCGAAGCTGAAGACCGGCCGCGGCCTCGATCAGGGCACCGATCTCGGCCCGCTGATCGACGACAAGGCCGTCGCGAAGGTCAAACAGCTCGTCGAGGATGCGATCGCGAAAGGCGCGAAGCTGCTCCACGGCGCGCCGCCGACCTCGCGGCTCGTCGCGCCGATCGTGCTCGCCGGCATCACGCCCGAGATGGACATCTGGCACGAGGAGATCTTCGGGCCGGTCGTCACGCTGCGCGCCGGCAAGGACGCCGCCGAGTGCCTCGCGTTCGCGAACGACACCGACATGGGCCTCGTCGCGTACGTGTACACGCGGGATGGCGCGTCGCAGGCGCGCGCGGCCGAGACCCTGCAGGCCGGCATGATCGGGATGAACGAAGGCCTGGTCTCGACCGCGCAAGCGCCGTTCGGCGGCGTGAAGCACTCCGGCCTCGGCCGCGAAGGCTCGCGCCACGGCATCGACGACTACTCGAACTACAAGTACGTCGCGACAAAGCTCATTTGAGCGCGCCGTGCGCCTTGCAGCTGGAGCTCAGGCCCTCGGTCAGGAAGTCGCGGACGAGCGCGACGCGGCGAGGGAGATGGCGCGACGCGTGGGTGAGCACGTGGAGCGGCGCCTCGGCGGAGTACTTGGGTAGCAACAGGCGGAGCGCGCCAGCGGCGACGTGCGGCTCGGCGAAGAACGTGGGGAGCTGCGCGATGCCGAGGCCGGCGAGCGTCGCGTCGATCACGAGCTGGATGTGATCGCCGACGAGCCGGGCAGGGATGTCGACGTGCTCGATGCCCTTGGGGCCGATGAGCTCCCAGCGCGCTTCACCGGCGATCGCGCGCATCACGACGCCATCGTGCTTCGCGAGGTCGGCGAGCACGCGCGGTGTGCCGCGCTCCGCGAGGTAGGCGGGCGCCGCGTAGATCTGGTTGACCGCATTGCCGAGCCGGCGCGCGACCAGCGACGAGTCGGGCAACTTGCCGTTCGCGAGCGCGAGGTCGACGACATCGCCGACGAGCTCGGCGCCGCTGTTCGTGAACGTGACCTCGAGGCGGATCCGCGGGTGCGCGTGCGCGAACCGCGCGAACAGGGTGCCGAGCTTCGCGGCGAAGTCGAGCGGCACCGCGACGCGGACGAGCCCGTGGACCTCGCGCGCCGCATCGAGCGCGAGCGCGTTCGCCTCTTCGAGCCCGGCGAGCGCGTCGCGAGCGCGTTCGAAGTAGGCGCGGCCGGCGTCGGTCAGCGCGACCTTGCGGGTGGTCCGCTCGAGCAGCGTGATGCCGAGGTCCTCTTCGAGCTTCGCGACGCTGCGGCTGACCGACGAGGGCGGTAGGCCGAGGGTCTCGGCGGCGCGGGTAAAGCCGCCGCTCTCGACGACCTTCACGAACGTGGTGGCGCGGTTCAGGTCCATTTGTGTCCCTGAGACAATAGCGCGTTGTCGTAAGGTCGACTAGTGCAACCCGGGCAACAGTCCCATGGTGGGGCCATGCAAAGGATTCCCGGCGTTCTACGCACCCTCCTCGGCCTCGCTTTCGTGGTGTTCGGCCTCAACTACTTCCTGAACTTCCTCCCGCAACCGAAGAACCTCCCGCCGGAGGTCATCTCGTTCATGGTGCCGTTCATCGGCGCGAAGTACATGGGCCTGATCAAGACGATCGAGATCGCGTCGGGTCTGCTGCTGATCGGCAACCGGTTCGTGCCGCTCGCCCTCACGCTGCTCGCGCCGATCCTCGTCGGCATCACGTGGTTCCACGCCACGCTCGAGCCCGCCGGCCTGCCGCTGCCGCTCGCGCTCGTCGCCCTCGAGATCGCGCTCGCGTACTTCTACCGCGATGCGTTCGCACCGATGCTCCAGGCGCGCACCGAGCCGCGCCGAAGCGAGGTCGCGCCCGCACGCGTGGCGGTTGCCGCGAGGTAGAGTGGGCGGGTGATTTCTGGACCTAGGACCGACCGTGCTCCTCGCGACCCTGCTCATCCTCTGCGCGGCGCTCGCGTGGTCGTCGGCGTGGCTGGCGGCATCGCGGCCTACAAGGCCGCCGAGCTGGTGCGCCTCCTCGACAAGGCCGGGGCGGTCGTCGATGTGGCGATGACGCCGCGCGCGCAGCACTTCATCACCCCGATGACGTTCCAGGCGCTGACGCGCCGCCCGGTGTTCACCGATCTGTTCTCGCTCACCGATGAAGAAAAGATCGGTCACATCCAGCTCGCCGACGCCGCCGACATCGTCGTGATCGCACCCGCGACCGCCGATATCTGCGCGCGGATGGCGGCCGGGATGGCCGACGACGCGGTCACTGCGATCGCCCTCGCGACCCGCGCACCGGTGCTGCTCGCGCCGTCGATGAACGTCAACATGTGGAACCACGTGCTGACCCAGCGCAACCTCGCGACGCTGCGCGACGTCGCGAAGTATCAGATCGTCGCGCCGGGCGATGGCTTCCTCGCGTGCGGCTGGACCGGTCCCGGTCGGCTCGCCGAGCCGGCGGATATCGCCGAGGCCGCCGCGCACGTGCTGTCGGCCCAGGATCTCGCCGGCGTGAAGGTCGTCGTCACCGCAGGCCCGACGTACGAGGCGATCGATCCGGTCCGGTTCGTCGGCAATCGCAGCTCCGGCAAGATGGGCGCCGCGATCGCTGCCGCCGCCCAGCGCCGCGGTGCCGAGGTCCGGCTGATCTTCGGTCCGAGCGGCGTCGCGCCGCCGATCGGCGTCCAGACCTCGCACGTCGAGAGCGCGTCGCAGCTGCAGTGGGCGCTCGACAACGCGGTGAAGGACGCCGACGTCGTCGTGATGACCGCCGCGGTCGCCGACTATCGGCCCGCGAAGGTCGCCGATCACAAGATCAAGCGCGGCAAGATCGGTCAGAAGATGCAGATCGATCTCGTCGCGAACCCCGACTTGCTCGCGCAGCTCGGTGCGAAGCGCAAAGGACCGAAGCCACTCCTCGTCGGATTCGCGGCCGAGACCGACAACGTGATCGAGAACGCGCAGGCAAAGCTCGTGACCAAGAACGTCGACATGATCGTCGCGAACGACGTCGCCGAGCCGGGCTCGGGCTTCGCGGTCGACACGAACCACGTCCAGCTGGTCGACAAGGACGGCGTCACCGACGTCGCCCCCGGCCCGAAGGCCGAGGTCGCGCATCGCATCCTCGACAAGATCGTGATGCTGCGCGCGGTGAAGCCCTCCGCGCCCAAAGCCAAGCCGAAGAAGCGGCGATGACCCGCGGCAAGCGAGGCGGGAAGGGCGGCGCGCGAAAGCGCAGCGCGAATCCTGCGCCGATCACACCGGCTCCCGGATCGCCGGTCCTCGCGATGGCGATCCTTGCCGCAGGTGCGGTCGCGATGATCGCCGGCGCTTCGACGTACTCGTGGTGGCGGTTCTCCGCGAGTGAAGGGCTCGGCCTGCGCGAGATCCACGTGTGCGCGTCCGCGACGTGCACGCCGTACGACTACAACGCGGCGGGCGTCGATCACGGCACGTGGGTCACACTCGGCCTCGTCGCGTGTTACGGCGCGTTCGTCGTCACCGCGGTCGGCCTCGTCGCCGTCTATGCGCGCTGGCAGAAGCTGGTCGTCGCCCGCAATGCGGCGCGCCTCGCACTCGTGCTCGCCGTTGCACTCCTCGGCGTCGCGATCGCGTTCGTGCTCGCCCGCCCCGAGGAGCTCAGCCTCGCCGAGGGCGAGTTCCAGCGCGCGCGGTTCTACATGCGTGCGACGTCGCTCGGCTGGTCCGCGATCGCGTACATGGTCGGCGCGATCGCGGTCGCCGGCTCGAGCCTCCAGCTCGCGCGCCGCTAGATCAGGATGCCCGGCGCCGGGAACTTCGCGCACAGCTCGCGAACTTCGCCGGCGACCTTGCCGTGCACGGCCGTATCGTTCGGCGCGGCGACGACCTGCGCCATCCACGCCGCGACCTGCTTCATCTCGGCTTCCTTCATGCCGCGGCTCGTGACCGCGCCGGTACCGATCCGGATGCCCGACGGATCGAACGGCTTGCGCGGATCGAACGGGATCGAGTTGTAGTTGAGCTCGATGCCCGCCGCGTCGAGCGCCTTCGCCGCGACCTTGCCCGGGATGTTCTTCGACGTGAGGTCGGCGAGAATCAGGTGATTGTCGGTGCCGCCGGTGATCAACGAGAACCCTTGCTCGACCATCGCCGCGGCGAGCGCCTTCGCGTTCGTCACGATCTGCGCCGCGTAGGTCTTGAACGTCGCCGCCGCCGCTTCGCGCAGCGCGACCGCGATACCGGCCGTCGTGTGATTGTGGGGCCCGCCTTGGAGGCCCGGGAACACGGCCTTGTCGATCGCCTTCTGGTGGGACGCCTTGCACATCAACATGCCGCCGCGCGGGCCGCGCAGCGTCTTGTGCGTGGTCGTCGACACGACATCGGCGACCGCGACCGGCGACGGGTGCGCACCGCCGGCGACGAGCCCCGCGATGTGCGCGATATCGGCGACGAGCACCGCGCCGACCTCTTTCGCGATCTCGCCGAACGCGGGGAAGTCGATCGTCCGCGGCACGGCCGTACCGCCGCACCAGATCAGCTTCGGCCGCTCCTTGAGCGCGAGCTCGCGGACCTCGTTCATGTCGACACGATGCGTGTCCTTGCGCACGCCGTACTGGACCGCGCGGAAGTAGCTGCCGGTGATCGATACGTTCCAGCCGTGCGTCAAATGACCGCCGGCGGGCAAGCCGAGGCCCATCACGGTGTCGCCGGGCTTCAAGAACGCGAAGTACACCGCGAGGTTCGCCGGTGAACCCGAGTACGGCTGGACGTTCGCGTGGTCCGCGCCGAACAGTGATTTCGCGCGGTCGATACAGATCTGCTCGATCTGATCGATGTACTGCTGGCCCTCGTAGTAGCGCTTCGTCGGGTAGCCCTCGCTGTACTTGTTCGTGAGGACGGAGCCGGTCGCCGCGAGCACGGCGCCGGAGACGTAGTTCTCCGACGCGATCAGCCGGATCGAGTCGCGCTGGCGGCGCTCTTCGTTCGCGATCAGCTCGGCGATTTCGGGGTCGACATCGGCGATCGTCTTGGCGAGGGCTGGATGCATGCCCGATTCATACCGCGGTATAACGCGCGGGTGTACACGCCGAGTCGCGAGGACTTCGTCGCGGCGGCAACGCGCGGGAATCTGATTCCGGTCTACCGCGAGCTGCTCGCCGACGGAGATACGCCCGTGTCGGCCTATGCCGCACTCGGAGCGAGCGAGCACAGCTTCTTGCTCGAATCCGTCGTTGGTGGTGCGACCTGGGCCGCGTATTCGTTCGTCGGCGTCGCGCCGCGCGCGGTCGTGACCTGGGCCGCCGGCACCGCGACCGCGACCTGGTACGACGTCGACGGCGATGGCCCGGCGCGCACGGCCTCGTGGGCAACGCCGGATCCGTCCGCAGCGCTCGCCGAGGTGCTCGGCGACATGAAGCCGGTCGACGTGCCCGGCTTGCCGCGGTTCTGGGGCGGCGCGGTCGGCTGGATCGCGTACGACTGCGTGTCCTCGTTCGAGGAGGTGCCCGCGCGCGCGAAGCCAGGCCTCGGCCTGCCGCCGCTCGCGATGGTCATCACCGACACGCTGCTGATCTTCGACAACCTGCGCCAAACGCTGAAGGTCGTCGCGACGCCGTTCGTCGCGCGGCCCGAGAAGGCGGAGCAGGCCTACGACCGTGCGTGTGCGCGGATCGACGCGATCGTCGACACGCTGCGCGCGCCGCGCCGCGCGTTGCCGGTGCTCGAGCTGCCACAGAACCCCGTCGATCGCGTTCCGCCGTCGTCGTTCACGCGCGACGCGTACTGCGCCGCGGTCGATCGCGTGAAGGAGTACATCCTCGCCGGCGATGCGTTCCAGGTCGTGCTGTCGCAGCGGTTCGCCGAGCCCGCCGCCGGTGCGCGCCCGCTCGATGTCTATCGCGCGCTCCGCGTGATCAACCCGTCGCCGTACATGTTCCACCTCGAGTTTCCCGAGGCGCGGGTCACCGGCGCTTCGCCCGAGACGCTCGTGCGCCTCAGCGACGGCCGGGTCGAGGTCCGCCCGATCGCCGGCACGCGGCCGCGCGGCGCGACGATCGCCGACGACGAGCGCCTCGCCGCGGAGCTGTTCGCGGATCCGAAGGAGCGCGCCGAGCACCTGATGCTGATCGACCTCGGCCGCAACGACGTCGGCCGGGTCGCCGCGACCGGCTCGGTCAAGGTCGTCGAGAACATGGTGATCGAACGCTATTCGCACGTCATGCACATGACCTCGCACGTCACCGGCGAGCTCGCGCCCGGCAAGACCTGGCTCGACGTGCTGCGCGCGGCGTTCCCGGCGGGTACGTTGTCGGGTGCACCGAAGATTCGCGCCATGGAGATCATCGACGAGCTCGAGCCGCATCAGCGCGGCATCTACGGCGGCGCGGTCGGCTACATCAGCTACACCGGCAACCTCGATCTCGCGATCGCGATCCGCACGCTGGTCTCGACCGGCGACACGATCTACGTGCAAGCCGGCGCGGGGCTCGTCGCCGATTCGGTGCCGGAGCTCGAGTATCAGGAGTGCGTGAACAAGGCGCGCGCGGTGCTCCGCGCGGTCGCGATGGCGCGCACGGCGGAGGTCGCATGAACGTCCTCCTCGTCGATAACTACGACTCGTTCACGTACAACCTCGCGCAGTATCTCGGCGAGCTCGGCGCGAACATCACGGTCGAGCGCAACGATGCGATCACGGTCGACCAGATCCGCGAGCGTGCACCGCGCGCGATCGTGATCTCGCCGGGCCCGTGCACGCCGAACGAAGCCGGCATCTCGATGGACGTGATCTCGTCGCTCGCTGGCACGGTGCCGATCCTCGGGGTTTGCCTGGGCCATCAGAGCATCGGCCAGGTGTTCGGCGGCCGGATCGTGCGCGCACCGAAGGTGATGCACGGCAAGGTCTCGAAGATCTTCCACGACGAGAAGGGCCTGTTCGCCGGCGTCGAGAACCCGTTCGTCGCGACGCGCTATCACTCGCTCGTGATCGCACCGGAGTCGCTGCCCGATTGCCTCGAGATCACGGCGAAGACCTGGGATGACGAGATCATGGGCGTCCGCCACAAGACGCTGCCCGTCGAGGGCGTCCAGTTCCATCCCGAGTCGATCATGACGACCGCGGGCAAGCAGCTGCTCGCGAACTTCCTGCGGATGGCGTCGTGACACCGATCCAGAAAGCGATCGCGAAGGCGATCGACAAGCATGACCTCGCGCGCGACGAGATGGCCGAGGTCGTCGGCCAGATCATGGACGGCGAGGCGACGCCCGCGCAGATCGGCGGTTTTCTCGTCGCGCTGCGCGCGAAAGGCGAGGCCGTCGACGAGCTCGTCGGTGCCGCGACCGCGATGCGAACGCGCGCGACGCCGCTGCCCGGCGGCGACGACGCGATCGATACGTGCGGCACCGGCGGCGACGGCGCGGGCACGATCAACGTGTCGACGATCGCGGCGATCCTGATCGCGGCGGCCGGCGGCAAGGTCGCGAAGCACGGTAACCGCGCATTGTCGTCGAAGTGCGGCTCGGCGGACGTGCTCGAGGCGCTCGGCGTCGTGATCGATGCAGAGCCCGAGATCGTCGCGCGCTCGCTCCAGGTCGCGCGGATCGGGTTCGCGTTTGCTCCACGGTTCCACGCTGCGACCCGCCACGTCGGACCGCCGCGTCGCGAGCTCGGCACGCGGACGATCTTCAATCTCCTCGGCCCGCTGACCAACCCCGCGCGCGTGCTCCACCAGGTCGTCGGCGTGTACTCGGCGCAGTGGTGCTCACCGGTCGCGTCGGCACTCGGCGCGCTCGGCCTGCGCCGTGCTGCGGTCGTCCACGGCGCCGGCAACCTCGACGAAGTCGCGGTCCGCGGCGAGACCCACGTCGCGCTGTGGGACGACGGCGAGCTCCGCACGCTGCTCCTCACGCCGCGCACGTTCGGCGTCGACGAGCTCGATCCTGAAGGCCTCGTCGGTGGCGACGCGGCGTTCAACTCGGCGGTCGTGAAGAAGGTGCTCGCCGGACATCAGGTCGATCACGGCGAGCGGCTCGAAGCGGTATTGCGCGCCGCCGCGATGACCGCCGCGCTCGGCCTCGAATTGATCGAGCCGGTGTTCGACCTCCATCACCTGCCGATCCAGTACGAGCGCGCCGTCGCGACGACGAAGAGCGGCGCTGCGCGCCTCGCGCTGCACCTGTGGGCCGAGGTCAGTCAGCTGCCGCTCGATGCCGATCCGAAGGCGCTGCTCGCGTTACGTCCTGCCGACTTCGCGGGGGTCGAATGAACGACGTACTGGCCAAGATCCTCGCGACCAAGCGCGAAGAGCTCGCGGGCATCACGAACGAGCGCCGCCTCGCCGTGATCGAAGCGGCCGAGGCGATGCCGCAGCCGCGTCCGTTCCGCGCGGCGCTCCACCGTCCCGCCGGTGCGGCGATGCGCGTGATCGCCGAGATCAAGCGCGCGTCGCCATCCGCCGGTCCGATCCGGCCGAACGCGGACCCGGCCGAAATCGCGCGCGAGTACGCCGCCGCGGGTGCGACCGCGATCAGCGTGCTCACCGACAAGAAGTACTTCGACGGTGACCTCGCGTATCTCGGGTGTGCGCGCCGCGCGTGCTCGGTGCCGCTCCTCCGTAAGGACTTCATCATCGATCCGCTCCAGATCGCCGAGGCGCGCGCCGCAGGTGCCGACGCGGTGCTGCTCATCGCCGCGGCGTTCCCCGCCGGCGAGGTCGATCTCGGCGATTGCATCCTCGTCGCGGCCGGTCTCGGCCTCGATGCGCTCGTCGAGGTCCACGACGAGGCCGAGCTCGATCGCGCGCTCGCTGCACGCGCGCAATTGATCGGCGTCAATCACCGCGACCTCCGCACGTTCCAGATCGACATGACGCTGACCGAGCGGATCGCGAAGCGCGTCCCTGCGGGCACGGTGCTCGTCGCCGAGAGCGGGATCAAGACCGCGGCCGATGTTCGCCGCCTCGGTGACGCCGGCGCGCACGCGGTGCTCGTCGGCGAGCAGTTGATGCGCGCGCCTTCGCCCGGTGCGGCGCTGCGGGAGCTGCTCGCGTGACGCTATCGAAGATCTGCGGCGTCACGCTCCCCGACGACGCGGCCGCCGTCGCCCAGGCGGGCGCTGACTTCATCGGCCTCAACTTCTGGGCGAAGTCGAAGCGCTACCTCGCGCCGGAGCGCGCGCCGATGATCGCGGGCGTCGTCCGCTCGACCGGCCCTGCGAAGCTCGTCGGCGTGTTCGTCGATGCTGACCCCGACGAGATCCTCGCGGTCGCGGGCCGGGTCGAGCTCGACATCATCCAGCTCCACGGCGACGAGGATCCGGATACCTGCAAGCGGATCGTCGACGCCGTCTATCGCCCGGTGTGGAAGGCGATCGCGGTGCGCGATGCGCGCGACATCCAGGCGCTCGATCGCTACCCGGTCGATGCGATCCTCCTCGACGCGCCGACGGCGGGCCGGGGCGGGGCAGGCGCCTCGTTCGATCACGCGCTCGCGCGCGAGGCGCGCCAGCGATTCCCCGCGCTCAAGATCGTGCTTGCCGGTGGGCTCGCCCCGGGCAATGTCGCCGCGGCGATCGCGCAGGTCCAGCCGTGGGCCGTCGATGTCGCGAGCGGCGTCGAAGCGGCGCCCGGTGTGAAAGATCGCGACAAGGTCGCGGCGTTTGTTACCGCCGCGCGAGGTGCTTCATGAAGGTCCACGATCTGCCACAGCCCGTGCTCGGGCGCTTTGGTCCGTACGGCGGACAGTATGTCGCCGAAACCTTGATGCCCGCGATCACCGAGCTCGAGGCCGCGTGGCGCGCCGCTCGCGACGACGCCTCGTTCTGGACCGAGGTCGAGCAGCTCCTCACCGATTACGTCGGCCGGCCGTCGCGGCTCTATCACGCGCGCCGGCTCTCGCAGCAGGTCGGCGCGGAGATCTATCTCAAGCGCGAGGACCTCAATCACACCGGCGCGCACAAGATCAACAACTGCATCGGCCAGGCGGTGCTCGCGCGCCGGATGGGCAAGACCCGCCTGATCGCCGAGACCGGTGCGGGCCAGCACGGCGTCGCGACCGCGACCGTCGGCGCGCTGTTCGGCATGCCCGTCGAGATCTACATGGGCGCCGAGGATGTCGTGCGCCAGGCGCTCAACGTCGAGCGGATGAAGCTGCTCGGCGCGCAGGTCCACCCGGTGACGAGCGGCACGCGGACGCTCAAGGACGCGATGAACGAAGCGCTCCGCGACTGGGTCACGAACGTGATGGACACGTTCTATCTGATCGGTTCGGTCGCCGGCCCGCATCCGTACCCGTGGCTCGTCCGCGATCTGCAATCGGTGATCGGCCGCGAGGCGAAGGATCAGATCCTCGCCGCGACCGGCAAGCTCCCCGATGCGCTCGTCGCGTGCGTCGGCGGAGGTTCGAATGCGGCCGGCTTGTTCGCGCCGTTCGTCGGTGACCGCGTGAAGTTGTACGGCATCGAAGCGGCGGGCGATGGCATCGCGACCGGCCGCCACGCTGCGACGCTGACCGCCGGCAAGGTCGGCGTGCTCCACGGCTCGAAGAGCTACGTGCTGTCGACGATGGACGGCCAGATCGCGCACGCGCACTCGATCAGCGCGGGCCTCGACTATCCCGGCGTCGGCCCCGAGCACGCGCACTGGAAGGACACCGGCGCCGTGACGTATCTATCGCGCACCGATACCGAGGCGCTCGCGGCGATCGAGCGACTCGCGCGCACCGAGGGCATCCTGTGTGCGCTCGAGACCGCACACGCGATCGCGGCGCTCGAAGAGATCGTCTCGCACGGCGCGAAGTCGATCATCGTCGGGCTCTCCGGCCGCGGTGACAAAGACATGACGACGATCGCTGCCCACCGGAGCGCGCCATGAGCCGCTTGCGAGCTGCCTTCGAGCGCGCCGCCGCCGAAAATCGCGCGGCGCTCGTCGCGTACCTGACGTTCGCCGATCCGGATCCCGTGACCTCGCTCGATGTCATCGAAGCCACGTGTCGCGCCGGCGCCGACGTGATCGAGCTCGGCGTGCCGTTCAGCGATCCTTCCGCCGACGGTCCGTCGGTCCAGCGCGCGATGGAGCGTGCACTCGCCGCCGGCGGTAGCCTCCCCGGCGCGCTCGACGGCGTCGCTGCACTCCGCGAGCGCGGCATCACGACGCCGATCGTGATGTTCGGCTACTACAACCCGATCTTCGTGATGGGCCAGGATGCATTCGCAGAGCGCGCCGCCGCAGCCGGCGTCGATGCCGCACTCACCGTCGACCTGCCGATCGACGAGCTCGCCGAGCTGGCGACGCCGCTCGCGGCCCGCGATATCGCCGTGATCCCGCTCGTCGCGCCGACCTCGACGCTCGATCGGATCGAGCGGGTCGCCCA
>Ga0105245_10000596_pt1 | contig 32680 bp, 26 predicted proteins | sample KBSM54metaG_FD_81523 | JGI IMG/M metagenome (GOLD analysis project Ga0105245, IMG submission 81523) | Miscanthus rhizosphere microbial communities from Kellogg Biological Station, Michigan, USA - KBS M5-4 metaG | ecosystem: Host-associated > Plants > Roots > Rhizosphere > Soil | place...
TCGGGGCTTTCCGGCCCTCGGAACTGCCGCATCGTCTGCAATTCGAGCTCCTTGGCCTTCAATTGTCCTTCCAGCGCCGTGCGTTGCGACAAGCTGCTGCCGAACTGCTGTTCCGGGGCAGCGAGGTTATTCATTCGCCTGAAATTGCTAAGCGCCACTTCGGCCTGGGCGACGCGAGCCGCGGCGTTGTCAAACCGGCGCGTCACAATGCGGCGCTTGTTGACGATGATCTGCTTGCCGAAGCTTGCGAGCTGGCGGCCCACGGCATTTTGATATGCAACGGTCAGCGCAACCGATTCGGTCGGATCGTAGGTCTTGGCTTCGATCTCGAGTACGCCGCCGAGCAACATGTGAACGTCAATCTTCTTCGCAAGCGCCAGCTTGGCTAGGCGGAGCGATGAATAGCGGGCGTTGGGTCCGGCCAGTTTCAGCGACTTTATTACATCCTCAGTCACGCTGTCACTGCGACCGATGATGAGATACAGATCGTTGGAAGGGCGACCGCCCGTAAGCAGGCTGCCGATCCCCTGGGCGCCTCCGCCAAGAGCGCCAAGCAGGGTCGTGGTACTAGCAGCGCTTGCGCTGGTATCCTGAGGTACGATCTGCGCCCGCGCTGTCCAAGGCTGCGGAAAGAAGATCAGGATCGCGGTTCCAACCGCCAGCACCCCGTAGATAATTAGGCGGAGTCTCGGGTTGTCTGCCCAGTGGCGAGCTGCCTGCTGAATCGAACGTATCACGCGCATCATTTGATCGCCGATATGGCGGCGGTGGTCACCGCGCCGGCGAACAGTATCTGTGTCAGGTCACGCAGCTTGGCCCAGAATTCACCGCGCGACGCATTGATCGGCACGTAGATCAAATCTCCCGGCAGCGCCCGTTGGCCAAGGATATTCCCGGAAAACAGCCCACGGCGCGGCGCGAGCAAGGTTCCATTCGCCCGAACTACGAAGATGCCGCCCTTGTCGCCGATCTTCTGAACGCCGCCGGCAAGCTTCACATAATCGCCGATTGTCCGCGAGGGTTCGACGCGAAAGCTGCCCGGGCTAGGCACAGACCCAAAAACACCAACCGTAACCGGCCGTGGCGGGACGTAGATCGCGTCGTTATTCTCCAGCACGATATCTCCCGGAACTGAGGCCGAATCGGGCGCGACGTCAAGAATGAGTCGGCCATCGGGACGGCGCTGTTCGAGCTGGCTCACTGCCGAGCGCAAGGCTTCCAATCGCGAAATCTGATTCTGGTCAGCCTGCAGCGCTGACGTCAGCGGAGTTGCAGTGAGCTGAAACTCGACGTCGTGCAGCGCCCGTTCATACGCCTGGCGCTGCTGCTGGCGCAGCGTATCGCGCGTGAATACGGCTCCATAGGCGTAGGCATCAGGCGTCAGCCCGCCTGCCTGAGCAATCGCGGCCGCAACGGAAGTTCCCGAAGGTACGTAGAAACGCCCCGGCTTAGCGACTTCGCCGTTGACGGTCACCAACACCGGCTGAAGCGACAGTGGACGAGCGATTCCTACGCCCGACAGGACGCGCAGCACCTCAGCGCGCCGGGCAATCTGCACGCCGGCCTGTGCTGGCGTCACCTGTTGCCAGCCGCTGGTTGTGCTGAGCGGGTCGAGAACGAGCAGACGCGTGTCATCGGCCACAGTGTTGACCCCGCCTGCGTAGACCAGAATATCTGTCAGTGTGTCGCCCGGCTTCGCCTCGAAGATCGACTCGTTGTTCACGCTGCCGATCACCGCAACTTGCGAACCCACCGGCGCAATGTAAATCACGTCGCCATTCTGCAACGCGGCGTCGGCGTTCTTGTCACCCTTGAGCAGGAAGTCGTAGAGATCGAAATCTGAAACAAGCCTGCCGCTACGGCGAAGTTGAATCGAGCGAAAACTTCCGCCAGCCGACGGCCCGCCGGCGGCGAGGACAGCATTCACCAACGTGGAAAGACTGCTGACCGTGTAGGATCCGGGCGTTTGTGCAAAACCTGTGACATAGACAGTCAGACCGTGCAGTTCCCCGATCGTTACCGCGATACGAAAATTGCGATATTGCCGCGACACTTTAGCCGCAATCACTGACTGCAAATCGCCATAGCGGACACCCGCCACTACGATCGCACCCACCTGGGGCACGAAGATACGACCGTCAGGATCCACACGCAGCCGAAGATTCTCTGCATTGACCGAGCCGGTAAGCCCAAGCACGATCTCGTCGCCAGGATTAATGCGATAGTCTGGCGGCACTGACGTCGTCGGCGGGGCCGTGAAGTCGCGCGCTCCCGGAACCAGCAGGCTTGCGCCAAATCGCCGAAGCGGTTTATCGGCAATTTCAGACACATAGGCTTCAAATTCGCCTGGCGGTGCTGGGCGCTGCCGCTGTGTCGCCGTTGTCTGGCGCTGATTGTCCCGGCGCGTGCTCTGCGTGTCAGTCGTGGTCTCATCGGTGCTGTTGGGGCGTGATGTTCGGTCCTGCCGCGGGTTGCTACTCGAATCGATTTGATCCGGAGTAAAACGGCTGTCGCCGCCGGTTTGGACCTGCGTGGTCGCTGCCTGATCGCCGGTCGAATTGTTGCTCGACGTCTGGGAACTCGTCCGCTGGCGGGGATAGTCGATGCCATTGTCCTGCTGAGGATCATAGGCTTGCCCCCACGCAGGCACGGCACTGATGAGCCACACTGATGCGAACGAGATAATCAGTCGGCCGCCTGGCAGCCGAGGTTTCATTCTAAGGATTTTCATTCACCCTGCCCGTGGCGACTTGTGATTGGTCCGGAGTGCGGCGCTGTCGCTCATCTTGCTCTCAGGCGCTCTTATCAGCGCGCATAGCTCAGCACCAGCCCGGGCGAACGGCGCGGCCACTATTCGGTTTCCAGCGCGGGGCAAGTTGCCCAGTCCGCAAGGACTGCCTGAAACGCCCCGGCAATCAACTGCGCGGAAGCGCCGTCGCGCGGAAGCAAGCGTCGCTCAACGGCCGATTGCGGCGTCACGATAATGACTGCGTAGGAATCGCGCGAATGTTTCTTGTCCGCTTCAAACGCCTCCATCAACGCGGGTACTTCGACGCTCGCCAAATCCCTTGCGAGGTCGCGACGCGCGCTGACGAGGTCAATGACATGGTCACGGAACCGACCGACGATCGGCGTGGCGCGATAATCGCGCCCCATCGCTGCGCCAAGATGAAGCGCCGCGAGCATGCCAAGGCCCACGGCGATCCCATGATCCACCCTGAACCCGCTCGCCGCTTCGAACGCGTGTCCGAACGTATGCCCAAAGTTCAACAGCATTCGCTCGGACTTGTCGAACTCATCGATCTCGATGAACCATTTCTTGGTCTGAAGACTGAGTGCAATCACCCGCGCCAGCGCTTCGTCGGGCATATCGGAGCTAGGAGAGAGTGCGAGATACTGATCGAGCGCTTCCGGGCCACGACACAGACAAATCTTCACCGCCTCGCACAAACCGGCTGCCCGTTGCTCGAGCGTGAGCGTCGAGGCGAGCAACGGATCGACAACCACCCGCTGGGGTGGGTGAATCGTCCCGACAATATTCTTGAACGTGCCAACGTTTATTGATGACTTTCCGCCGATGCAGCTGTCGGTCATACTGAGTAGCGTCGTCGGTGCGTAGATCCAATCAAGCCCGCGCATATAGACTGAGGCAACGAACGCAGCCGCATCCTGGACCACACCGCCGCCGACCGCCACCAGCACCGTGTTTCGAGTTGCGCGGCGCTCGCGCATGGCAATAATCAAATCAGCCATGCGATCGAGTGATTTTGCCGATTCGGTGGCAACAATCACGATCGGGTCGATCCCGGCGGCACGCAGCGTTGGCTCAAGAAAAGCATCGACAATGTAGATGCGCTCTCCCACCTCAGCCAGCGTCGCAGCTAAAGCACCGCAAGCGATGTCAACATTATAGCTGCCAGTCGATGTGGCGACTTTAAACGAGACTGACATTGCTCATTCCCAGATCGACCGTGATCGACTGACCGCTTATCGCCTTGTTGTCAGGTGAGCAGAGGAAGATGATCATTTCTGCAAGCGTTCCGAGATCAGGCAGGCGGCCCAGCGTCGTCTTTGCAGACACTCGCGCTACCTGCTCAGCCGAGAGGTTAGCGTGTGCCATCGGCGTGTCGAGCACGCCAGGCAGGACGCCGTTGATCAAATGGCCCTCCAGCCCGAGGTCAACGCTCGCCGAGCGCACCAGCCCGCCAAGAGCGGCCTTGGTAACAGCATAGGATAGCTTGCCACCGCGCGCACGCTCCTGCCAGATCGAACTCACCACGACCAATCGCGCGCCCGAGCTTTGTAGCAGCTTGTCCGTGACCAATGCCGCCGCCGAGCGCAGGACCGAAAGCACATTCGCGTTGTAGAGAGCGAGGTGCAGATCGGCGTCGAAGTCGAGCAGCGAATCAGTCATATTGGCACCGTGTGCCCAGCACACTGCGTCAAATGGACCATCGGCAGCGACCGCCTGCGCATCGTCAGTCACACAGGGATCCCAGCTACGCCAAACAATCCGCGGATCGTCCGATACGGGCGCTGGGCCGCGCGTCACTGCCGTCACCGCCCAGTCGCGCGCACGCGAATGCTCAACGACCGAGTGCCCGATGGCGCCCGAGGCCCCGAAAATGAGAATTCGATGATCCGGCACCTGAATGATCCGCTTTCCGAGGCAAAGAGCCTCAGGCAGCGACTCCGATCGGCTGCCGTCCGGCGGAGATGCGCTTCTCCATCATCTTGATTCGCGCGACGTCTTCTTTGGCTATGCGGTCATAGCGGTCGCGCTTGTTCTTAAGCCAAAGCAGCTCGAAATCGACTGCGTTGGAAATCCCGTCCGCGATCGAATCCCGCATCGTAGCGGCACCGTCGAAGATCACCTTGCGCGTTTCAAATCGGTCGAGCCGAACCGCCCGAAACTGCCGGAGGCTATCGATCGAGTCATGCGAAACTGAACCGCCGACGACAAGATCGAGATTGGCATCCGCACAGGCGCGTGCCACAGTCAGCACCGCTTCCGTGATTGTCGGCTCGTTGACCGCAGTTCGCGGCATCCCGCGCGAGAGCGTGAAATCGACCCGCCCAAATACGATCCCGTCGACCCCGGCCTCAGCGATCGGGAGCATTGCCTCGAGATTATCGAGCGTTGTCTGCGTTTCAAGATTGAAGAGGAACGTAGTCCGAGTCTGCGCGGCGTCATGCGTCTTCGTCTTTGCATCAATAAACTTCGAGAGTGCATAAGGCGTCTCGACCATCGGCGCGATCACATAATCGATGCCGTAATTGAGAGTCGACTGGAGATCCGAAACGGCTTCACAGCCTCCAATCTTCAGCGCGACCTTCAGGTCTGAGCGTTGTGCCAGCTCGAGTAGCCGCAGAAACTCGTCGGGCCGGGTGCCCTCTGCTTCGAATTCAGCCTTCACGGCCACGACTCCATGCTGGTCCCGGCCCCGCTTGAGGGCATCCAGCATCAAGAGTTCGGTAGGATTCACAAAAAGGCACTCCCATGTATTGACTTTGCAACGTTGGCTAATCGCCGCCATGTAGTCAAGGATGGCGTTGGGTAGGAAGACCATGAATTGGAACAAATTTGTGACGGCGTTTGCGACGGCGTCGACCCGACGCGACGTGCTGATAGCCACCGCCACAGGCGCGTTAGCGGGCGTTGCGACAAATATCAATGAGTCACGAGCGGCCCCGACAGGCGGGGCCAGTCCCACCAATATGGTCCTAATACAAGGCGAAAATCGGGTTGAGCGCGACCAGGTAGTGGACGGCGAGTTGATAGTGCCGCCCGGCGCGCGAATGGTGATTGATGCCGGTGTCACCCTTACGCTGCGAGGCGACATTGTTGCCCCGCCCACCCGTATTTTCTGGGGCGATGGCAAGGTGGATTTCACAGGGAGCAAGGTTCTGGCAGCCCGGCCTGAATGGTGGGGCGCGCGCGCTAACGATGCGAGTATCGATTGCCGCCCTGCGCTTGCTGCTTGTCTCGATGCACATTTGGCGATGATGCTTGGGCTGGGAACCTATTACATCGCGGACACCTGGACGATCGACCGCCCGAATCGGCGAATTTGGGGAATCGGCCGGACCAAAGACGCATCTGGCACGCGGATCGCACTTACCCGCGGTGGCCATGGCACCGTGGTCCGGATCGGCTCGGAACGGGCCCCGCCCACAATCAACGACTATCTGACTGGCGTCGATGTAAGAGGAATCGAGTTCGGCCGAAGCGCGGGCGCCGTTGCCGATGCGGAAGACCCCGCAATCGGCCTCAGTGTCCGACATGTGCTTGATTGCAGATTCGAGGATTTGCGCGCGAACGAACACGCGATCTGCTATTCGATTCAGGGCGCGGTGCGGACCTATTTTAGGGACTGTCGGGCCTTTCGCTCACTCAGCCAAGGGAGCGGCAAAGATAGTTTTGTCGGGTTCGACCTCGATGGGGGCAATCCTTCGATCGCGACCGGTGCAAACGCTTCCATCTATCTGATCGATTGTAATGCAACGGTCGGTGGGCCGCTCGCCCTTTCTTCGGCAGTCGGGCTACGGCTGCTTGGGGCCATGTCGGATACTTTCGTTACACGTTTTGAAACGACGACTCTTGCGGTGGGTATTCTGATCGAAGGTGGAGGCAGACTTGGCCGCCCCCCCAGCCGATTCAGCCAGATCGATATCCACATCGACACGCCGATACTTGATCAATGCAGCGACGCTGGGATTGCGATCGCCGGACTCGGCGCAACTGCCATGCTCGAAATCACGTCTCCCTATGTCGCGGTTTCGCCCGCGGGCACCAGCGCCATATCGCTAACCGATTGCGGCGGCAGCATTCGTGTCGCGGGCGGTCAACTTGTCGGCTCTCTCGCTAAGGACGCAGTCGGCCTCCGGCTCGAGCGCAGCGCGGGCACCTCGGTGGATGGTACCTGCTTTCTGGGATTCGACCAACCAATTATCGCCCGCGAAGCGAGCGGGTTTGAGCTTGTGGTTTCCATAATTGCGGATTCCGTGGGACATGGTCCAGCGGTTGTGCTGGATCACTGCCAGCGCGGATATATCCGTCCCCGGCTTTCAGGCCGTTCGGGCTCCCATGCCGCCTGTGTCGCGATTGATGGATCATCGAGCGCGCTGTCGATCGAAACGATCGGTGTTGATCCAGCGATTCTCGTAGATCGCGAGGCTGCCGTAGTCGCGGCGGGGCATGCGGCGCTGGGGCCTGCTACAAGCCTGATATTCATCCCTTCACGTGCCTAGCAAGGATCGGTAAGGACCGGTCATGCATATGCGCGTAATCACCACGGTCCTAGGTGCCGCACTGTCATTCCCGGCGACAGTCCATGCTGAGAGTCCTGCGAATCCCGCGCAGTCCGACGCCGCACCAACGGCCCTTCCATTGGGCGATAGCCAGACCGTCAAGGCGAGCCTCGCTGACTGGGACCGGCCGGCGGAGCCGGCACATGCAGAATCACGCATAGGGGTCCATCTACATAGACCACTCGGCCATGGCTTTCTTTCGTCGAGTTTCGGCGTTCGCAGCGATCCGATGACCGGTGAATCACGTGCCCATCTCGGCCTCGACATCGCCGCCCCGCTTGGCACGCCAATTTATGCCGCTGAAGATGGAATCGTTTCGTTCGCTGGTGTTGCGGGCGGCTATGGGAGGCTGATCCAAATCGACCATGGCGAGCATGTGCAAACGCGCTACGGTCATTTATTGCGAATCCTTATACGTCCCGGCGAGTCGGTTCGGCGCGGCGAGACCATTGGCCTGGTGGGTTCGACCGGCCGCTCGACTGGCAGTCACCTCCACTTCGAGGTTCGAATCGGCGGCACCCCCGTTGATCCGGAAAAGCCGCTCCCGACACTCTTCGCGGCGGCGCTTCCAACAAGCGAGACAACAGCCCCCACGGTGCATTGGCGGGGCTGGTCATATACCTCCGATCGTCTGCCGAGCGCGTTCTGAGAACCTGCCACCAATAAGCTTGGGGCACACTTGGTTCTCGCTCAAGACAATTCTCAGCGGCGGGATTTTGGGAGGCCGTGGCGACCTCCCATTCTGATTCAACGGTATATTGCGTTCAGCTAGAAGCGAAACCCAACTACGGCACGCAGGCTGTTCCACCGGAAATTGTCGTCGCTGCGGGCAATCGTAGTCCCGGCGGGATAGGGCTGCAATACGAACGGATTGGTCAGCGGCGCTGTGCCCTGGGTGGCCCGGACGAGATACTGACCGTCCTTGTAGTCGTGGTACGTGTATTCTAGCCCCAAGGTGACGTGCTGCGTAACCCGCACTTCAGCACCGCCGCCAACTATGAAACCGAACTTGTCGCGATCGTCCAACAAAGTCGCAAAATTGTTGGCGGTGTTCGTCGTCGCGAAGCGATGGCCGAACCGAGCATAGCCGACTCCACCCGTGGCGTAGAACAGGCCGCCTCCAGGAGTAAAGCCAACTCGCAGTCGACCCGACGACTCCCACTTCACGCCGCGCTCCATCGTGTAGGATGCCGGTTCAGTCGTAAAGCCAGTTACATAGTCCTTTATATCGGTTTTTCCAAATTCTGCGACCGCGCCGATTACGATCGGACCATAGATCTGCCGGTCATACCCAATGCGACCATAATAGGACGGGCGATTCCGATCGTTTTCGCAAGTCTCAGCAGGGGTCGCCCCGCGTGCGCGCCCATGGCAAAAGCCAGCGGCAAAGATGTTAGCTCCGGTCGAATTGGTCACTTGTTCATTGAAGTTTGCATCGCCATTACGATCAAAATTGAGGCGAGACCCCAAATCGTTGCTTTGCATATCGTAACCGCCCGAAACCGAAACGTACAGGCCATCATAAGGTTTATCATCGGACTTCTGGTCCTGCGCAAAAGCAGGGCCGGCGAGTAGCAAATACGGCAGCACGCCAAAGGCGATAGACTTCACTCGCATTATTACCTCATTGGTTAAGTTGTTCGACCGGAACGAGCTTCCCCAATTTTATTTCCGCCCATCACCAAAAAAAGATCGTGTGTTGCTCATTTACAACAGGATGAGGCCTACAAATATCATTCCGTATGCGCACTGACTTTTTTCTCGGCGAAGCTCAAGTTACCTTGATCTCCCGGTCGGTTACGTCCCCTCGGGCCTGTCACCCGCCTCGACGCTGCGTTGGGAGGCATAACGCGCGGCCGAGGCTGTAGCGGCTCGCGGCTATTCCGCACTCCTGCTCGACATAGCCCCATTCATCCAGGACTAGAGCGGGATTGTTCAATACTTTCAGCGTTTTCGGACGTCGGCGTGGCAGAAGGCTCGCCTTGGGGAAAAGATAATAGATAGTGGTCACGAAGCGGACACCTTTAAAATTCAATCCCGAGCCCCGGTCCCAAGTCGATGCCGTGGTTGAGCGCGAGCTCAGCCCCAAGGCTGCGGCCGGTATCGAGTGTGATGCCAAGCTCCGCCTTTCGGTTACCGAATGGACCCGCAATCCGATGTTTTACAAAGCGGCGGAGCATCTCCAGGTAGAAGAAGAACTGGAAATACCAGGCGGTGCCGGCCACCGCGCAGGGCAGGAAATTGACGAGCAAGGGTGCGCCGACCGCCGCGCCGCCGCCGGTCCATTGGTTGGCGCTGCGGTTCCTCACGATCAGCCAGGCGCACCAGGCCGCGTTGGTCAGGAGGCCGCCGAACATCACGAGGCAGAGCACCGGCAGGCCGGTCCAGAGCGGCCCTGTGCCCGCCGCGGCCGACAGCGCCTTGATCGGCTCACCCGCTGCGAGACCAAAGGCGAAGCAGGATGACATGATCCCCGAAAAGATGGCGACTGCGATGCCTTTGCGGAACGCGAACTCGGCGACGGCCTCCACCTTCTGCTCGGCGCTGAGCGCAGCGTCCTTGCGCGCGCCGGCAATGGCCACGACGATGATGCCGGCCATGGTGACCGCGAGCCCGAGCAGGATGATATTGCCGCTCGGCGTATCGAGCAGCCTGGCGGCGAAATCGCCCTGGAAGATCGGCGGGATCAGGGTGCCGAACACGGTGCACAGGCCGAGCACCACCGCCATGCCCAGCGACAGGCCGAGATAGCGCATGGTGAGGCCGTACGTCAGGCCGCCAAAGCCCCAGAGCATGCCGAAGACGATCGGCCAGACGATCACCGGTGTCGGCGCGGCCTGGAGCACGCCGAGCAGGTCATGCGCCTGGATCGAGGCGAAGAACCAGGGTGCGAGCAGCCAGGAGAAGATGCCGCCGGTGAGCCAGTAAATCTCCCATGACCAGCGTTTCACTGCCCGATAGGGGACGTAGAAGCTGGCCGAGGACAGCCCGCCGAGCCAGTGGAAGAACACGCCGAGCAGCGGATTCGCGTTCATGATTTCCTCCCGGAGGCCTGATTGGCGAGCATTGCTTCAACCGTCATGCCGGACGTGTTCCGGCATCCACTCAGCGACGAGGTGCAGCGCCTGATTCGAGAGGGCTGCGCCTTAACCCACCCCGGAACGAGTCCGGGGTGACGGTGCGCGGGGAGCGAGCCCGAAGCGCTAAACATTCAGGCCGAGCCGGTAGATGCGGTCGGCGTTGCGGGCGAACAGGGCGCGGCGATCGTCTTCGCTGAAATCGCTGACCGCCTCGGCCAGCGCGTCCATGGTCGTATCGAAATCGGCGAACAGCCGGTCGGTCGGGAAATTGCTCGCCATCATCGCGCGGTCCACGCCGAAGATATCGATCGTCTCACGCACCCGGCCCCGCACCGCGCCCGCCTCGAATGGTCGATAGACAAAGCCCAGGCCGGAGATCTTGATCGAGACGTTGGGCAAAGCCGCCATCGCCTTCATGGCTGCGCGCCAGCTCTCGTCACCGTCCACGCCGAGCCCCGCATGATCGATGATCACGGCGGTTTCGGGATGCCGTTCGACCAGCCGGGCGAGGCCGGCAAACTGGGTCGGATAAGCCTGGAGATCGAAGGACAGGCCATATTTCGACAGCAGCGAGAAACCCCGCTCCCAGGCCGGATCGAGGGTGATATCGCGCGGGATATAGGTGCGGTTCGGATCGCTGTGCCAACTGATGATATGGCGGATTCCGCGCACGTTGCGGCGCCGGGCATGGTCGGCCAGCAACGCCTCGACGTCGCGATCGTCAAGCGCGGCATTGGCGACGATGCCATTGGGCATGCCACGCGTGCCAGCCCCACCCGCATCAGCCATGTCCTGCAGCCAGTCAGTCTCGGCGAGCGGGTTTGCCGCACCGGCGTCGAGATGGACGATGCCGACGACATTCCAGTTTGCCGCCTCGGCAAGATAATGTTCGAGCAGCTGATTGCGCGCGATCACTTCGGTATTGCCGTTGGGGCCGGCATCGCGGAACGGCGGCGAGAGCCACGCATAATGATCGCGCGCGAGATCCCACAGATGGACATGGGCATCGATGAACGGCAGGTCGCGCATGCTTTTCCTCTCCCCTTGCCGCCCCGGCCTTTGCCGGTGGCCGCGTTTCAAGATCCGCGATCAGAAGGTGGTTCGTCCCCCCGACGTGTCGAAGGTGGCGGCGGTGGTGAAGCTGCATTCCTCGGATGCCATGAAACACACCATCGCGGCGGTTTCCGAGACTTCGCCGAGCCGCCCCATCGGAATCTTGCCGAGCATGTAATCGACCTGGCTTTGCGGCAGCTGATCAAGGATCGGGCTGTCGAAGGTCGCGGGCGTCACCGCATTGACGATCACGCCGCGCGTCGCCAGTTCCTTGCCGAGCGATTTGGTGAAGCCGATCACCCCGGCCTTTGATGCCGAATAGGCCGAGGCGTTGGGATTACCCTCCTTGCCCGCGACCGAGGACACGTTGACGATCCGGCCATAGCCGTTCGCCACCATGTGCGGCACGACCGCGCGGCAGCAATAGAAGAGACCGTTGAGGTTGACGTCGATGACGCTCAGCCAGCTGTCGATCGGATAAGCATCGACCGGCGCGGTCGCACCGGTGATTCCCGCCGAGTTTACGAGGATATCGATCCGCCCGAGCAGCTTCATGCTGTCCATCGCCGCGCGCTCCACGGCCTCATTGTCGGAGACGTCGAAGGGGATGGCGGCGACCGCGCCGACACCCGCCTTCGCTTCATTCACCCAGTCCGCGTGAAGATCCCAAAGCACGACGCGGCCGCCCTCGGCGACGATGCGACGGGCGACCTCACGGCCAAGCCCGGACGCGCCGCCGGTGACGATTGCTGTCCGCCCTTCGAATCGACCCGCATAGAGTGTCACGCCGCCGCTGCTCCGTCGCGGTGCCAGGCGACGACCTGCTGGCGCTGATCGCCGAGCTTCTCGATGCCGAGCGTGACGACATCGCCCGCCTTCAGATACCAGGGCTCGGGCTTCTGCCCCATGCCGACGCCCGGGGGAGTGCCGGTGGTGATGATGTCGCCGGGTTCGAGCGTCAGGAACTCGCTGACATAGGAAACCAGCTTGGCGATGCCGAACACCATTGTCTTGCTGCTGCCGTTCTGGACGCGCTTGCCGTTGACCTCGAGCCACATGTCGAGATTCTGCGGGTCGCCGACTTCGTCCGCCGTCACGAGCCAGGGGCCTACGGGGCCGAAGGTGTCGCAGCCCTTGCCCTTGTCCCAGGTGCCGCCACGGTTGAGCTGGAAGTCGCGCTCCGAGACATCATGGACCGCGCAATAGCCGGCGACATGATCGAGCGCGTCGGCCTCAGTGACATAGGAGGCGCGGCTGCCGATGATCACGCCAAGCTCGACCTCCCAATCGGTCTTTTCCGAGCCGCGCGGAATCATCACCGGATCGTTCGGCCCCTGCAGGCACGAAACCGCCTTGGTGAAGAAGACCGGCTCGGCGGGAATCGGCATGTTCGATTCAGCGGCGTGATCGGCGTAATTGAGGCCGATCGCGATGAATTTGCGCGTACCGGCCACCGGGACGCCGTAGCGCGGCGAGCCCTCGACCAGAGGCAGCGAAGCGGGGTCGATCGCGGCCAGCCTTGCGAGTCCGGCAGGCGAAATCTCCGCTGCGCCGAGATCGGCGACATGGCCCGAAAGATCACGGATGCGCCCTTCGGCATCGAGCAAGCCTGGCTTTTCCTGGCCGACGGGCCCGTAACGCAGCAATTTCATCAGTCGTGAATCCTCAATGGATATAGGGTCGGTGGAGCGCGATATCGCGATTGAGCTCAACACCAAAGCCCGGTTTGTCGAGCGCCGAGGCGCGGATGCGGCCCTTTTCGGGGATGGGCTCGCCGAGCAGCTGCGGCGCGAACATCGGCACCACCTTGTCGGCCCCGGGCGCCATCATCAGGAACTCGGCGAACGGGCTGTCATGGCGCGTGATCACGAAATGATAGGAATAGACGGACGAGCCGTGCGGCACGACGAGCTTGCCATGCGCATCGGCCAACGCGGAGATCTTGAGCAGCTCGGTGACGCCGCCGCACCAGCCGACATCGGGCTGGATGATGTCGCAGCAATCCATTTCGAGCAGCATGCGAAAGCCCCAGCGGGTCGCCTCATGCTCGCCGGTGGTGACCAGCATACCCTTGGGCACGTTGCGCTTCAGTTCGGCATAGCCCCAATAATCGTCGGGACTGATCGCCTCCTCGATCCATTTGAGGCCGTGCTCATGCGCGCGTTGGGCCAGCCGGGTCGCGTAATTGACATCGAGCGCCATCCAGCAATCGAGCATCAGCCAGAAATCATCGCCGCATTTGGCGCGCATATCCGCAAGCGCGGCGATGTTCTTCGCCAGCCCTTCCTCGCCTTCAGCCGGGCCGTGATGGAGCGGCAGCTTGCCGCCGATGAACCCCATCTGTTTCGCCAGATCGGGCCGGGCGCCGGTCGCGTAGAATTGCAGCTCGTCACGCACCGCGCCGCCGAGCAGGTGATAGACCGGCTCCTGCCGCAGCCTGCCGAGCAGATCCCAGAGCGCAAGGTCCACACCCGAGATGGCGTTCACCACAAGGCCCTTGCGTCCATAATATTGAGTCGAGAAATACATCTGGTCCCAGATCGTCTCGGTGTCGCGCGGATCGCGGCCTTCGAGGAAACGGGCGAGATGTTTTTCGACGATATAGGCGGCCGGTTCGCCCCCGGTCGTCACGGCGAAACCGATCGTGCCGTCGTCAGCCTCGATCTCCACCACCAGGGTGCCAAGCACATTGATGCCGAAGCTGCGCCGCGACTGGCGATATTCGGGATAACGGCTCATCGGAGTCGCGATGTGATCGTCGATCCAGTGGCCATCGCCCTGATCGTGATAATCGGCGCCGCCGCCGCGAACGACAAAGGCGCGGACATGCTTGATGCGGGGAAATGTCATGCCGGCTCCACGACAGGCGACGGTGCCCGACCAGCAACCGCCGGCTGAACTTCATACAAATCTATAGGCACCGCGTACCAGTATTTGGTACGGCGTCGCGCCGTCCCCGGCGGATCAATTTGCACAGCGCCCCATCCCTGTCTCGATATTGCCGCTTGTAAAGTTCCATAATATGGGAAAGAGTATTATTAGATGAGAAACGCTCCGTCAAATGCTGATTTCGCCAGCGAGGCCAAATCGCAGCCGGGCAGCCAGACCCTGTTGCGCGGGCTGGACGTGATCGACGCGGTCATCGACGGGCCGATCATGCTTGCGGATCTGGCGGCGAGACTCGGCCTCACGCGATCGACCACGCATCGGCTCGCGACGGCTTTGATCGACCGGCGTTATCTGACCTTCGTGCCGCGGCTCGGCTATCATTTCGGGCCGAAGCTGCTCGAGCTCGGTTTCCTGGCCCAGCAGCAGACCGATGTCGTCCAGGTCGCCCGCCCGCATCTCGAACAGCTCGCCGCCGCCACCGAGGACACTGTCCATCTCGGCGTGGTCGACAGCGAACGCGCGCTCTATCTCGACAAGATTCCGGGCCGGCGCCGGGTGGAGATCAGCAGCCGGGTGGGGGATCGGCAGCCGCTTACCTCAACCGGTCTCGGCAAGGCATTGCTGCTCGACGACGATGCCGGCCATTGGCGCAAATTGTTCGACGAGGATCACGCGACGGGCGGGCCGCAGACCGATTATGCGGTCTGGGAAGAGCGCATGCGCAACTATGTCGCGGTCGGCCGCGCCTTCGATCTCGAAGAGAATGAGGATCTGATCCGCTGTGTCGCGGCACCTATCCGTGATGTGAGCGGGCGGATCGTCGCGGCGCTGAGCGTGTCGAGCGCAGCGCAATATATGGCCGACGAGCGGATGCAGGCATTGTCGGACGATGTGCGCAGCACCGCGATGGCGATCAGCCGGGACCTCGGCTGGTCTGAAGGCGTGGCGCGCAAACCCGCGACCAGGGCACGCAGATAAGGAACACAGGTGGGATTGCTCGAGGGAAAGACCATATTGGTCACAGGCGCTTCGGCTGGCATCGGCCGCGCGGCGGCGATCGGCGCGGCACGCCACGGCGCCGATGTCGCGATCAATTATCTGAACGACGATGCGGGGGCCGCCTCCTGCGTTGCCGAGATCGAGGCGCTCGGCCGTCGTGCGATCGCGGTGCATGGCGATGTCGCCGATCCCGAAACCGCCAGGGCTTTCGTCGCGGCGGCGGTGGAGGCGTTCGGCAAGATCGATATATTCGTCAACAATGCCGGCATCTGTCCGTTCCACGCCTTTCTCGATATGCCGCCCGCGGTTTTCGAGCGGACGATGCAGGTCAATCTCCACGGCGCCTATTTCATGGTGCAGGCGGCGGCGAACCAGATGGTGACGCAGGGCCATGGCGGCGCGATCATCGCCGTCTCGTCGATCTCGGCTCTGGTCGGTGGCGAATATCAGACGCATTACACCCCGACCAAGGCGGGCGTGCATTCGCTGATGCAATCGGCCGCGATCGCACTCGGCAAGCATGGCATTCGCTGCAATTCCGTGCTGCCGGGGACCATCCTGACCGATATCAACAAAGACGATCTCGCCGATCCGGCAAAGCGGGCCTATATGGAGGGACGCGTGCCACTTGGGCGATTGGGGCAGCCGGACGATCTGGCCGGGCCGATCGTCTTCCTGGCGTCCGATCTTGCCAATTATGTCACCGGGGCGGCTCTGCTGGTCGATGGTGGCGCCTATGTGAACCTGCAATAAGCGCAGGCTGGAGATATGATGAATCCGTCCCTGTTCCGCGTTGCCGCAACGGATAGCGTTGCGACCGCGCTCGATGATCTGGCCGCCGGCACGGTTGCGAGCGTGGGGGACGATGAGGTGACCCTGAATGAGGCCGTCGGGCGTGGCCATAAGGTGGCGCTCCGCGCGATCGCGCCGGGCGAGCCGGTGCTTAAATTCGGCTTCCCGATTGGCCGTGCGACCAGCGCGATCGCGCCAGGCGACCGGGTCCACACCCATAATGTCGCGACCGCGCTCGAGGCGAGCGCCCACTATGCCTGGCGCCCCCACGAGGAGGCCGCGTCCGAAACCGCGCCGCGCGCTGGTTTCAAGGGCTATCGCCGCGCCGACGGGCGCGTCGGCACGCGCAACGAGATCTGGGTGATCCCGACCGTCGGCTGTGTCGCCCGCACCGCGCAGAAGATCGCCGAGCGTGCCGACCGCAAGCATGAAGGGCGGATCGATGGCGTCCACGCCCTTACCCATCCGTTCGGCTGCTCACAGCTTGGCGACGATCTCGACGGGACGCGATCGGTACTGGCGGCGCTCGCCGCGCATCCCAATGCCGGCGGCGTATTGCTGCTCGGGCTGGGCTGCGAATCGAATCAGCTCGACCGGCTGCTCGCCGAAATCGACCCGGCCGTACACGGCAAGATCCGGACGCTCGCGGCGCAATTCGCCGGGGACGAGGTCGAGGAGGGCCTGGCGCTGGTCGATGCGATGGTCGAGGAGATTGCGCTGACGCAGCGGACCGAGGTGCCGCTCTCGGAGCTGGTGCTCGGCGTGAAATGCGGCGGGTCGGACGGCTTTTCCGGGCTGACCGCCAATCCTCTGGTCGGCCGGATGAGCGACGCGGTGACTGGCGCCGGCGGCACCGCGATCCTGACCGAAATCCCCGAGATTTTCGGTGCCGAACAATTGCTGATGGAGCGCGCGGCCGACGAGCAGGTGTTCGACGGCATCGGCACGCTGGTCAACGACTTCAAACGCTATTTCACCGACCATGGCGAGCCGGTCTCCGAGAACCCCTCGCCCGGTAATATCGCCGGGGGGATCACCACGCTCGAGGAGAAATCGCTAGGCGCGGTGCAGAAGGCGGGGCACGCCATCGTCACCGATGTGCGCCGTTATGGCGAGCGGGTGCGGCGCACCGGGCTGACCCTGCTCGAGGCGCCCGGCAACGACGCGGTTTCCTCGACCGCGCTCGCCGCGGCCGGCGCGACCGTGATCCTGTTCACCACCGGCCGCGGCACGCCGCTCGGCTTTCCGGTGCCGACGATCAAGATCGCCTCGAACAGCCCGCTCGCGGCACGCAAGCCGGGCTGGATCGATTTCGACGCCGGCCGTGTGCTCGGCGAGGGCGTGGAGCCTGTCGCAGAGGCGTTGCTCGACACGATCCGGCGGATCGCATCGGGGGACGAGACCGCAGCGGAACGCAATGGCGAGCGCGAGATCGCGATCTGGAAGCGCGGCGTCACGCTATAAGCGGCGTTCGTTACACGAGGCTGTGCTGCCCGCCCCACGCGACCCGCATTCTGCGCGGCATACGGCGCGCGGGCACGGATGGCTGCGCGCCGCCATGCGCCTTGAGTGCCCGCACCGCGAAATAAATCCGGTCGACCAGGCTTGCTGACGGGGCCCGCGAGCGAACCGGCCGCGTCGAGACCGGATTGTCCGCGACGATGTCGAGACCGAGGCTGTAATTGCTGGTCAGGATCAGTGGCGCGCGGGGCGGTTCGGGCAGGATGGCGACGGGCTGCACGGGCGCAACCGCCTCGACCGGGCCAGCAGGCTCGCGGTCGGTCGCGATTGCAGGTGCGGACGCCACCACGGGTTCGCGATTGCACGCCGCTATCGTCGGCGCCGCTGGCCCCGGGGACCGCCTTCGCATCGTGGCGGCGGCAACAGGCTCGCGGGGTGGCAAACCCGCCGCGGTAATGCCGACTCGCACCCGCCCCTCGAGCGCTGGATCGACCACGGAGCCCCAGACCAGGTCGGCACCGGCATGGACATGCTCGCGGAGATATTCGAGCGCCTCCTCGACCTCGAACAGGCCGAGATCGCTGCCGCCGGCGACCGTCACCAGCAAGCGCCGTGCACCGTTCGGCACATCTTCGAGCAGCGGGTTGCGCAATGCCGATTCAGCGGCGAGCGCAGCGCGGCCGCTGCCCGCGCAGCGTTCGCCGTGCCCGATCACCATTCTACCACCCGAATCCTGTCCCGAACCCAGGATCGCGCGGATATCGGCGATCGTCACCCGCTTGAGCGCGGGCCCGACAATCATCGCGGCGAAATCGCGTGCGCTGTCGCAGACGATCGAGTCCGAAAGGTCGAGTGCCTGGCGAAATGTCGTTTCGCGTCCGGCGACACGGAACAGATACTCGTTGCACACGACGACCAGCGCATCGACGCTCGCCTGGAGCCGGAGCAGCCCCGCAGCCGCCGTTCGGGCGCGACGGGCGCCCTCGAAGGCAAAGGGCCTGGTGGCGATGCCGATTGTCAGGATACCGCGCTCACGCGCGGCCCGCGCGATGACCGGTGCAGCGCCCGTCCCGGTGCCACCGCCGAGTCCCGCTGCGATAAAGCACAGGCGGCACCCATCAAGCGCCGCGCTGATTTCAGGCAATGCTTCTTGCGCGGCCGCGCGACCAACCTCCGGCCTTGCGCCCGCGCCCAGGCCCATTGTGAGCAAACGGCCAAGCTGTAGCTGGCTCGCGCTGGGCGCCGCGCGTAGCGCCTGGACGTCAGTGTTCGCACAGATGATCTTCATGCCGGATTGGGGCTGGCGGAAAAGGCGGGATACCGCGTTGCCACCGGCGCCGCCGACGCCAAACAATGTCACACCGGCGGCATCGGGAAGGTTCGTTTCGCGCTGTGTCATCTCGGCTGACTCCCGGGCGTCGCCGAATCGACGGCGTCGTTCCGCAAGCGCTATGCTCCGACACCATGGTTAACTAGGCCGTAGAATCCCGTTAAGGGATTCGTCCGACGCCCATATCTTCGCCCCGTAACGCCGGGACAACGCCCACGTCCTGCCTGACTCAGAATCCGATTTGGGACGATTCCAACACCGTAGTTTTACGCGCTACACCGCGACCTTCAAAGTTCGTTAACCATGGTCTCTTGGCAAGGGGAGCTTGGGGAATGGACGAACTCTTTATAGGCAGCGCGATCTGTGAGGTGACGACCGGTGGGGAAATCGTCCTGCCACGCCACTTCCACGAAACCATAATATCCCGAGCGCCGGATGGCCGGCTGTTTGTCGGCCTGCATGAGGAATCGCCCTGCCTGGTCGTCTACGACCGGATTTTCGCGGCCCAGCAACAATGGGATCTCGAGAATCGTCGGTCCGTGTTCCTCGGCACGAACCTGGAGGCGCATTACGCACGTCAGCGCCGCGCCTTCGGGTTTGTCGAACATGTCACCCTGGCGCCCGACGGCATGATGATGCTGGCGCCGCTGATGCGGCAACAAGGCCGGATCGGCAACGCCGCCTTGCTGGTCGCGACCGGGCCCCGCTTCGAGATCTGGGACCTGGATATGGTTCTCGAGAGTGCGCCGGCCGATCTCGTTGCGCTCGCGGCGCTCCATCTCAAATTCCAGGTCGCCAATGAGGAGCGTCATGGCACTTCCTTGCGCGCTGCCGACCCACATCATTACACAGCACGTGTCGCGCAATCAGGGCTTCGCCTTCAGCGCGCGCCGGTGCTGCGGCCGCGACATGATCCGGTCGGCGGGACGGCGCGGCAGCAAATGGAAGCCCGTCCTCGGGGGATTTCGAGTCGCGCGGAGAAATACTGATCCAAATTAATACAGACGCGAAGCGACGCGGCCCCAGCAGGAAAGCGCGACGCATTCCTCCTTGATTCCCGATTTTCTACAGATCACCACTGCGGCGTTATACTGGAATATCAGCGATTACCTGACCCCTACTATCCAGCAGCGCAAAGTAATATTGCGCCTGGAAAGTCTGTAATGGATGATAGCCCGCACTATGTTTTTGATAAAGACGCGCCGCATCGCTTCGATCCCTCGAAGAGGGCCGGCCTCGTTAGTGAAACACACATGCGTTCATTTCGGTTCCATTTTTTGACAAGACCATTCCAGGCTATCGATATTTTGCGTTCCGCTTGAACTCTGTTACGTTTGCCTCTTGAGACGCGCGCTTCAGGAGGAGGTGCCGGCAGGGTGGATACAGTAACAGGCGTGCGAACATCGAACGACCGATCGACGGAACAGAAAATCGTTCTAACGCTCGTTCTGGTCGCCCTGTTGGTTAGCGCCATCAGCTTTGCCGGATGGACGTTCGATGTCCCGGTACTTCGGACTTTCGATGCCCGGGGATACCCGCAGGGGCATCCGATGTGGCCGCTTGCGGCATTGAGCTACGCTTTTCTCGCGGCTGGTTTCGCGGCGAGCATAAAGCGGTATCGCGTGGCGCCGATCCTGCTCGCCATACCGTTGTTCATCGCGCTTTGCGCCGTTGCCGAGGAAATTTTCGGGGTCTCTCCGGGCATCGACACTTGGCTGTTCCCGGAAAAGCTGCGCCAGGTGACCGCCGAGCATCCGGGCAGGCCGGTGGCCAACTCGATCGTTATTTTCAGTTTTCTCGGTGTCGCGCTGTTTCTTGCGCAGAAGCGGGAATGGGCTCGGGCCGAGCTGGCGAACCTCCTCGCTACCGCATCATTCTGCTTCGGACTGTTCTCGATCATCCTCCTGCTCTCGATCGTACCGGCCGACATCCCGGTCGCCGAGGTCTTCCTGTCCTCCCTGCCGGCCGCGACCATCAATATCCTGCTCGCATCGGCCTTCCTGATCTGGCGGCAGGAAGCTGGCTGGACCGTGTTGCTCGCGCGCGACCGGATCCGGCGGCCTTTTGTCGGGATGACGTTGCCGCTCATCCTCAGTCTGCCACTCCTGCCGACCTTCATCACATGGTGGGGCCAGGGCGTGCTGCACATGACGCCGCTCGGCGCCGGCATGCTCGCCCTGCTTTGCGACGCACTGGTGATTGGCCTGTTGTTCTGGTTGTCGGTCGATCGCGTCGCGAGTCAGCAGGCAGCGCTCCAGGAAGTCACCAACGCCCTCGGCGTCGCCGCCATCACGCTCACCCGACCGACCGGCGAGATCACCCATTGGTCGCATGGCTGCGAGCAGCTTTACGGCTGGTCTTCGGCGGAGGCGGTCGGCCGGAAGAAATATGAGCTGCTCCATTCGCGGCATGGCGATAAGGGCGTGGACACGCCGCTCCGCCCCACCGGATCCGCCGAGCGCGAACTGCTCGAGCGCCGGCGGGACGGCTCCGAAATCAGCGTGCTCGAGCGCACGCAAGTCCTCGAGCGCGCCGATCGCGAGCCTGTCCTCGTGGTGAAGATGCTTGATATCACGGACCGGGTCCGCGCCGAAAAGGCGCTGCGCGAAAGCGAAACCCGGCTCGCCATCGCCGCCGAGGCCCAGCAGCTCGGCGTGTCGCACTGGGACATAGCAAGCGGGCGGCTCGAATGGTCGCCCGGTTCCGAGCAGCGGCTTGGCCTCGAGCCGGGCAGCCTGAGCACCTTCGACCAATGGCGGGCCCTGGTCGACCCAAAGGATACGGAGGGAATCCTGGATTCGCTCGCGCGCGCCACCGCGAACCACGAGCCGCGGATCGCATTCCAATATCGGTTCGCGCAGGCGGATGGCACAATCCGCACGATCGAAGGCTCGGCGCGATGCCTTTACGACGCGAACGGCGCGCTCGAAGCGGTTATCGCGGCGAATATCGACGTCACCGAGCACAAGGAGCGCGAGGCGGCGCAGCAGTTGCGATCGATCATCGAGACCGTGCCCGACGCGACAATCGTCCTCGATCATGCCGGCACGATCCGGAGCTTCAGCGCCGCCGCCGAGCGGATGTTCGGTTTCGACAGCGAGACGGCGATCGGCAGCAACGTCAGGCTCATGATCCCCGATTTGATTGTCGCGGGACATGACGGCTCGATCAACCCGCATCTGGTCCGTGCGCCCGGCGCGAACGACAACACGCATGAACTGACTGGCCGACGCGCGGATGGCTCGCTGTTTCCGGCCGAACTGAATGTCGGTGAGGCGTGGCTGGGCGCGGAGCGCATCTTCACCGTCGTGATTCGGGACGTTTCGGATCGGCGGGCAGCGGAACAAAGGCTGAGCGAACTCAGCGCCGAACTCGCGCACCTCTCGCGCCAGAGCGCGATGAGCGAATTGGCAGCCGATCTCGCGCATGAACTGAACCAGCCGCTCAGTGCCACCGCCAATTTCCTCGCCGCGGCGCGCACGCTGATCGCGCGGGGCGACAATGGCGCGCAGGTCGCCGATCTGCTCCGCCTCGGCGAGGAACAGACGCTTCGCTCGGGCGAGATCATCCGCAGGCTGCGCGATTTCCTCGCCAAGCGCGAAGGCGAAATGCGGCCCGAATCGCTTGAGCATGTCGTGCGCGAGGCAGTCCAGCTGGTCCTGTTCGGGACCGCGCAATTCGATATCCGCCTGACCTATGAGCTTGATCCCGCGGCTGACCTGATCTTCGCGGATCGCATCCAGGTGCAGCAGGTCCTCGTCAATCTGCTGCGCAACGCGGTCGATGCCTTGCGCGGTCAGCCGCCCAAGAAGCGGGAGATTTTCATCGCCTCGCGCGCGGTCGCGGAGGACATGACCGAGATTTCGGTGAGCGACAACGGACCGGGCCTTCCGGAGGCTTTGAGCGAGCAGCTCTATTCCCGTTTCGCTACGAAAAAGGGCGGGGCCGCGATGGGAATCGGCCTCTCCATCTCGAGGCGGATCGTCGAGGCCCATGGCGGGACACTCGTGGCCGAAAACAGGCCGGAAGGGGGAGCGCGATTCCGCTTCACCTTGCCGGCACCAGGGGAGATTGAGGAATGATGCGCAATATCTATCTGGTCGATGATGATGATGCGGTTCGCGCTTCGCTGCACAGCCTGTTGTCGCTCCAATCCGACCTCGCGGTCCGGAGTTTTCGCAGCGGCGACGGATTTCTCGAAGATGCCAAGGCGCTCGATAGCGGCGTGCTCCTGCTCGATTTCCATATGCCGGGCATGAACGGAATCGAGGTGCTCAACGCGCTCGCCGCATCGGAACCGGGGAAATTCGCCACGGTGATCCTCACCGGCGAAGGCAATGTCGCGCTGGCCGTGCAGGCAATGAAGGCCGGCGCGCTCGATTTCATCGAGAAACCCTATGAAGCAGGCGCCTTGCTCGGGATCATCAACGCCGCCTTTTCACGCCTGGAGCATGACAGCGCCTCCGCCGCCCAGATCGAACAGGCAAGCGCGAAGATCGAAGGGCTCTCGCCACGCGAGCGCGATGTGCTGATGGGCCTGATCGAGGGCCGCGCGAACAAGGTGATCGCCTATGAACTCGACATCAGCCCGCGCACGGTCGAGATTTATCGCGCGAACCTGATGACCAAGCTTGGCGTGCGCAGCCTTCCCGAAGCGCTTCGTATCGCTTTTGCGGCCGGCCTGATCCCGCAATACTGACAGATATCATGCCGGTACGGGCATGCGCTGGAGCGCGAGCTCTCGCCCGACCGCGACGAGCGCCTCCCGGCGATCGATGGTGCAAACCTGACCGGAGCTGCTGTGCCGTGCGTGATCGGCGAGGATGATGATGTGTTTCCACCCGCCGCCGTCGACCAGCGAAGAGAGCTGATCGCCCAGCGATTCCGAATCGACCACGAGGATTTTCGGCGCGCGCGCAATCCGGTCCAGCACCGGGTCCTGTGGGCCCACGTCGAGCGTCACGAGACTTTCGCCCTGAAGCGACAGGCGCGCGATCAGGGCGCTACGCAGCGCGTCATTGCGTACGATCAGGACGATCAATTCTCCCGAGGCCATAAGCCGATCCCGATGCGCGGATTGCCGCTGTGAAAAATCCTGTGACCCCGGCGAATCCGACTCCAGCGGAAAACACCCATGGTGCCCCCGCAAGATCGCGCATCTTGCTTAGCGCCCGGTTGCGATCGCCCTATGTAATTTCCGATCGTCCTAAAGGATGATGCGAAACAGCGCGCCGCCGCCGCTGCCTTCGGCGATATCGATGGTGCCGCCATGGCCAACCACCACCTGGCGCGCAAGGTTGAGGCCGACGCCGGTTCCCTCCGCCCGCGTGGTGAAGAAGGGCAGGAAAATGTCGCGCCGCAGATTCTCCGGCACGCCCTTGCCGCTATCCTCGATCTCGATCCAGACCTGGCCCGAGACGGTCGCGAAGCCGAGGCGCATCCAGCGGTCTCCCCCGCCCCGGAGCACGGCCTGAGCGCCGTTGCGGAGCAGATTGATCAGCACCTGGGCAAGCAGATCGGGATCGGCATCGAGGATCAGGTCCGGCTGCACCTCGAGCGCGAGTGGCACGTCAGGCCATTCCGCCGCGAACAGCCGTGCGAGCTCAGTAGCGAACGGCCCGGCGGCGAACCGTCGCCGGCGCAGCACAGGGGCATGCGACACAGCGCGGTAGCTGTCGATGAAGCGGCGCAGGCCCTCGGCGCGGCGGGCCAGCGTCGTCACCGCAATCCGGGCATCGGGCACGTCAGGCGGTTCCGCGTCCAGCAGCGTCGCGGCGGTTTCGGCGAGCGAGGTTACCGGGGTCAGCGAGTTGAGAATCTCGTGAGTCAGCACCCGGACGAGATCGGTCTGGGCGGCCATTTCGATCGTATCGAGCGTGCCCTGGACCGGCTCGACCGTCACCGCCCGGATCCGCAGGCCGAGCCGCTCGAGCGAGGCCGAGCGCACGATCGCGCGCTGCGGGCCGCCGGGCATGCGCAGGATCAGCACCTCCTGCCGCGCCTCGCCCTCGTCGCCGAGCCGCGCGGCAAGCGTTGCGCCATAGGTGCCGAAATCCTCGGGCCGCACCCCTTCATGGCGATTGAACAGGCGCCGCGCTGCCTTGTTGGCGGGGGTGACGCCGTGCGCCGCGTCGACCGTCAGCAGGGCGACCGGCATGTCGTCGACCAGCGCCTCGAGATAGCGCATCTCCCGCGCCGAATGATCGCGCTCAGTCTGCAGGGTGCGCATCGCACCGCTAAGGGCATTGCCCAGCGCGTCGAAGCCGGCGCCGCCACGCCCGTCGAAGCGGGTCGCGAAATCGCCGTGCCCGAGCGCTTCGACGAAGCGCGCAACGGTGCGATTGGTCCGGTCGATATGCCGCCACAGCCCGGCGGCGATGGCAATGACGATCAGCCCGGCCAGGATCCGCGCCGCCGCCAGCCCCTCCATCTCCAGCGCCCAGATGAAGCCGACCAGCGCCACGAACAACGCAAGCACCCATGCCGTGAGAACCAGCGTGAAGCGCCGGTCAAAGCCCATGCTTCTCCATCCGCCGATAGAGCGCAGCGCGCGACAGGCCGAGTTCGGTCGCCGCCATCGAGATGTTGTAGCCGTGCTTCTTCAGCGCCTCCTCGACCAGCCGGCGTTCGACCTTTTCGAGATTATATTCAGTGGCGGCCGGCGCGACGACCGCCTCGGGCGCGACCCTCGGGGTGACGGCGCCGAGCGGGAAATCTTCCGCCTCGAGCGGCGCATCCCCGGCGAGGATCACCGCGCGTTCGATCGCATGGCGCAGCGCCCGGACATTGCCCGGCCAGTCATGTGCGGTCAGTGCGGCGCGGGCACGCGGGCTCAGCACCGGCGCCGGTCGATTATAGCGCCGGGCATAATGGTCGAGGAAATGCTCGACCAGCGCGGCGACATCCTCCCGGCGTTCGCGCAAGGGCGGCAGTTCGATTTCGACGGTGTTGAGGCGGAACAGGAGGTCCTGCCGGAAATGCCGGTCGTCCCGCAGCATCTGCGGCGTCATGTTGGTCGCCGCGATCACCCTTATGTCGACCGGGATCGGCCGGTTGGCGCCAACCGGTGTCACCTTGCGCTGTTCAAGCACGGTCAGCAATTTGGGCTGGAGATGGAGCGGCAGATTGCCGATCTCGTCGAGGAACAATGTGCCGCCGTCCGCCGCCTGAATGCGGCCGATCCGGTCGGCACGGGCGTCGGTGAAGGCGCCCTTCACATGACCGAACAGTTCGGAATCGATCAGCTCGGTGGCGATCGCGCCGAGATCGACGGTCAGCATCGGCTGCCGCGCGCGGAGCGACTGGTTGTGCACCGCGCGCGCGACCAGTTCCTTGCCGGTGCCGTTCTCGCCGAGCACCAGCACATTGGCTTCGGTCGGCGCGGCGCGCGCGATCAGCGAATGGACCCGGGCCATCGCGGGCGACTTGCCGATCAGCGGCGTATTGGCGCCGGGCGCGGGATCGGTGATCGCCACCACCCGCGCCTTTTCGACCGCGACTGCGCGGCGCGAGCGACGGAGCGATGCCGCTGTGCGAACCGTCGCCAGCAATCGCTCGTTCGACCAGGGCTTGGAGACGAAATCGGTCGCGCCGCGCTTCATCGCCTCGACTGCGACGTTCACACCGGCATGGGCGGTGATCATCACGACGATCAGCTCCGGGTCGATCGCGAGCAGCCGATCGAGCCACGCCAACCCTTCCGCAGCGTCGGTGGCGCCGCGCGCGAAATTGGCGTCGAGCAGGACGACATCGGCCGATCGGCCGGCGATCGCAGCGATCGCCTCATCGGGCGCGCGCGCCGTGACCACATCCGTGAACAGGCCGCGCAGCAACAGCCGCGCCGCGGTGAGGATATCCTCATCGTCGTCGACCACCACACAAAGGTCGAATTCCGCCGTCTTCCCCATTGACCGCTCCCGTACATTCAGCGTGCGGAATCGGACAGTCAATTTCCGTGCCAATCTCGGGCAGGTTCGACGAACACCCCGCAAATCCGCCGATTTCGCCATTTGGCATACCCTATGCTGAACAGAACATTGCCAACCCGGCACGGAAAGGAACCATGTCATGAACAGCAACTGGAAGACTCAATTCGTCAGTGTCGTCGGCGCTTTTGCCGCAATGATCTGCCTGACCGTCGCCGCGACGACGCCACTCGCCAACGCGGCGACCTTTGTCCCCGGACTGGCCGCATGAGCCGAATCCGCGTCCGGTTCCGAACGCCTGTGTCCGGAACCGGACAATCGGGAAGGGGTGTCGAATGAGACTGTCCGGCATCTCGACTGGCACGCGGCTTGCTGAGCAGAATCCCGTCAGGGGAAAGCCGATGAGCGTCGTGCGCATGAAGGATGAGAAGGGCGACCGCCCCGTCACGGGCAGCGGCATGGACCGCACCGTGGAGACGCGGCGCATGCCCCAGCGTACCAAGATCGCGCTCGCCGTCGCCGTCCTGCTGATCCTCCTCCTCGCCTTCTGGTTCTTCGCGCCGCGCGCAGGCTCGCAGACCGTCGCCGCCGACCGGCTGACGATCTCGCCGGTGCGCACCGGTACTTTCGAGGATTTCATCCCCTTGCGCGCCCGCGTCACCCCGCTCCTCACCGTCTATCTCGATGCGATCGAGGGCGGCCGGGTCGAGAAGGTGATCGCCGAGGACGGCACGATGCTCGCCAAGGGCCAGCCGATCGTGGTGCTCTCCAACGCCGAGCTCCAGCTGTCGACCCTCGCCCGCCAGACCGAGGTCGAGCAGCAGATCAACAATATGCGCAGCCAGGAGCTCGCGCTCGCCCAGACCCGGCTTGCGAACGAGCGTGCCGTGCTCGACGCCGGGCTCGCTGCCGCGAAGGCCAAGCGCCAATATGATCTCGAAGCCCCCCTTGCACGGCGCGGCTTCGTTTCGGGCAAGCAGTTCAACGATACGCGCGACCAGTATCAGTACGAGCAGCAGCGTATCGCCGTTGTCCGCCACGGCCAGGCCACCGATGAGAAGCTCCAGGCAAGCCAGCTAGCCCAGCAGCGCGCCTCGACGGCGTCAATGCAATCGAGCCTCGAGCTTGCCCGCGCCAATCTCGACGCGCTCAACCTGCGCGCGCCGGTGGCGGGGCAGCTTTCGGGCTTCTCGATCCAGATCGGCCAGTCGCTCCAGCGGGGCGAAAGGATCGGCCAGATCGACAGCCCCGGTCGCAACAAGCTGATGGCGGGGGTCGACGAATTCTATCTCGGCCGGGTCCAGCTCGGGCAGAAGGCGAGCATCGACTGGGGCGGCAAGCTCTATGCCGCCAAGGTCACGAAGATCTATCCGCAGGTCCAGAACGGCCAGTTCCAGGTCGACCTGCAATTCACCGGCGGCGAGCCCGCCAATATCCAGCGCGGCCAGACCCTCCAGGCGAAGCTGACGCTCGGCGACCCAGCGCCTGCCCGCCTCATCCCCGCCGGCGCTTTCTATAACGAGACCGGCGGCAACTGGGTGTTCGTGGTCTCGCCCGACGGCAAGAGCGCGGTGAAGCGCCCGGTTCGCCTCGGCCGCCGCAACCCGGATTCGATCGAAGTGCTCGAAGGGCTCGACCCGGGCGAGCGCGTCATCACCTCCCCTTACACCGGTTTCGCCGACAAGGACCGGCTCGACCTTACAGCAAAGGACTGAACATGCTCGAGATGCGCGCGCTTTCGCGGACCTACCGCACCGACACGATCGAGACGACCGCGCTCGATGCGATCGACCTCGACATCGCCGACGGCGAGTTCGTCGCGGTGATGGGCCCGTCGGGCTGCGGCAAATCGACGCTGCTCAACCTGATGGGGATGCTCGATAGCCCCTCGGGCGGTTCCTATGTGTTCAACGGCACTGAGGTCGCCGGGCTTGGCGAGAACAAGCTCGCCGAGTTCCGCAAGGCGAATATCGGCTTCATCTTCCAGAGCTTCAATCTCGTCGACGAACTGTCGGTGCGCGAGAATGTCGAGCTCGCTCTCCTCTATCACGATGTGCCCACAGCGGAGCGCAAGCGCCGCACCGATGCGGTGATGGATCGGGTCGGCATCGCCCACCGCGCGCGCCACCGGCCGAGCCAGCTTTCGGGCGGGCAGCAGCAGCGCGTCGCGGTCGCCCGGGCGCTGGTCGCCGAGCCCAAGCTGATCCTCGCCGACGAGCCGACCGGCAACCTCGACACCAATCACGGCGAGGAGGTGATGCGGATGCTCCAGCAGCTGAACGCCGAAGGCTCGACGATCGTGATGGTGACGCACTCGCCCGCCCATGCCGATTATGCCAGCCGCGTCGTCAACATGCTCGACGGCCGCATCCTGCAACAGCAGCGCCGCGCCGCCTGACGCCCCAGCATTTTCGAGGAGACCAGCCATGTGGCGCAATTATATGACCGTCGGCGTCCGCGCTCTCGCCAAGAACCGGGCCTATGCAGCGATCAATATCGCCGGCCTCGCGCTCGGCATTGCCGCGTGCCTGCTGATCCTCGGCTTCGTCCGCTATGAATTCAGCTATGACGGCTGGCTGCCCAATGCCGACCGCACTTATGAGCTGCAGGATTTCTATCACGCCACCAAGGAGGGCGGCGAGGAGATGAAGCTCCAGGTAACCAGCATCGCCTCGGGCATCGCGCTCAAAAAGGATTTCCCCCAGGTCGAGCAGGCTATCTACGTCAAGAGCACCAACGCGGTCGTTGTGAAGGACGGCCAGCCCACGACAATCGAGGACGGCCTGTTCTCGGACGGCCCGCTCTTCACCATGCTGCAGGTGCCCTTCATCTATGGCGACCCGGTCCACGCGCTTGATGATCCGCACTCGCTCACGCTGAACGAAACCGAGGCGAAGAAGCTGTTCGGCGCGGGCAATCCGGTCGGCCGGACGGTGACGCTCGCGGCCGGCGACCAGATGACCGATTACCGCGTCACCGGCGTTTATCGCGACCTGCCGAAGAACACGTCGCTGGCGATGAGCATGGTCGCGCGATTCGACCCGCACGTCTTTTTCGCCAAGTTCCCGACCATGTTTACCAGCTGGAACAGCCAGGGTGGCAGCTATTTCGTCCGGCTTCGGCCCGGCACCGACGTGAAGGCAATCAACGCGGCGCTTCCCGCCTGGGAGAAGCGCAATATTCCCGACGAGGATGACGGCACCCGCAAGACGAACGCCGGCGATGATCAGGACTGGAAGCTCACCAATATTCGCGACATCCATCTCGGCGAGGCGCAGAATGGCGCGCAGACGCCCGGCAATGATCGTGGCACGATCATCACCTTCGCGATCATCGCCCTGCTGATCCTGGGCATGGCCTGCGTGAACTTCACCAACCTCGCGACCGCCCGCGCCACCCAACGCGCCCGCGAAGTGGCGCTGCGGAAAGTGCTCGGCGCGACCCGGCGGCAGCTCATCACCCAGTTCATTGGGGAATCGATCCTGCTCGCCGCCATCGCGATGCTGGTCGCCCTGGCGCTGGTCGAGCTGACCCTGCCCGCCCTCAACGCGTTCCTGAAAGCCGATATCAGGCTGCACTATTTCGCGATCGATGGCCTGATGCTGCCGGTGATCGGCCTGACCGTGCTCGTCGGGCTGGCCGGGGGCGTCTATCCGGCGCTCGTGCTGTCGCGCTTCGAGCCGGCGCGGGTGCTCAAGGCAAATAAATCGGCGGCCGATGCCGAAGGATCGGGGCGGCTGCGTAACATTCTGGTGGTGGGCCAGTTCGCGGTGTCGATCGGGCTGATCATCTGCACCGCGATCGTCTACGCCCAGACCGTCTATGCGCGGACCAGCGACGCCGGCTACAGGCGCGACGGGCTGATCCAGATCGGCAATATCGGCCGGCCCCAGGCCGAGCGGGTGGCGCGATCGCTGATGGCGGAAATCCGGCGCCTGCCCGGCGTCACCGCCGTCGCGCGCTCGAACATCTGGGTCAATCCGGGTAACAACTCCGTCACCACCGTCAACCTGCCCGGCAGCACCAACCCCGTAGCCCTGGGCGTGTACGGCGTCGAACCGGACTTCTTCAAGGCGATGGGCATGCGGCTGATCGCCGGACGCACCTTCTCGGAAAGCCAACCGCGCGACGACGCGACCACGCCGCAGCCAACGGTTCCCGAGGCCGAGCGCGCGCTGGTGCAGCGCGGGGTGAATATCATCCTGAGCGAGGAGGGAGCACGGCGGCTCGGCTTCGTCGAGCCGCAGACGGCACTGGGCAAGACGATCATGACCAGCCTGTCGCTCCCGGAATATGGCCAGGTGCCGGCGACGGTGATCGGCATCGTCAGCGATGCGCGGTACCGCTCGGCCCGGGACCCGTTGCAGCCGATCTTCTACTTCTATCAGACCACCGGCTATATCAACATGGCGGTGCGCTTTCAGGGCGTCGCGCCAAAAGCGGTCTATGACCAGATCGAGACGATCTGGAAGCACCAGGTTCCCGACATCCCCTTCAACGCCAAGTTCGTCGATGATGTCGTGCGCGACCTCTACAATGCGGACGAAGCGCGGGCGCAATTGTTCGGCATGTTCGCGATCCTCGCAGTGGTGATCGGATGCCTCGGCCTGTTCGGACTCGCCGCCTTCACTGCGGAGCGGCGGACCAAGGAGATCGGCATCCGCAAGGTCCTGGGTGCGCGGACGCGGGACATCCTCAGGCTGCTGGTCTGGCAGTTCAGCCGGCCGGTGCTGATCGCCAATCTGATCGCCTGGCCGATCGCCTGGTGGGTGATGCGGGGTTGGCTCAACGGCTTCGACACACGGATCGCGCTGACGCCGGTGCCGTTCGTCGCGGCGGGAGTCCTGGCGATGCTGATCGCGATCGTGACGATCTCGGCGCATGCCTGGCGGGTGGCGCGCACCAGCCCGATCCGCGCGTTACGGTATGAGTAGGGGGCGCTACGAGTAAGAGGGGTCGCGGCAGGCCATTTCCCTCGGCCTGCCGCGGCATCGAGGAGGCCACACCCGTCCGGCGGATGCGACGTTGAGCTGGCTGTTCCTGGCTGTTTCCGGCGAATTTTTTTGCTGGCTGTTATGTTGGCCCTAGGGCTCGAATTTCCCACTTTATTTCAGACGGTTGCGGCGAAGCTGGCTGTTATCGAATAACAGCCAGTAACAGCCAGCTATCAGCCGACGGAACAGCCAGAAAGCTGGCTGTTCCGCGGATCACCAGCCAGCGCTGACCATCGTATAGTATTCAAGTTGAGAAAGAGCGGGGCGGCGTTCCCGAGAGCGCCCCGTCCGGCCCTTGGCATGGTCCATTGTCGGGTTGAATCGCGGTTCGGCCGGGCCCCAGGGGTGAAATTCAGCGCGTTTACCCCGTCCTGCCTGACCTGTTCCGGCATCCACCTGTCCGCGCGAGCTCAATCGTTGCTTATGCGGAACCGTGGACCCCGGAACAAGTCCGCGGTGACGGTAGTGGTTTGGCTTAACTTGGCCGAACTCAACTTCGGATCGACGCCACAAACCCCTGGAGCAAATGCACCAGCCTCGCCCGCACCGCTTCGTCGATGAGATTGCCCTCCTCATCGAACGCTTCGTCCGCTTTCGAGACCATCAGCCGACCGCCGGTCCACAGCTCGGCACCGAGGGTACGCAGCGTCGGAAGCCAGGCGTTTTGCGACAGGATCGTGCCGAAATTGCCGGGCGAAGCGCCGATCATCGCGACCGGCTTGCCGCCGAACACGCGCTTGATGTCCGAGCCCGGACGCGACAACCAGTCGATCGCGTTCTTGAACACGCCGGGTACGCCGTTGTTGTACTCGGGCGTGACCATCAGCAGGCCGTCAGCGGCGGCAA
>Ga0105245_10000600_pt1 | contig 32652 bp, 24 predicted proteins | sample KBSM54metaG_FD_81523 | JGI IMG/M metagenome (GOLD analysis project Ga0105245, IMG submission 81523) | Miscanthus rhizosphere microbial communities from Kellogg Biological Station, Michigan, USA - KBS M5-4 metaG | ecosystem: Host-associated > Plants > Roots > Rhizosphere > Soil | place...
GGGGCATGTCCGAAAGTGGACAAGGGTCTGCGCGCCGTCACGGGGCATGTCCGAAAGTGGACATGAGTCTGCGCGTCGCCACGGGGCATGTCCGAAAGTGGACAAGGGTCTGCGCGTCGCGATGGGGCATGTCCGAAAGTGGACATGAGTCTGCGCGTCGCGATGGGGCATGTCCGAAAGTGGACAAGGGTCTGCGCGCCGTCACGGGGCATGTCCGAAAGTGGACAAGGGTCTGCGCGTCGCGATGGGGGATGTCGAGATCCCTCGTGCGTGACGCGAGGAGCCCTTCGAGTGGCGTCCGTAGGGCAAGACCGCACCATCGCTTGCTGCCTTAATTCTAGCGGATCGAGAACCGGGCTTGCCAACGCACTGCCATTGCGGCTCGCGCGCACCTGAGAGGATGAAGACGAGCGCCCCGCGACGTTCACGGGTTCGACGAAGGCGAGTGAAGAATCTCGAGGAAAATCCGAAAGCGGGCGCGGGCGATTAGTCGGTGGGGGTATTGAGGGAGACGAATTCGCCGATCTTGGGGTCGAAGTTGAAGACTTCGGCGGTCGAGAGACGGAACACCCAGCCGCTCAAGCGCAGTTTGCCCGAGTCCAAACGGCTCGCGATGAAATCGTATTCGCGCAGCGTTTCGAGTTGGACGAGCACGTTTTCTTGGACGGCTGCGGTCAGGCGCGCATCGGGATCGAGGTGCGAATAGCGTTCGGTGATGATGCCGCGGACGCGTTCACTCTGTTTGACCCAGCGCTGAACGTATTTCAAATGGGCGATGCGTGACGGATCGAGCACGGCTTGCAGCGCGCCGCACTGCGTGTGGCCGCAGACGATGATGTTCTGTACGTTCAGTACCTGTACGGCATATTCGATCGCGGCCGCCGTGCCGCCCGGTAGATCCGGATGCGGCACGATGTTGCCGACGTTGCGAATGATGAAGAGCTCGCCGGGCGGCGAATTGGTGATCAGATTCGGCACGACGCGTGAATCCGAACAGGTGATGAACAGCGTTTCCGGCTCCTGCCCGGAATCCGACAAGCGGCGAAAAAGCGCACGGTTGTCGGCGAAAAAACCGGTTTGAAAGGAGTGGATGCCGTCGACGAGTTTCTGCATGCGGGCGAGCCGGAGCCTAGCCGAGTCTGACTGCTCGGCTAGGCGTTTCTCCACGAATTCTCGGGGATCGAGTCGGATCAGACTTCGCCGGCCAGGCGAGGTTCGGCGGCGATGGCGCTCTGCTTCTTGAGATAGAACGCCCAAGTGAGGCCGACGCAGGTGGCGTAGAACAGCAAGAAGGCGGTGAGCGCGGCGTGCGGCGAGCCCGTGGCTTTGATTGACGCTCCGAACGAACGAGGGATCAAGTAGCCTCCGCAAGCGCCGATGGCCGAGACGAAGCCGAGCACGGCCGCGCTCTCGATGCGCGCCACACGCATGGCTTCCTCGTAGGCTTCGTTGCCGAGACCAACGACGCCGCGGAGCTTTTCACGTCGGAAGATCACCGGGATCATCCGAAATGTCGAGCCATTGCCGACGCCCGTGGTCACGAACAAGATCAGGAACATGCCGAGAAACCCGGCGAAGTTCCGCGTGCCGAGGAAGTGCATCACGCCCAGCGTGGCGAGCGCCATGAGCACGAAGTTCCAAAACGTGATGCGCGCGCCGCCGATGCGGTCTGCCAAAAGGCCGCCGAGCGGACGAGCGATCGAGCCGACGAGTGCGCCGAGAAACGCGAGATTGGTCGTCACCTCTGGAAACTGAGTCTTCAGAAGTAGCGGAAATGCCGCCGAATAGCCGATGAACGAACCGAACGTCCCGATGTACAACCAGGCCATGACCCACGTGTGTTTACGGCCCGCGATCACCATTTGATCTTTGAAGCTCGAGCGTGCGGCCGTCAGATTGTTCATGAAGCGATACGCGCCGAACATCGCGATCGCGATGAAGGGTAGCCACATCAGCCCCACGTTCTGCAAAAACAGATGGCCGCCAGGGCCGGGCGCACCCAAGTTAAGATTCACCCAGCTCCAGCCGATCACGATCGGCACGAGTAGCTGCACCGTGCTCACGCCGATGTTGCCGCCTGCCGCGTTGAGCCCGAGCGCGAAGCCTTTTTTGCTATCGGGATAGAAGAAGGAAATGTTGGCCATGCTGGAGGCGAAGTTGCCCCCACCGAGGCCCGCGGTCGCGGCGGCCGCCGCCATCAGCCAAAACGGAGTGTCAGGCTGAGTGACCAACCACGCGAGCGACAACGTCGGGATGAAGAGCAGCAGCGCGCTCACGATCGTCCAATTGCGGCCGCCGAATTTCGGCACCGCGAACGTATACGGAAAGCGCATCAGCGACCCGACCAACCCGGGTAACGCCACGAGCGTGAACAGTTGGTCCGTCGTGAAGTGAAAGCCCATCTTCGGCAAGCGTGGGGCCGTCACGCTCCACACGAGCCAGATCGAAAAGCCGATGTTTTCGGCCACGATTGACCAGATCAGGTTGCGCCTCGCGATCGCCTGACCTTTGCTTGCCCAAAACGCCGGATCTTCCGGCTTCCATTCGTCGATCCAAGTCGATTGCGCGCTGTCCATTTTTCGAAGGCTCCTTTCGAATCAAAAAGAGACCGGCAGGTCGAGCTGCACGATCTTGTATTCGGCTTTTTTCATCGGGTCATCGAGCGGCGCGGCAAAAGCGATGCCGGGCCGGAACCACACCGAGTCGGAAAGTTTGAAGTGCAAGCGCGGGCCAATGGCGACGGTGGTCGTGTCGCGGATGCTGTGCGTGGCGTCGTTCTTCACCGCCGCTGGCGTCGAGAGCCAACGCTGATGACGAATCTCTGCCCCGATCGACAATTGTGGAATGATGAAGTAGCCCGCGTGTAAGCCGGTCGTGAAGTTCGTGTTGTTGCGGTCGATCGTGCTCGGGCCCTTGGCCTTCACGAGCTCGAACAGCGTGGCTTCGGCCTGTAGCGTGAAGCCGTGCGCGATGTAGGCGATGTCGATACCCGGAAAGATCGCCAAATAATCGGCCGCAAACATCGAATTGTCGAACGCGGAGCGCGCTTGCATGGCGATCGCATTGGCCTTCGCCTTATCCGAGCCCGGCGTACTGCCACTCCCGAGTGGCAACGCCACCGCCATGAACAACCCGAGCTTCACGCTCGGATCGAGCTTGATGCCGTACAGGCCACCGAGCACCGGGTTGGCGAACGTGGTTGCCGAGTTGGCGGGGGCGGGCGGGGAGTTACTGACGAAGCCCAAGCGCGCGATCACCGCGAAGTCGGGCACGATCTTGTAGCTGCCGAGCAGCGTGCTGACGATCGCCGAACCGCTCTTGCCGGCGGGTTTGTCGAAGGCAAATGCGGTGTCCGAGCGGATCACGGTGGCTGGGGCGACCGGGCGCAATTGCCAGGGGAGTGAGTAGGGAGGAGGTTTGGGCTTGGTGTCGGCGACGGGAGTTGCGTCCGGCGCTGGGCTGGCCTCCGCGACGGGTGCGGGCGCGCTGTCCGCTGCCGGCGCCGGCGCGGCTTCGGCGGCTGGCGGCGGCGCAGATGCCGCCGCTGGGGCCGCCGCTGGCTCGGGCGGAGCGGGGTCCGGTTCTGCGGAAGCCACGCCGGCAGAGAGCCAAAGCGCGCTGCCGAAAGCCGCACTGCACACACTCATGAGATATCGATTCTTGTTCAACTGATGCTCCGTTATCGGCCTGTTCGTGGAAGTTCGCGAGCGCGCACACCGCCGCGAAACGCGGGCAAAGCTTGCGCACTTCGAACTCGGGGGTTCGATGCGAGTCTCGTGCGGTCGGCACTCGCTCCGACCATTCGTGACTCGTTCTCAATTCACTGTCGTCAACGGTCGCACCTGGGTCAAGGCGCATCGGTGGCGAAATGAGGTTCGTGAAAGCTCGCTCGCGAACTCAGAAACGGCCGAGAAACAAGCTCGGCGGCGCCGAAACACCGCGCACGCAATCGGGGTGAGTACTCCGCGTTTCGCGTCCGTTTAGTGCGCAAATACGAGTACGGAGCTCGCTGTCGCCGATCGGATTGCGAGCCGAATGTTTCAGCTCATCGAGCGCCCGCGAAATTTCCGACGAATGGCGCCGGGCGATGACCTCCCGAAACGCGCGCCTCGCTGAGCGTCGCGCGCGTGACGCGCAACGCTTTTACTTCAGGCTGTCGACGAGCCGATAGCCGATGCCGGGTTCGGTGGAGATGTACTGAGCACCCATGCGCGCCGGATCGAGCTTTCTACGCAAGCGCGCCATGTAAACGCGCAGGTAGTGCGGGTCGCGCGCGTGCGGGCCCCAGGCTTCGTGCAGCATCTGTTGTTGCGGCACGACTCGCCCCTGATTGCGCGCCAAGAGCGCGAGCAATTTGTAGTCGGTAGGCGTCAAATCCAAGCGCACGCCATGCAGGGTGACTTCGCGCGCCAACAAATCGATGACCAGTCCTTCGATTTCTACGCGCCCACCCGCGGTCCCACGCCGCGCCCGTCCATGGCGGAGCGCAACGCGCATGCGCGCCAAAAATTCACCTTCGAGCAGTGGCTTCACTAGATAGTCGTCGGCGCCGGCGTCGAGCGCGGCGATCTTGTCTGCCTCGGCGGCGAGCGCCGTGACGACGATCAACGGCACTTCGCTCTGCGCGCGCACCGCTGCGATCACTTCCAGCCGCCGCAGCTCCGGCGCTGCGAGATCGAGCACCAACGCTTGAAACGGGTTCGGGAAGTTCGGTGTGCGCGCGGCCGACTCGTAGTCCGCGTAGCTCGCGAAGCGGTAGTGCGCCGTGGCGAGCGCCGCGGTCAGCGAACGACGCGCGGCAAGGTCCTCGTCGATCACGGCGATGAGAGCTTCCGTTCTGATGACGCCGCTCGGGACCATCCTGAAGGCCGCTGACGGTGGCACGCAGCAGATCAAGAAGACGTAAATTCGGCGTGCGGCAGCGCTCGTCGCGCCACTCGCGCCTTAACCATTTCTTAATGCGCGGTGCTCGGATCTTTGTGGGTTCTTGATGCGCGTGAACCTAGCTTGCGTTCACGCACATGGACATCGCATTCACGGTTCTCGCTGCCGGGCTGATGGCCGCCACTTGGGCCCTGGTCCGCCTCTGCGCGTCTCTGTAGACGTGATTCTACGGACGGCGCCGGGCCGTTGTTGGTCGAATAGGAGAAACCCCATGTCTTCGCTGTACTGGGTCGGTGGCAGTTTGTCCGTCGGCCTGCTCGTCTATTTGGTGTTCGCGTTGCTCAAACCGGAGAAGTTCTCGTGACCGGTCAGGGCATCACCCAGCTCATCCTGTACTTCGCGATCTTGCTGCTACTCGTCGTGCCGCTCGGCTCGTTCATGGCCAAGGTCTACCAAGGCGAGCGCACGTTCTTGTCGCCGGTGATAGGGCCCCTCGAGCGCGCGAGCTATCGGTTGCTCGGCGTGAAGGCGGACGACGAGAGCAACTGGAAGAGTTACGCGTTGGCGATGCTCGCCTTCCACGCCGTGGGCTTGGTCGTCGTGTACGCGCTGCAGCGTTTGCAGGGGGTCTTGCCGCTCAATCCGCAAGCGTTGCCCGCCGTCAGTCCCGATTCGTCGTTCAACACCTCGGTGAGCTTCGTCACCAACACCAATTGGCAAGGCTACGGCGGTGAGAGCACGCTCAGCTACCTCACGCAGATGGTCGGCCTGACCGTGCAGAACTTCGTCTCCGCTGCCTCGGGTATGGCGATTCTGATCGCGCTGATTCGCGGTATTTCCCGCCGAACCAGTGACACCATCGGTAACTTCTGGGTCGATCTCGTGCGCGGCACGCTGTACGTGCTGCTCCCGCTGTCGCTCGTGATGGCGCTGTTCTTGGTTTCACAGGGCGTCGTGCAAACGTTCGCGCAGTACCCGACCGCGACGCTCTTACAAGCCGTGAAAGGCGCAGACGGCAAGACGGTCACCGAACAGGTATTGGCGGTCGGCCCTGCCGCCTCGCAGATCGCGATCAAGATGCTCGGCACGAACGGCGGCGGTTTCTTCAATGCCAACTCCGCGCACCCGTTCGAAAATCCGACTGCGCTCTCGAACTTCATCGAGCTCTTGAGCATCCTGCTGATCCCGGCGGCCCTCTGTTACACGTTCGGGAAAATGGTGAAAGATACGCGCCAAGGCTGGGCGTTGCTCATTGCCATGCTCGCCATCTTCGTGCCGCTGCTCGTGCTGTGCGTGACTTCCGAGCAACACGGAAACCCGGCCTTTTCCGGCCTGCACGTCGATCAGGTGGCGAGCGCGCTGCACTCGGGCGGCAACATGGAGGGCAAGGAGGTGCGCTTCGGCATCGCCAACTCGGGGCTCTGGGCTACCGCGACCACCGCCGCCTCGAATGGCTCGGTCAACGCCATGCACGACTCCTTCACTCCACTCGGGGGGCTCGCGCCGCTGTGGCTCATTCAGCTCGGTGAAATCGTGTTCGGCGGCGTCGGTTCGGGTTTGTACGGCATGCTCATGTTCGCGATCGTGGCCGTGTTCGTGGCCGGTTTGATGGTGGGCCGCACGCCGGAGTATCTCGGCAAGAAGATCGAGGCTTACGAGATGAAAATGGCGTCGATCGTCATCCTCGTGCCCTCTGCGCTCGTTCTGCTCGGCACTGCGGTCGCGGTCGTGAGCGAATCCGGAGTGAAGGGTATCGAAAACCCCGGCGCGCACGGCTTCTCCGAAATTCTGTATGCGTTTTCGTCGGCGGCGAACAACAATGGCAGCGCGTTCGGTGGCCTCTCCGCCAACACGCCGTTTTACAACACCGCACTCGGCATCGCGATGTTCTTCGGTCGCTTCTGGGTGAAAGTGCCGGTGCTCGCCATCGCGGGCGCTCTGACACGGAAGAAACTCATCCCCGCGAGTGCGGGCACGTTGCCCACGCATACCCCGCTGTTCGTCACGTTGCTCGTGGGCACGGTGGTCATCGTCGGCGCGCTCACCTTCATCCCTGCACTCGCGCTCGGCCCCATCGTCGAACAACTGTTCGCTCGCTCCTGACACTTTTGCCGATCCATCGGAGTTCGTCATGACTTCCACTGCATCTGCACGTCCCCTGTTCGATGGCCCCATCGTTCGCCGCGCCGTGGCCGACGCCTTCAAGAAGCTCGACCCGCGCCATCAAGTCAGAAACCCGGTCATGTTCGTGGTCGAGGTCGGCAGCGCGTTCACGACCGTGCTCTGGGCTCAAGCCTTGTTCGGTCACGGCGAGGCCGCCGCTGGCTTCATCGGTGGGATCTCCGCCTGGCTTTGGTTCACCGTTTTGTTCGCCAATTTCGCCGAGGCCATGGCCGAAGGGCGCGGCAAGGCACAGGCCGATACGTTGCGCAAAGCACGCCGCGACATTTCCGCCAAGAAGTTGAGTGAACCGCGGCGCGAGGCGCAAAGCCAAATCGTCTCTTCCGCCGAGCTGCGCAAAGGCGACTACGTGCTCGTGGCGGCGGGCGAGTTCATTCCCTGTGACGGCGAAGTGGTTTCGGGTGTCGCCTCGGTGGACGAGAGCGCCATCACCGGCGAGAGCGCGCCGGTCATTCGCGAAGGCGGGGGTGATCGCAGCGCGGTCACCGGCGGCACGCGGGTGCTCTCCGATTGGCTCGTCGTCACCATCTCCGCCAACCCGGGGGAAACCTTTCTCGATCGCATGATCTCGATGGTAGAGGGCGCAAAACGGCAGAAAACACCGAACGAAATCGCGCTCGATATCTTGCTCGCCGCGCTCACCATCGTGTTCTTGCTGGCCACCGTCACGCTGCTGCCTTACTCGCTATTCAGCGTGAAATCGGCGGGCCACGGTGCCCCGATCACGATCACCGTGCTCGTGGCACTGCTCGTGTGCCTGATTCCGACGACGATCGGTGGTTTGCTCTCGGCCATCGGCATCGCGGGTATGGATCGCATGATCCAAGCCAACGTCATCGCCACCTCCGGCCGCGCCGTCGAAGCCGCGGGTGACGTCGATGTGTTGCTCTTGGATAAGACCGGCACCATCACGCTGGGCAATCGCCAAGCGAGCGAGTTCGTGCCGGCTCCAGGAATCACTGCCGAAGAGTTGGCGGACGCCGCGCAGTTGGCCTCGCTCGCCGACGAAACGCCCGAAGGCCGCAGCATCGTGGTCTTGGCCAAAGAAAAATACGGCATTCGCGAACGCGAGATGGCCGATTTACACGCCATTTTCGTGCCTTTTACGGCCCAAACTCGCATGAGCGGCGTCGATTTGCCCAAGCGCCAAGTGCGCAAAGGCGCGACCGACGCGGTTCAGGCGTTCGTGCGTGCCGAAGGCGGCGAGCTCTCCTTGGCGGTGCGCTCGGCGGTCGAAATCATTGCCAAGCAGGGCGGCACGCCGCTCGTCGTTGCGGACGGCAAGCGCATCCTGGGCGTGGTGCACCTGAAAGACATCGTCAAAGGTGGCATCAAAGAGCGCTTCGGCGAACTGCGACGCATGGGCATCAAGACGGTGATGGTCACGGGCGACAACCCGCTCACCGCTGCTGCCATCGCCGCCGAGGCCGGCGTGGATGATTTCCTCGCTCAGGCGACGCCGGAGGCGAAGCTTGCGCTCATCCGGGAGTACCAAGCGGGCGGCAAGCTCGTAGCGATGACCGGTGACGGCACGAACGACGCGCCGGCGCTCGCTCAAGCGGATGTGGCGGTGGCCATGAACTCCGGCACGCAGGCCGCAAAAGAAGCCGGAAATATGGTCGATCTCGACTCCAATCCGACCAAACTGATCGAGATCGTGGAGATCGGCAAACAGCTCTTGATGACGCGCGGCGCGCTCACCACGTTCAGCATCGCTAACGATATCGCCAAATACTTCGCGATCATCCCCGCGGCGTTCGCCTCGACTTACCCCGTGCTCACCACGCTCAACGTGATGCACTTGGCCACGCCGGCGAGCGCCATTCTGTCGGCCGTGATCTTCAATGCACTGGTGATCGTGTTTCTAATCCCGCTGGCACTGCGCGGGATCCGCTATCGCGCGATCGGCGCGGGCGCGCTCTTGCGCACGAATCTGCTCATTTACGGCTTGGGTGGTGTGATCGTGCCGTTCATCGGCATCAAATTCATCGACCTTGTCTTGGTTGCTTTGCGCTTGGCCTGAGCCTCCGCGCATCGGAAAGGAACCTGCCCATCATGTTCAAAGAGTTGAAAACTTCGCTGCTGGCGATGTTGCTGTTCACCGCGCTCACTGGCGTTGTTTACCCGCTGCTCGTCACTGGCCTGGCGAAGGTCGCCTTTGCCGAGCAAGCGGGCGGCAGCTTGATCACGGACCACGGCAAGCTCTTGGGCTCGCGCTTGATTGGCCAGCCCTTCGACGACCCGCAGTACTTCTTCAGCCGGCTATCCGCGACCGCCCCCGCGCCCTACAACGCGACCGCTTCGTCCGGTTCCAACTTAGGGCCCACCAATCCCGCATTGCGTGACGCGGCAAAGGCGCGGCTGGATGCTTTGCACGCCGCCGATCCCAACAACGAGGCAGACGTCCCAGTCGATCTGGTGACGGCCTCCGGCAGTGGGCTCGATCCGCACATCTCGCCCGCGGCTGCCGCCTATCAAGCCGCCCGTGTCGCGCGAGTTCGCGGCATTTCACGCGCCTACGTCGAGCAGCTCATTGCCAGCCACACCGACGGGCGCGCGTTCGGTGTCTTCGGCGAGCCCGGCGTGAACGTGCTCGAATTGAACCTGGCGCTCGATCACGGCGCGCCCTAATACTACTTAGTCGGTTGTCTACAACTCGAAGATTCGGGTGTGAGCGCGTACCCACGAAATTTGCAGTAACGTCTCGCCGAGCCGCATGATCGAGCGCCGTCCCGACCCAGATTCGCTGCTCAAGCGCGTCAAAGACGAAGAAGCTCGCGCGAAACGCGGCAAACTGACGATCTTTTTCGGCGCGGCTCCCGGCGTCGGGAAAACGTACGCGATGCTCGAGGCAGCGCGCGCCGAGCGCGAATCGGGGCGCGACGTCGTGGTGGGCATCGTGGAGACGCACGGCCGCTACGACACGGGCGCGCTCTTGCTCGGGCTCGAACTTTTGCCGCGCCGGCGCCTCCGGCACCGCGGGGTCACGCTCGAAGAGCTGGATCTGGATGCGGCGCTGGCACGAAAGCCCGCGCTGCTCTTGGTCGACGAGCTCGCGCACACGAACGCCGATGATTCGCGCCACGCCAAGCGCTATCAAGACGTCGAAGAGGTGCTCGACGCGGGCATCGACGTGTTCACGTCTTTGAACGTGCAACACATCGAGAGCTTGAAGGACGTGGTGGCGCAAGTCACCCACGTGATCGTGCGCGAAAGCCTGCCCGACGCGGTGCTCGAGCGCGCGGACGAAGTGCGCTTGATCGATCTGCCGCCGGATGAGCTGCTCGAGCGGTTGAAGGCCGGCAAGGTGTATTTGCCCGATCAAGCTCGCCGCGCCATCGATCACTTCTTTCGCAAGGGTAACCTCATCGCCTTGCGCGAACTCGCGCTCCGCCACACGGCCCAGCGGGTCGACGCGCAGATGCAGCATTACCGGGAAATTCACGGTATCGCCAGCACCTGGTCCGTCGGGGAACGCGTGCTCGTGTGCGTGAGCCCGAGCCCGCTTTCGGCGCAGTTGATCCGCGGCACCCGCCGGATGGTGAGCGCGCTGCACGCCGACTGGATCGCCGCCTACGTCGAAACACCGGCCTCGTTGCGCTTGAGCGCGACCGGTCGCGAACAGGCCGCCGAGAACTTGCGCCTCGCCGAGCACCTCGGCGCTGAAACGGTGATCTTGAACGGCCAAAGCGCCGCCGAAGAGACGATCCGCTATGCGCGCTCACGCAATGTCACCAAGGTCGTGGTGGGCAAACCCACGCACGCGCCGATCTGGGATCGGGTGCGGCCCTCGTTCGTCGATCAAATCGTGCGTGCGAGTGGCGATATCGATGTCTACGTTTTGTCCGGCGATGAAGTGACCGAGAGCGTGCCGCGCGCCGAACCAGCGCCCCGCGTCGCCCCGGCTCCGCTCTCGTTCTTGGCGGCGGGGGGCAGTGCGCTCGCTGCCACGGCCATCTCCTGGAGTGCCTTCGGCAGCGGTCAGCTGGCAGACGCCGTGATGGTCTACCTGCTGGGGATCGTGCTGGTTTCGCTGCGTTTTGGCTACGGGCCGTCGCTCTTGGCGGCCGTGCTCAGCGTGTTCTGCTTCGACTTCTTTTTCATTCCGCCGCTGTACACGTTCGCCGTGCGTGACCTCAGTCATATCGTCACGTTCGGCGTGATGTTCATGGTGGCGCTCGTCATCAGCGGGCTCACGCAGCGCGTGCGTGCCCAGGCCGAGGCGGCTCGGCAACGCGAGCTGCGCACGGCGAGTTTGTATGCGCTGAGCCGCGAGCTAGCCGCCAGCAAGCAAGTCGAAGACATCGCGCAAATCGCTGGGCGGCACTTGTTCGATGCCCTCAGCGTGAACAGCGCACTCTTGGTTCCCGAAGCGGAGACGGGAAGAGCGTCGCCGGTTCACACCGGGCTACATGCCTTCGAGCTCGATGCCAAGGAGCTCGGCGTTGCCGAATGGGTCTGGGATCACGAACGCGCTGCAGGCCTGGGTACGGACACCTTGCCTTCCGCTCGGGCACTGTATCTGCCGCTGCTCGCGTCGCGCGGTCGCGTGGCGGTGCTCGGTGTGCGCGAAGCCTCGAGTGTCCAGGTCGAGGATACGAAGCGTCTCTTGAACCCCGAGACGCGCCAGCACTTGGCGGCATTTGCCAATCAAATCGCCAGCGCCATCGAGCGCACGGAGCTTGCGGGTGAAGCGCAGTGGGCGCAGCTCCAAATGGAGACCGAGCAAATGCGAAGCTCGCTCTTGAGCTCGGTTTCGCACGATTTGCGCACGCCGCTGGCCGTAGTCACGGGCGCGGCCAGCACTCTGCTCGAGAACAGCGTCGACAGCGCGACGCGCCACGAGCTCACCGAAACCATCTTGCAAGAAGCCGAACGGTTGAACCTGCTGGTGCGGAACCTGCTCGACATGACCCGGCTCGAAGCCGGCGCGCTCCGCGTCAAGAAGGAGTGGCAGCCGCTCGAAGAAGTGATCGGCTCGGCGCTCAATCGCATGGAAGATGCCTTGGCTGGGCGCCCGATCGTCACCGATCTCGCGCGTGACTTACCGCTCGTGCCGCTGGATGCCGTGCTGATCGAACAGGTGTTGGTCAATCTGCTCGAGAACGCGACCAAGTACACGCCGGCCGGCAGTGCCCTGGAAATCAGCGCCCGTGCGCGTCGCGGCGGGGTCGAAGTCGAAGTCGCCGATCATGGGCCGGGCATTCCTGCCGGCGAAGAGGAGCGCATTTTCGAGAAGTTTTACCGCGCCCACGCTGGGCAAGGCGGCGGAGTGGGACTCGGCCTCGCGATTTGTCGCGGCATCATCATGGCGCACGGGGGACAACTGTTCGCGCAAAATCGCGAGGGCGGGGGCGCCCTGTTTCGCTTCCGCCTGCCGATCGACGGTGAACCGCCGGCACTCGACGCGCCTGAGTTCTCGGGCGAGGATGCGCCGTGACCGAAGTCATGCCCCTGCTCTTGATCGTCGAAGACGACACGCAAATGCGAAAATTCCTGCGCGCCTCGCTGTCGAGCCACGGGTATCGGTTGGTGGAAGCGACCAATGGCGCCGAGGGCTTGAGCCAAGCCGCATCTTACAATCCCGACCTAATTTTGCTCGATCTCGGCCTGCCGGACATCGATGGCTTGGAGGTCACCAAGCGCCTGCGCGAATGGGCGACCGCGCCGATCATCGTCATCTCCGCGCGCGGTCAGGAAGACGACAAAATCAACGCGCTCGACGCCGGCGCTGACGACTACCTGACCAAGCCGTTCGGGACGGGTGAATTGATGGCGCGCATTCGCGTTGCGCTGCGCCATGCCGCGCGCGCCGGCCAAGAGCGGACAGAACCCGTGCTGAAGGTTGGTGATCTGAGTGTCGATCTCGACAAGCGAACGGTGTTCGTCGCGGGCGCGGAGGTGCACCTCACGCCCATCGAGTACAAACTTCTCGCCGTTTTGTTGAAAAACGCCGGCAAAGTGTTGACCCATCGCCAGCTTTTGAAAGACGTGTGGGGGCCGGGCTACGCCAACAACACGCAGTATTTGCGCGTGTACATGGTGCAGCTCCGCCACAAGCTCGAGGCCGACGCCGCGCGCCCGCGCTACTTGGTGACCGAGCCGGGCGTGGGCTACCGCTTGAAGACCGAATGAACGTCGCGAGCGCCGGCGCTCGCGGTTTGCTTCGCGTGCGTCGGCGTCGCCTCGCGCGTCCCCGCAGTCTTGACGGATTTTTGATCTCGACTGCCGCAGAGTGCTGGCATGGCGTCAGTCATTCAACTCGCTCGCTATCGGACCGTGACTCGTCGCGATCTGCCGCTGGACCTACCAGCTGGCGATTCGGATCTGCGCGCGGTGGCCGGTGTGCTTTGGGCCGGCAGCTTGATCCGTGCAGGTCTCGCTCTGATACATCGTCAGGCATTCGGGGTTGAAGCCACACTCGCCTTGATCTGCGCCGTGCTGCTGCCGCTGTATGTCTTTCGCGCGCGAAATGCGCGAGATACAGCGCCGCAATAAACCGCGGGATTTGCATGTTAAGGAACTATAAAAACAGCTGAGTTGCTGCGTCCTTCGCTTGCGTGGCGCCCTTGCGTGCGGCTTCATCCAGTCGACATGTCGATCGCCATCAAGCGCATCATCTTCGGCGCCCCCAAGGACGTCAAAGACCCCGACGCGTTTCACAAGTTGTCTTTGGTTGCGCTGCTAGCCTGGGTGGGCTTGGGAGCGGACGGGCTCTCGTCTTCCGCTTACGGTCCGGACGAAGCGTATCGCGCGCTCGGTGAGCACACGGGGCTGGCCTTCTTCTTGGCGTTGGCCACGGCAGCCACGGTGTTCATCATCAGCTACGGCTACAGCCGCATCATCGAGCAGTTCCCCTCCGGTGGTGGCGGGTACGTCGTCGCATCGAAGCTCCTGAACCCGCGCTTGGGCGTGATCTCGGGCGCCGCGCTGCTCGTCGACTACGTGCTCACGATCACGATCTCGATCGCCAGCGGCGCCGACGCGATCTTCAGCTTCCTGCCGGAAGGCGCACTCTCTTACAAGTTGGTAGTGGCCTTCACCGGCTTGGTCGTGCTGACGGTGATGAACATCCGCGGCGTCAAAGAATCCGTCAAAGCGCTCGTTCCCGTGTTCGTGCTGTTCTTGATCACGCACGCGATTTTGATTTTGCTGGCCGTCGGCGGTAACGCGCACCAGGCCGGGCAAGTCGCCGCCGAAGTGCATCGCAGTATCGGCCGCACGGGTGTCGCGCTCGGCACGTTCGGGCTGCTCAAGCTATTCGTCCACGCGTACTCCATGGGTGGCGGCACTTACACCGGTATCGAAGCCGTCTCCAACGGCGTGGGCATGATGCGTGAGCCGCGCGTGCAAACGGCCAAGCGCACCATGGTGCTGATGGCCGCATCGCTCGCCATCACCGCCGGCGGCATCTTGCTCGCCTATTTGTTGGTGCACGCCCACCCTGAGCCGGGCAAAACCATGAACGCCGTGCTCTTCGAGCGCGTGATGGGAGGCTGGGACATCGGCGGGATTCACGTGGGCAAGGCCTTCATCGTGGCGGCGCTGCTCAGCGAAGGCGCGCTGTTGTTCGTGGCCGCGCAGGCAGGCTTTTTGGACGGCCCGCGCGTGATGGCCAACATGGCGACCGACTCGTGGCTGCCGCACCGCTTCGCCGCGCTCTCCGATCGCCTCTCGATGCGGAACGGCGTGATGCTGATGGCCGCCGCCGCCCTCGGCGCCTTGTTCTACACGCATGGTGACGTCTCGAAGTTGGTCGTCATGTACTCGATCAACGTGTTTCTCACGTTCAGCCTCTCGAACTTGGCGATGGCGCGCTTTTGGGTCCGGCATCGCAGCGAGCATTCAGACTGGGTCAAACACTTGTTTGCGCACTTGGTCGCCTTGGCTTTGTGCGCCACCATTTTGGTCATCACCATCCTCGAAAAATTCATCGAGGGCGGCTGGTTGACGCTGCTCGTGACCGCCGTGTTGGTCGTGCTCTGCTTCGGTATCAAGCGGCACTACGGCTCGGTCGTCGGTGCGCTGCGCAAGCTCGATTCCGATCTGCCTTCGCCCTTCGAGCCCGAAGAAGCCCTCACCGCCGCCTTGGTCAAGGAGGAGAAGGAAGCCGCGTTCGAAGAGCACCACGGGCTGATGGAGCATCACACGGCGCGCGATCCCAATCCCGAGAAGCCCGTGGCCATTCTTCTGGTTGGGGGTTACAGCGGCCTTGGGCGACACTCGCTACTGACTCTGCTGCGCATGTTCCCGCATCACTTCTCGGGCGTGGTGTTTCTGAGCGTCGCCGTGGTCGACTCCGAATCCTTCAAGGGCGCCGATCAGTTGGCGGCGCTCGAGCAGCGCACGCGCCAAAATCTGCTCTGTTACGAGCACTACGCGCGCAGCCTCGGCCTGCCGGCCGCCAGCCTGTTTTCGGTCGGCACCGAGGTTGCGGTCGAAGTGGAGAAATCGGCGGCCGAGCTCGTGGGGCGCTACCAGCGCGCGTTGTTCGTTGCGGGCCAACTCATCTTCTAGGAAGACACGTTTTGGAACCGCATGCTCCACAACGAAACCGCGTTCATGGTTCAAAAGCGCCTGCAGCGCCGCGGCATCCCGATGATCGTCGTCCCCGTGCGCATCGACCTCAAGCAGAAGCGCCCACTCCGCGCGACGGCACTCGCCGCCTAAGCCCGCCGAACCTTCGGCGTGTGCCGGCCCCAGTGCGCGCTCAGCGCGACACCTAGCCAAAGCGGAAGCGCAAAGCCAAGCTCCTGCGCATTGGCTTGCGCGGGGTGCGACAGCGCCTTGAGTAACAGTGAAAGTAGGAGGGGGGCGAGCAGCAGCAAGGCCCCCGTGCGCCCGAGGGGCCAGCCGCTGGCGCGACCGCGAGTGACCCGGATGCCAGCGACCAAGAGCGTGAACGCCCAGGGTGGGACCAGCAGCAGATTGAGATTTTGATGAGCCGCGGCATGCGCTGAAAACAGCGCCAGGTAGCCGAGAGCGCTGCCCAGCAGGCCCACGCCGAGACCGATCGCAGCCCAGCTCAGCCCGAGCGCGATGCGCGCGGCCCGAGACTTCGGCGCGAACGCGCCGAGCAGCGCCAAGTAGCCGAACGCGGCCACGCCAACGGCCAGATAGCGCAGGCCCCAATTCGGCGGCGCGCTACGCGTCTGACTCCCGTTGCCCGCCACCAAGGTGCGCTCGCGGCTCACGAGTGGCATTGGCTGGCCTGCGACGAGCACGGTCGTGTGGAGCGCGAGCTGATGCAGTGTCTCCGGTAGAAAGCCTTCTTCCCAGCGCGTGAGCGGTGCGTCTGCTTCGCGACCGAGCGCGATGTCGAGCGCGGCATACAGCACGGGGTCGTCGGCCACGAGGCGGAGCGTGTGATCGCGAAACGTGAACCGCACTGGTTCACGCGAGCCCGCCGCGATGCGCCCGCCAATCACGCGATCGAGCGCATCGCGCACGCGCGTCGAACAATTGTCGCGATAGTATTCGTAACGGTAGTAGCGATTTTCCGGCAGTGCGTTCTCACGCAGCGCCGAAAGCAAAGCCCAACGCTGGCTCGGCGTGAGCGAAAGTTCGGAGGCCACGAGCGATCGACCTTGTTCTCGATAGGCTTCGATCGTTCCCGCGAGGCCCTGGACAGAGAGCCAGTAGGGGAGTTTTCCGGCTACGGAATCGAGCACCAAAGTCGGCGAATCGAAGGCAAAAGTGCCGAAATTGTAGACTTCGTCGCGCGCGCCCTCGGCGTCATGAACCCACAGCGCGGTGTGCCCGAACTTGGTGAAGGGATGTTCGCCCGGACCCATCGTGAGCAGGGAAATCGTGAGTGATGAGCCTGGTTCTGCAGCGTTTGCGCGGACCGTGAGGCAGGTGATCGCGAGCGTTGCAGCGATGAGCGCTGCGCGCAGCGCCAAGAGCCACCGCCCGCTTCGACTCACTCTGCCCGACCCACGATGCATGCCTCATCAAAGATAGCGCATCGAATCGACACGAGCCTTCGATGGGGGATCATGTGTGCGTACCTGCGCGGCCGAGCATCAGGCGCGGTGACTGCGCGTCGCGGACTCCGGGCCGGTCGCGCATTCGAGCGTGAAGATCGCGCAAACTTCGCTGTTCGTCGCTGTGAGCGAGAGCTTCTCGATGCATCCCCAACTCAGTATTTGATTTTTTCAAATCTGACGAATCGGCGGGATACGGCGCGCTATTCCGCGGAGATAAGGGCAAAAAACCGGATCTTTTGCATGTTTATTTAGGAATATTTCGCTCAAGGCCCGGCGCCGAGCCCCGTTCATCAGGGTCAGTCAATCGGGGTTTCAAAAAGTCGCAGATTCGCGACAGCCCGTTCGAGGAGGTTTTTACCATGCGCAATCGCCTTTCATTCTTGCCGCTCAGTTGTTTGATGGTCTTCGCTCTCGCGGGCTGCGGTACTTCTAGCCCTCAGTCTTCACAGAAGAGTGATGACCCCTTCCAAAGTGTCGAGGAGCAACTCACGCCCTTGGCCACCCAATGCACCTTCGTGGCAGCGACCGGTCTGATGACCGTGGCCGTCGCCGGCGGTGAAACGGCGATCATCTCGAAGCGCGCTTCGGACTCCGCCATCTTGCAAAACGGCGCGGCCTGCGACAACGCAGTGACCAGCAGCACGTTGAAGAAGATCGCCATCACCGGCGCGAACGCGTCTGCCAAGACCGTCATTCTCGACTTCACGAACGGCCTTTTTGCAACGGGCACGAGCTCCACGGCGTCGACCGGCATTACCGTCGACCTGGGTACGAGCGTTGGTGACACGCTCGGTATCCGTGGCACCACGGGCGCGGACAACTTCGCGTACGGCGCGTCGGGCATCAACCTGAACAACGACGCCTTCAAAGACATCACCGTCACGAACGTGGAAAACCACACGGTGTACATGGGTGACGGCGCGGACACGTTCACGGCTTCTGGCGGCGGCATCACGGGTCTCGCGTTCGGCGCGGCTCTGACCGTGTACGGTGGCATCGGCAACGATACCTTCAACGAAGGTGCCGCGGCTTCGCTCTCGGAGACCATCTACGGCGGTGCCGACACCGACACCGTGACCTACACCGGCCGCACGGGCGCCGTGACGGTCACCGTGGGCGCCACCGCCAACGACGGCGAAAGCGGCGAACTCGACGACATCAAGAGTGACGTCGAAGTCGTGACCGGTGGTTCGGGCAACGACACCATGACGGCCGCCACGGGCGTTGCCGTCACCTTCAACGGCGGCGCCGGTAACGACACGCTCATCGGTGACAGCGGCAACGATACCTTGAACGGCGAAGCCGGCAACGACACCTTGCGCGGCGCGGCCGGTAACGACATCTTGAACGGCGGCGACAACGACGACACCTTCGACGAAGAAACCGCTTCCAACGGTGGTGACACGTTCAATGGTGGCCTCGGCACCGATACGGTCGACTACTCGGCGCGCACGGTCGCCCTGACTGTCACGATGGACGGCGTCGCTGCAAACGACGGTGAAACCGGCGAGAACGACAACGTCAAAGCCGACGTCGAGAACATCATCGGCTCGACCGTTGCCGACAACATCACGGGCAACGCCTCGGCGAACCGCATCAAGGGCGGTTTGGGCAACGACATCTTGGCCGGTGGCCTCGGTGACGACACCTTCGACGAGGGTGCGGCCACGAGCGGCCTCGACACCATCTCTGGTGGCGCGGGCGTGGACACGGTCGACTACTCGGCGCGCGTTGCGGCCCTCACCGTGGTGCTGGATGGCGTGACGGGTTCTGGTCTGTCCGGCGAAGGCGACTTGCTCGGCCTCGACGTCGAGAACGTCCTCGGTGGCTCGGCGGCGGACACCATCACGGGCAACGCTTCCGCGAACGAACTCGACGGCAACGGTGGTATCGACCACCTGAACGGCCTCGCCGGCGATGACGTCATCGACGGTGGTGGTCAAGCGGACGTGATCGACTGCGGTTTGGGCGATGGCGACATCGGCTTCGGCTCGACCGTCTCGACGACTGCCTGCGAATTCAACTGATACGCTCTTCACCCCGATGACTAGAAACGCCACGTTCACACGTGGCGTTTCGCATTTTGTCGGCGTCACTCACCTGGCGAGTGTCAGCGCGTTGACACCTGACGGCGCTGGCGAATCGAGAAAAACGAAGCATTTCTCCGGCGTCTCGTTTCGGTACCGAAGGCACGCGGCTTGCTTTGCGTTCGGTCGCCGATGTCAGTCTTCGGATCTAGCGCTCGACGCTCACGCTGCTCTGCTTGCTTGCTCACTGGGCTCGCACTGATCGCGGCGAGCGCTTGCTCGAGTTCTCCACTCGCGGCGCCTACCGGTGACGCGGGGAGCAACGCCGCTGGTGGCTCGGCCGGTCACCCTTTTGGCGGAGCCGCAGCGAACGCAGCTGGCGGTCAGATCGCAGGTGGCGGCGCAGCGGCTCTCGCGCCGACCGTGACCGAGCTGGCGTACTTTCGCGATCCGGCCGGGCCGCGCATGTTGATCGCCGGCTCCGCGGCGAGCGGCACGTTGTCCCTGATCCGCATCGCCTTTCTGGATGCCGCTGGGCAGCCGCTCACCGTCGACACCGACGGCGATGGCACGCCCGATACGCAGGCCTTCGATCTGCCTGCCCACGATGCGCCCGCAAATGGCCTGTTTTTAGTGGAAAATCAGAGCGCGGCCGGCTTCGAGCAAGTCGTCCCGCAGATTTCGGCCAGCGCCGTCTCGACACTGGGTGCGACGACCGCTGCGCTCAGTGCGGTGATCTCCGACCCGCCGTCGCGTGCGGTGGGGGAGACGTGTGACTATCGCGGGTTCGACGCTTGCGCGGCGAATTTGGTTTGTTACCCGGGGCTCGTCGGCGAGCAGAACCAGTGCGCGCAGAGCGCTGCATCGCGCGCCACCGAGTGCGCGTCGGCACCGGTGCTCGATCCCGATCAATCGCCGCAAGTGTCGGGCGCGGTCGCGGGCGCGAGTTTGTGGGACGCTCCGAGCGGTTGTTTGCCGAACGACGTCGTGGGGCGACCCGAGATGGTCATCCAACTTCACCTCGCGACGGCGGCGACTTCGCTCACGCTGCACACGGTCGACGCCGATTTCGACGCGGCAATCTACGCGCTGTCCGCTTGCCAAAGCACCCGCGAACAAGCTCTCGGATGCAACGACGACGGCGACGACGGCACCAATCACGCTTCACTCACGCTGACCAATCTGCCTGCGGGGGACTCGTTCGTGATCGTGGAAGCAGTCCAGAAAATCGGCGGAAAATTCACTATTTCGGCAACGCGCGGAACTTGATGTCTCGCGCCCCTTCGACGAGCGGCCGCGCCTCGACGCTCTAGAAACACTCGAATCATGAAAATACGATCAGCCAGTTTGCTCCTCTCCATCACGTCTTTGATCGCCGCTTGTTCGAAGCTACAAGCCCCCGCCGATGAAACGGGAGGTGCCGGAGGCATGGCAGGCACGCACGCTGCCGGTGGCCACGCGGGCACGACTGCGAAAGGCGGCAGTGCAGGCAAAGCGTCAGCCGGCACGTCGGGAGCGATCGGTGAAGCCGGCCAAGGCGGCGCGCCCGAGGGAGGCACCGGCGGTGGCTCAGCGGGTAGTGCGGGCGCTAGCGCGGGCGGCACGGGCGGCGGTGGCACCTCGGGCGGGGGAACGGGCGGCGTGGTCGCGAACGGTGGCACGAGCGGCGGCGGTACGAGCGGCGGCGGCACGAGCGGCGGCGGTACGGGCGGAACGACGAGCGCCACGCTGACGCTCACGAGCGCGGACGTGAACGTGGTCGGCCGCACGGGTAACTCGGTCCGCTTCAGCGTGACGGGGCAAAAACCAGCCTCCACCGGACTCGCCGGAATCGCCGTCACTTTCGAGGATGGCCAGAACGCGCCCATCAAATTCTTCGACAGCAATTTCGATGGCGTTCCCGATGCCACCGAAGGGCGCCTCGTGTTCGACGCGCCGGTGACGGACGGCTCGTTCACCGGGGTCGCCACGCTGACTGGGGTCGCGAGCAAAGATATCGGCAAGCTCGTCAAAGCCACGGTGACGTTGGTCGCGAGCGATGACCAACGCTCCTCCAGCATCGACGCAGATGTGGTGATGCAGTCGCTCGCGCACCTCGGCGATAGCTGCGACCCGGCGAACATCCTGAACCGCTGCGACGTCGGCATGTCCTGCACGGGAGTGCCGACCCAGTGCGCATCGGGCACGGCTCCGGTGATCGCCGAACTCAAATTCTTGCACGCGCCGGGCGGCCCGCTGATCCTCGTGCGCGGGACGGATCCGGATGACGACATGGGCAGCTTTCACGTGGAGCTGCTCAACTCGAGTGGCCAACCGATCAACGTCGATATCGAAAATAGCGGCACGCCGGAGAACGCTTACGCCATCGCGCCGCAGAGCATCTCCTCGCAAGGTAGCTTTTTTTCCAGCACTCAGAGCTCCTCTACGGCGCTCGATACCCAAGTACCGAAGATCCGCGTCACTCCGATGGATCTCGCCGGTCACTCCGGCGCCCCGCAAACCACAAGCATGGCCGACGTCTCGAAGAATGCCGATGGTCAGGCTTGCGACGCGCGTGGCTTCAGCGGCTGCGTCGACGGTGACGTGTGCGCTCCGGGGCTCCCCGTTGCCGCGGGCACGTGCTCGAACGCCAGCACCGTACGTCAGAGTCAATGCGGCACCGCGGCAAAGCTCGACCCGATCGCCGGTCCCACCTTCACGTCGGGCCAGATCGCTGGCGTGAGTTTGTGGGAGCCGCCGGCGCTCTGCACGACCCCAGGCAACATCGGCAGACCCGAAGCCGTGGTCGAATTGCATCTGTCCGCAGTCGCGAAGAAGCTCGTCATCAGCACCGAGCGCCCCGAGACCGCGATCGACACGGTCGTGTATTTGCTCCCCGGCTGCGCGAACGACTCCAGCAAGGCGCTCGGCTGCAACGACGATGATCCCGACGCTGGCGGTTTCGCTTCGAAGCTCACGCTCTCCAACGTGCCCGCCGGCGACTACACGATCATCGTCGAATCCGGGCAAATGCCGGGGGGCCCGTTCGGGCTCATCGTTTCCACCCAGTAGGCGGAAAGCCCCAGCGTCGCTGTCCGAAAAGCAGGAATTTGGACAGCGTGTGAGCGGCCCCGATACCATTTCGGCTTCAGGAGGTCGCTCCATGCGTCGCCCACTCAAAACCCCTCGTCGAACGTCCCGACACACCGTGAAGATTGACTGTCAGGTCGTGCGCGAGCGCGACTTCAGCCTGATTGCCGATCGCGTGGTCGACTTGTCCGCATCGGGGGCGCTCGTGGGGCCCGCAGATCCAGCGCTGACCGGTGAACGCATCTTGGTCTCTTTTCGCATTCCGCGCAGCACGGTGTGGGTCGACGCGGAGGCGACCGTGACGCGTGTCGTGCATGGGCGAAGGCCCGGTGAGTTCAGCCGCTCACTCGCGATCGAGTTCGACGATCTCGAACCGCTGCCGCGCTTCATGTTGGAAGAAGCGCTGCGTGTCGTGCCGCCCGCGCCGCCCAAGTCCGCGCCCGGTCGCCGCAGCAGCGCGTCGCTCGTGCGCGGTCTGCTTTAGGGCGTTGCGGGCACCGGACACACGCAGGGGCCGTCGCCAGAGGCTGGCCACTCGACGGCGAGCGGCGGGGTGCTGCCGCACAGCGCGCCGACAGCGGTGAACGTCAGCACGCCGCTCGCGCCGCACACGCCGCCGGGGCTCGAGTCGCCGGTGACGTTCAATTCTGCGTAGCCATCCGGAGCGATCTCTTGTCCGCCATCCGGCAGTGAAAATCCGGTGAAATTAGCCGGAAATTTCGGCCCTTTGAGCGTCACCACCAAGCTGCCTCGATTGTGCACGCGGTACGTCACCAGATCCGGGCACACGAGCGAGGTCGAGTAGGTGAGCGTGAGCGCGGAGCTCAACGCCACGCCGTCCTTGTCGGTGAATTCGAGCACGGCCCCGACCACGTGCGTGGTGAGCTTCACGTCGTGTGAAGGGGTGCCAGGTTCGTTGGTCGTGAACGACAGCTGACCCGTGCTCGAGTCGCCGTCCTTGGCGGCCGCCGCGCTCGCTTTTGGCGTCACCAACAAAGCTCGTGAAGCGCCGGGCGGTACGACCAGCGGCAGGGGGCTCGCGATCACGTAGCCGTCGCTCGCGGTCGCGCTTTTGATTTCGAGATCCGCGCCGCCCTGATTGAAGATCTGCAAGCCGGCACTCGTCGGCGTTGCGCCACAGCCGACGTCCGCCTCGAGCTCGCTCCCGAACACGGCGACCGGTGTGCTGGGTAGGCTGCCGTCGCCCGCCGCGCCCGCTTCATCGCCAGCGCCGGCTTCGTCCGAGCTTCCGCCCGCGCTGGTCCCGCCTTTGTTACTCGAGCCGCCGCTGGAGTTGGCCCCTGGATCGCCGGCCGCCACCAATGAATTCCGCTTGGGTGCAGCGGTGCAGGCGGAAAAAACCAACAAGCCGACCGATAGACCGGAGAGGAAGAGGCGAGAAGTCAGCCGAGTAGCGGTCGAAGGAACCATTTATTAGGATTAGTACTATAAATACGGTAGCTTAAGCACAGTTTGCCGGGCTGGAAGCCGACCTTCGATGGCGTTTTCTGAGTCACTTCATGAAGGTTTCGCCAGGCCGCGCGTACACAAAACTGGCATGCTGCGTGCTTTGCGCCTAGCCCGAGTGACCCACATTCATGCGTTCCCTGCCAGTTCCCTTTCTCAGCCGCGCCCTTTTTCCGGCGTTTGTCGTCGGTGCCTGTGTTCTTACTCCAATCGAGGCACGCGCTGACAGTCCGGCTTTAAGGCCGGTAGTCGCTGCAGACGCTCCGTCGTCGCCATCTGCGACGGGCCCCGCGGCGCCAATTGCTACGTTGCTCGCGGACCCGAGTGCGCTCGTCGTCTGGCTTCGGCGAATGAACCCAGATGTGCGGGCTGCGGCCGCACGCGTGGAGCAAGCCGATGCGCAGGTGGGAGGCAGCCGAGCGTGGCAAAATCCCACGCTCGACTTGGGCCTGAACAACGTGAGCGTCGGGCGCTTCAACCGCTCGGCGGGGGTGAGCCGAGCCGACACCCTTTCCTACAGCGTCGGAGTCTCGCAAACGATCGAGCTCGGCAAGCGTGGCCCGCGTGTCGAAGCGGCCAAGCTTCGTCGTGAGGCGTCGAGCGAGGAATATCGAGGCACGTTGCTTGGTCTAGTGAGCGATGCACGTGCTGCCATGACCCGGGTGACCTACCTGGACGCACGTCAGCACATCCTGGAGGACGGCTTGGCGTCCGCGCAATCCATGGTCGATCTGACCAAGATCCGCCTCGATCGCGGCGACGTCAGCGGCGTGGACCACTCGCGCCTCGTGCTCGATGCCAATCGCGTCGAGCGTGACGTGTCGGACAACCGCTCCGACCTGGAGGACGCGCTCGCTGACTGTGAAGCGATCTTGTTTGCTCCCTGTAACGCTGCTGCAGCAACACTCGATTCGGCAGAAAAATCCGCAGGTGGGCAATTCGTCACGGATGACCTGAATGCGGCGATTGCCAGCCGTCCGGATTTGCGGGCCCTACGCTTTGGCCAGCAAGCGGCCGTTGCAGAAGCCACGATGCACCGTCGCAGCGCTATCCCCGACCCGACACTGGGGGTGAGCTTCACCCGTGACTATTACGAAGCCGCGGGCGCTCAGCCGTACACGTTGGGCGTTTCGGCTTCCATCCCGCTGCCGTTGTTCGATCACGGGCAATACCAAGCGCGTGAGGCAGACAAGCGGGCGGAGGAGCTCTCGGCGCAGCTGCAATCGACGCAGCGTCACGCCGCTTCGGACGCTCGCTCACTGCTCATTCGCCGTCGCGTGCTGCAAAGCAAGCTCGAGAATCTACAGCGAGCGGCGCTCCCACGCTCGAAGGAAGTCGTCGATTCGACGACGGTCGCGTATCAACGCGGTCAAATCAGTTTGACGGATCTTTTGATCGCCCGCCGCGAGCATGCGTCGTTGCTTTTAGAAGAAGCGGACACACGCTTCGCGCTGTTCAGCGTAGAAAACGATCTGCGGCGCGTGCTCGGGATCGACCAGATTTTGCTCGGCCAAAAGCCGAAAGAGGACAGCTGATGTTGGAAGCACAGGTAGAAAACCCGATCCCGCCGTCGCGCCGTACGCCTGGAGCGCCCGCGGACACCAGCGCGTTTCGGTTTCGCCCCACCACCCGCGTGGGTGTCGTGCTCGCGGTCGTCATCAGCGCGGCAACCATTTGGGCGTCGTCGAGCTTCGTCCGCAAGACGCCGCCTCCGGCTGCGACCCTCCCGGGCGTCACGGTGGACAAAGCGGGCGTTTCGATCGCTGCGAATGCCCCGCAATGGCAGGTCTTGGCCCTCGAGACGGCGCAAGCCATGGCCAGCACGTGGACCGATCCGGTGCCCGCGTTCGTGAAGGTGGATGAGACGAAGGCCGCCCGCATCGGCGTGCCACTGGCTGGTCGCGTCACGCAGGTTTCGGCCGAGCTCGGGCAACAGGTCGACAAAGGTGCGGCATTGTTCGCGGTTTCGAGCCCCGATCTCGCTGCGCTGCGCGTCGAGCAGAGCAAAGCCAAGGTGGACGTAGAAGCCGCGCAGAACGTGCTCGCGCGCACGAAGGCCATCGTCGAGGCTCGCGCGCTCCCCGAAAAAGAAGCGATCACCGCCGGCGAGCAGCTGCGCCAGGCGGAGCTTTCGTTCGGTGTCGCGCAATCCAAGCTCGCCTCACTCGATGTGACTTCCCGTTCGGACAACGAGTTCGTGGTTCACGCGCCACGTGCCGGCCGCGTCGTCGAAAAGAACGTGCTGCCCGGGCAAGAGCTCTCTCCCGGCAACGAAACCGCGCTGATGATGGTCGCTGACTTGTCCACGGTGTGGGTCGTCGCGGACGTTTTCGAGTCGGACTCGGATGGCGTGGCGCCCGGCGTGCCCGCGCGCGTGACCATCACTTCGCTGCCCGGCGTGGTCATCGAAGGCAAGGTCGACATGGTCTCTGCAGTGGTCGATCCGGATCGCCATACGGTGCCCGTGCGCGTGAAGCTCGACAACGCCGATGGTCGCTTGAAGCCCAACACCTACGCCAAGATGCAATTTCAGGCGTCGACGCCGCCTGGCAGCGTGGAAGTGGCGGCGAGCGCGCTGGTCTCCGATGGCTCGCGTCAATACGCGTACGTCAAGAGCCCCGACGGTCACTTCGTGAAGCGTGACATCGTCGCTGGCGCCGTTCGAGACGGCCGGGTGGTCGTGTTCAAAGGCATCGCTCCCGGGGAGACCGTGGTCTCGAAGGGCGCGATCCTGCTCGATAACCAGATCGACTTGGCCGAGTGAGGCAGTAAGCGCCGAGCGACGCACCCACCCCGGCGCCCCTCGGCGCCACCGCTCGCGGGGCGAACCCGCGGCCGAATGCGTTACCTCCAGGTGCGTGGTAGCATCCCGTGGGTCGATGCTGCGTCTCAGTCGTGCGGGTCGCCTGAGGCGACACCGGCAGAAACCCGCTCCCAGCTGGGGCTCCGCGTGTGCGTTGATTGGCGCGTCGCTCGTGTGCGCCTGGAGTGTCTCCAACTGCGGCTTTCCCGATTACGCGTTCAATGAGACGACCGTTGGCGGCTCGAACGCCGGCGGAGGTGTCGGCGGGGATGCGGGCACTGCCGGTACTGCGGGCAACGGTGGCGCGCTCGGCGGCAGCTCGGGCTCGAGCGGTAGCGCGGGTAGCTCGGGCTCGCTCGGCGAAGCAGGGATGGCGGGTGAAGCAGGCGGTGGCGGCACGCCCTGCACCTATCCAACACCAGTGACCTACCCGCAGAGCTGCTTCGACAACGCCAACTCACCGGGCGAAACCGGAACCGATTGCGGAGGCAGCGTTTGCCCTGCCTGCTTTACGGCGAACCAGGGTTGCCTCGTCGCTTCTGATTGCGCCAATGGCGAGTGTTCGGCTGGTTTTTGTACGCAGACGCTGCGCGTCTCCTACATGAGTCTAGACGCGAATGCCTCGACGCCGTTCCCCAAGTTCAGGCTGGTGGTCGAGTACTTGAGTCAGCAGTCACTGCCGCTCAAGACCATTCGGCTCCGCTACTTTTTCAACCACGACGGGGTGAGCGAACCCGTGCTCGCGCAGGGCGATGCCCAAGCGCTGTTGAATTCGCAAGACATCACCAGCCACGTTCGCTGGACAGCGTATCGCTTGCCGCTCGGGCCAGCGGACAATCGAGGGCGTCAGACGGACAGCTATCTCGAGATCACGTTTTCGAGCGCTGCTTCGTTGCAGAGCGGCTCGATGCTCGAGTTGGTGCAATCGATTGCCGCGGGCAGCGCCAATCCCCCATTCCAGCAAGCCGCTCACTATTCGTTCGAAGAGGTCGGCACGCTCACGGAGAACCGGTTCGTCACGCTGGACAGCGGCACAAAACGCCTGTGGGGCGTGGAGCCGCCGCTTGCCGTGATCCCCGACTGCGCGTTCCAAGCAGCCGTCAATTTCGGCGGTCCCGCAGTCACGGTGGGTGGCTACGCGTATGCGGCTTCCACCGATGCCGCGGTCGACTTTGCTGGGGCGATCTTCGACGGGACTGGCCAGCCAAATCCGTTGCCAGACACGGACAACGCCACGACGCAGCTCTTGAGCACGTCGTTCGTGATGGTCTCGAACCAAGCGACCTGGCCCGTGGCGAACGGCAGCTACTGGGCCTACACCTGGCTCACGTCCGCCTTGAGCACGGACGCCGGCCAACTGACGATTCAGGACAACCCGGCGGACCCTTTTCAAGGCGTCCAACGAGCGTCGGGTGCGGCCTGGGCGAGAATGGGCCCGTACCCGATCGACGTACTCGATGGCAACGTCAAGTTCGGCATGATCGGCAGCGGCCGAGTCAGCCTTGCCGGAGCTGCTCTCTTCAAACGCTAGCCACGGCTCACAAGCGGCGGCCGCGGTAGGTTGCTTGGCGTTTGGCGGGCGGCTCGCTCGCGGGCACGGCGATCGGCTGGGTGCTGACGGGTGGGGGCGGGGCCGAGCTCACCGCTGGTGGTGGTGAGCTGAGTGGTGTCTCACTCATCATCGGAGCGCCTCGCCGAGAGGTGAGCGTGAGGGCCATCTTCAATGCCGGCGTATTGACGCTATTCGTCGACAATACGCACAAAAAACCGTGTGGAGTGCTGCGCAAGTGCAGTTTGTGATCGGCGAAGCGCATGACACAAGCATCGAAGTCCTGCCCGCCCGCGCCGAGCGCTTCGTGGAGCCGCGTGATGCGATTGCCGACTTCGGTCAGCACCTGTTCGTCGAACATAGCCGGCAAATCTTTGCCCACGAGCGCGCCGGATTTGCTGATGACGAAGCTGCCGTGCACGCCGTCGACGTCGCGCATGGCGGAGAGTACTTGTTGAATCATGGCTGCAAACCCTGTGGCCTTTCGATGCGCAAAGCGTGGCTCAAACGCCGAAGCGCTCGCGTAGCGAGCCGGCCTCGGCGTCACTCGGCATCTTCAACGCGACGAGGTTCCCGGAACGCTCGCGGTGCAAGAAGATGCGATCACTCGGTAGCGAACATTCCAAGCTGGCAAAGCCCTCCATGCCCAGCATGTTGCCAATCAATTCGGCGAGCCGCGCGGTGTACGCCGCGAGTGGCGCGAGCGCATCCGCGTCACCTTTGGCGGTGACCACGTTGCCTTGCGGATCGAGCCGAACGAAGGCTTGAAATTGCGCGAGCGAGAGCGAAGGCGAACTCGACGGGGCGTTCATGGCGTTGTCTTCTCTCTTGGGCGCCTTCGGAGGCTCCGAGTCTGCGTTTTTGCGGGGTGCAGCAACGGCCCGGTTACCCGGAAATGAAACCAAGTTGTGCCTACCCGATTCGTCGCGCGCTTGTGCCGCGAGCATGAGCAGGTTCTGCCAGCTGGAGCGGATCGTCGGTGCGTCCGGCCAACCTACATTGCAGGGCTCGACCGAGCCGTCGGCCCATTTCAGGATTTCGAGCGCGGCGGCCTCGCCGACGTGATCGCCGCTCAGCGCGTGCGTCATCTGTCCGCGATCGAAGAACAGGTAGCCGATGCGATTTTGCGAGGTGATCCGAAACACACGTGTGGATTGCGCCAGACACTCCATCTGCACGAAGTCCGGAAGGGTTGCGCCGTGGAGGCTCACGCGAAAACCATTTTCGTCACGGCTTGGGAGATCAGCGGGGAGAGACATCGCGGCAAGCTCCCGCTCGCACGCTGGCGAACCGAAAATTGTGGCTGAAAAGCGTCGAAATCACCCGCCAATGATCTCATTCGTTTCGCCGCGAGCAAGGCATTTCTTTTCGCGTCGTCACGCAAAGCTCTCGAAACGAATCGGCAATGCCTACGATCGATTCGCGATCGAATGCGAAGTTCGTCGCGTGACTTCCGAACGCCTGCGCGGTGCGGTCTCGCTCCCGAAACAACGCGAACACGGACTCGCCCCCCGTGAGCTCGCGCTTCGGCCCGTGAGCTCGCGCGGTAAGGCGCGCTAACCAACTGGAAATTGGGCGTCAATTGCCGGCCGCCGCGGCAGCATTCGCTCACGGCGCGCGAGTCTCGTAGACTTCGTCGCTCGATGAATCGATTGCTTTGCTGCTTGCCTGTTTCGTTCTTGGTCGCGTGCGCATTGTCGCAAGGGCCGGTTCCCGTTTCGCATCAAGCGGACGGCTCGCTGCACTTGAAGTGCGATGGCTCGCTTGGCCCGTGCATCCAGAAAGCGGAGGAGCTGTGTAAGAACCTCGGCTTCGTCGTGGTCGGCGGCCAGAGCAAGCGTCAGGTGTATGGTGCAGAGGTGAGTCAGGTCGAAGTGCGCGAAGCCGAACTCGACGTGCGTTGCGCGAACCGGCTCGGCGATCTGCCAACGGTCGCGAGCTCTGCGCCAGTCGCCGCGCCCACGCCGAAAGCTCCCGCAGCTTCAGCGCCGATGCCGGCGCCCTCCGCTTCGTCGACCGTGGTGACGAAGTCCGCGACCGCGTGCACGCCTGGCGCGACGCAACGTTGTTTTGGTCCTGGCGCGTGTGCAGGCGGCCAGGCCTGCGCGGCCGATGGCTCGGGCTTCGGTGCGTGTGATTGTGGGCCGCGCCCCGCGCCCTAGCTTCGCGCCGCAACGCCGCTAGCGTCCGGGATTCGTCTGCGCGCGGATGCGTGATCGATGGGCTGCGGCGTGTTGTCGCGCCCGCTGGCCTCGGCTCATGAATGGGCCTATGTTCGGCCGCGAGCACATCGTGGACGACCCGAGTTTTTGGCACCGACTCCAGTTCTCGTTCACCATCGTTTACCACTACCTGTTCCCGCAGCTGACGATGGGCCTCGCGTTTTTCATCGTGCTGTGGAAGTTTCGCGCGCTCCGCACGGGTGATGTCGAGTGTGCGCGCGCCGCGCGCTTCTGGTCGCGCATTTTCGGGGTGAATTTCGCGCTCGGTGTAGCCACTGGGGTGCCGATGGAGTTCCAATTCGGCACCAACTGGGCGCGATTTTCGCACTACGCGGCGGGCATCATCGGCCAAACCTTGGCCATGGAAGGCATGTTCGCCTTCTTTCTCGAGAGCGCCTTCGTGGCCGCCTTGGTGTTCGGCGAGGCCAAGCTCAGCCCGCGCAAACACTTCGGCGCCGCGGTCGCGGTTTGGCTCGGTAGCTGGGCTTCGGGCTACTTCATCGTGACCACCAACGCGTTCATGCAACACCCCGTGGGCTTCGCGGTAGAGCACGGGGTGCTCGTGTTGGCGCAGCCGTTCCGCTTTCTGTTCAACGGCTGGGCGCTCTGCGAATACGCCCACACGATGGTGGCGAGTGTCGTCACTGCCTCCTTCGTGGTCAGCGCCGTGGGTGCGTTCTACGCGCTCCGCGGCGTGCACGGCGAACAAGCGCAGGTGTATTTGAAATGGGGCGTGCGCGTGGGGCTCGTGGCCTGTGCGCTCGTGGCGTTTCCGACCGGCGATCGCCAAGCCAAGCTGGTTGCCGAATACCAGCCGGTGAGTTTGGCCGCGATGGAGGGCCGCTTCGAAAGCGGCGAGAACGCCGATCTCACCTTCATTGGTCAGCCCAACGTGCGCGAACGCCGCATCGACAACGCGATTCGCGCGCCCGCGGTGCTCAGTATTTTGGCTTACGGCACCCCGAAACGCAGCGTGCTCGGCTTGAATGAATTTCCCGTCGACACCTGGCCCACGAACATCGAGCTGCTCTACTACTCGTTCCACATCATGGCCGGGCTCGGCACGATCTTCATCGGCTTGATGGGCCTCTCGACGTGGCTCAGTGTTCGCGGCACGCTCCGTCAGACGCGGCCGCTCTTGTGGGCGCTGATGCTCGCGTTTCCATTCCCATACATCGCGACTACCGCGGGCTGGATGACGGCCGAGCTCGGTCGGCAACCGTGGCTCGTGTATGGTCTGTTTCGCACGGTCGACGGCTACAGTTCGAGCGTGAGTTCCGGCAATACGCTGTTCACGCTGATTGGCTTCACCGGCTTGTACTTCGTGCTGGGCGTCGTGTTCTTGTTGTTGGTGGGTCGCGAAGTGGCGCACGGGCCCGACGCGGAGGCCCATGGCTGAGCTCTGGTTTCTCGTCTTGGGGCTGATGCTCGTGGCCTACAGCGTGCTCGATGGCTTCGACTTCGGCGCCGGCGTATTGCACCTGTTCGTCGCCAAGACCGATGCCGAACGGCGCGTCGTTTTGGCTGCAATTGGGCCGTTTTGGGACGGCAACGAGGTGTGGCTGATCGCCGCCGGCGGCGTGCTCTTCGTCGCCTTCCCGGACGTGCTCACGACCGCGTTCCCCGGCTTCTACCTCGCGCTGCACCTCGTGCTTTGGTGTTTCGCTCTGCGCGGCGTGGCCATCGAAGTGCGCAGTCACGTCGTGGATGCGATGTGGCGTGCGCTGTGGGATGCCATCTTCGGCATCGCCAGCCTGCTGCTCGCACTGTTGTTCGGTGTCGCTTTCGGTAACCTGATCCGCGGCGTGCCCCTCGGAGCCGACGGCGTCTTCACGATGCCCTTCTTCACGCATTTTCGCGCGAGCGGCCAAGTCGGGCTGCTCGATTACTACACGCTCAGTGTCGGCTGCTTGTCGGTCGCACTGCTCGCCGCGCACGGCGCTGCCTTCTTGGCTTGGCGCACGGGGGGCATCGTACGAGAGCGCTGTGTCACGCTCGAAAGCAAGCTGTGGCGCTTCGTACTCGGTTTGTTTGCCGTGGTGTCGGTGGAGACGCACTTCGTTCGCCCGGAAGTGCTGAGTCAGATGGTATCCCGCCCGCTCGGTTGGCTCGGGATCGCGGTCGCGCTCGGCGGGGGGGCGTTGCTCGTGCACGGCCGCAAGAGCGCGCGCGATCTGCGCGCTTTCGTGAAGTATTGCGAGAAGGCGCAGATCGATCAGTGGGGCGCGGTCGATAGTCAGCACGTGCGCGCGTTTGCCGCGCAATCACACTCGCGGGGACTTTCACCCCGCAGTATCCAGCGGCGACTGTCCGCGGTCCGGAGCTTTTACGAGTTCTTGATCAAGCAGAACCAGGACAGACAGGACGAGCCCGAGGAGCGCAGTCACGTCACCCGCAATCCAGCGGTCGACGTCCGGGCACCGAAAGCTGCGAAGCGCCTTCCCGAGACTCTGGATCCAGA
>Ga0105245_10000601_pt1 | contig 32646 bp, 32 predicted proteins | sample KBSM54metaG_FD_81523 | JGI IMG/M metagenome (GOLD analysis project Ga0105245, IMG submission 81523) | Miscanthus rhizosphere microbial communities from Kellogg Biological Station, Michigan, USA - KBS M5-4 metaG | ecosystem: Host-associated > Plants > Roots > Rhizosphere > Soil | place...
CGGACGAGGGCGCGGTCCGGGCTACGCCAGCGTCGCCGCGGCGAGCACGGGGCGGCCGAGCGTGTGCTCCAGGAGGAGCCGCCCCATGGCCTGGGCCCGGAGGGCGGCGTCGACGTCGCCCTCGCCCGCGGCCACGATCGAGCCCTTCATGAGGATGTGCCACTGGCGGGCGAACAGGTCGGGGTCGCGGACGCCCGCGTCCTGGGCCAGGCCCCGGAGGAACTGGCGGATGAGGCGAAGGTGCTCCCGGCTGCGCTGGTGGATGGCGCTGTCGGTGTCGCTGATCTCGAGGAGCAGGTTGATGAAGGTGCACCCCTCGAAACCGGGCCGGCGGAACCACTCGTCGAAGATCTCGAAGATGGCGAGCAGCTGACCGGCGGGCGTGCTGGCCCGGGCCGCGGTCTCGGCCTGCACCCAGCCCTGGGTCCATACCTCGGCCCGCCGGTCGAGGACGGCCAGGACGAGGTCGTCCTTCGAGCGGAAGTGGCGGTACACGCTCATCTTGGCCACGCCCGCCTCGGCGATGACGCGGTCGATGCCGACGGCGCGGGTGCCATGGGCGCAGAACAGCCGGTAGGCAGTGGAGAGGATGCGCTCCCGGGCGTCCGCCGTCGTCATGGTGACCTCGACGATATCAGTCCTCCTTGTAGTGGCCGCCGGCCGCGACCAGGGCCGCGACCAGGGCCAGGCTCACGTCCCGGGAGAGGCGGACGGCGTGGTGGACGTCGTCGCGGCCGGCCGGCCGACCCCGTCCCAGCCGGGGCCGGTGCTCGACCCGGGCGCCGTAGCGGTTGGCGCCGCCCAGGCGCAGCCCGAGGGCGGCGGCGAAGGCGGCCTCGGCCACGCCCGCGTTGGGGGACGGGTGGGCGGCCGCGTCCCGGCGGACGGTGGCGAGGATCCGGCCCGCGGCCGCGGGGCGTACGACCGCCACCAGGGCGGCCGTCACCCGGGCCGGGACCCAGCCGGCGACGTCGTCGAGGCGGGCACTGGCCCACCCGTAGCGCAGGTAGCGGTCGGACCGGTGGCCGACCATGGCGTCGAGGGTGTTCACCGCCCGGTAGCCGAGGGCGCCGGGGCCGCCGAGGACGGCGCCCCACAGGGCGGGGGCAATGACCGCGTCCACCGTGTTCTCGGCCACCGACTCGACCACCGCCCGCACGATCTCGGCCTCGGACAGGTCCGACGGGTCGCGGCCGGCAAGGGCGGGGAGCTTGTCCCGGGCCCCGTCGAGGTCGCCCGCCTCGAGGGCGGCGGCGATGTCGAGGGCGGTGCGGTGGAGGAGACGCCCGCCGATGGCGGTGTAGGTGGCGGCGGTCGTCGACCGGGCGGCTGCGCCGGCGAGGGCGCCCACGGCGACGCCGACGGTGGCGTGGGCGAGGCCGGCGGCGCGGCTGTCCCGCCACAGGCGGTCCTCCACCGCCAGCATGAGCGAGCCGAAGAGGGCGACCGGGTGGGGCAGGGCCGGGGGCGGTTCCCCGAGGGCCAGGTCGAGGAGGATGCCGGCGGCCGCGCCCAGGGGCCGGCTCACCCGTCTCACCCGCGGGCGGCGACGACGAGGAGGCCGACCGTCTCGCCGATCAGGCCCGCCGCCCCCAGCACGTCGCCGGTGAACCCGCCCAGCCGGCGGCGGGCGAGGGCGGTGACCGCGGCGCCGGCGAGGGCGAGGGCGACGGCGGCGACGAGGGTGCGTCCGATGGCGGGGGCGAGGAGGCAGAGGGCGGTGGTCAGGGCCGCGCCGAGGACGGCGACGGGCAGCGGGGCCCGGCCGAGGAAGGCGGCGGCCAGCCCGCCCTCGCCCGCCCGGGCGTAGGGGACGGCCCGGGCGACGACCGCCATGAGGGTGCGGGACGCGCACCACAGCGCGGCCGTCAGGGCGACGTCGGGTCGCACGGAGGCGAGCAGGGCGATGCGCAGGCCGAGCGTCAGCACGACCGCGGTGACCCCGAACGCGCCCACGTCGGGCTCGGCCATCACCGCCAGGCGGCGGTCGCGGTCGAGGTGGGGGAGGACGCCGTCGGCGGTGTCGGCCAGGCCGTCGACGTGCAGGGCCCCGGTGAGGGCGACGTCGGCCGCGACCGCCAGGGTGGCCGCCACCAGGGGCGACCACAGCTCGTTCGCACCCCACCAGACGAGGCCGACGGCGGCGCCGAGGAGGGCGCCCACCAGGGGGAACCAGTCGAACGTGGTGCGGTCGGGTTCCCGGGCCCGGCCGAGAGGGGTGAGGAAGGCGAGGGCGGCGATCACGGGCGGGCGAGCGGGAGGATGCGGCCGGCGACCACCAGGAGGACCTCGTCGGCGGCGTCGGCCACGGCCCGGTTCACCGTCCCCAGGGCGTCGCGGAAGGCGCGGCCGGCCTCGGTGGACGGGTGGACGCCGAGGCCGACCTCCTCCGAGACCACGACCGTGGAGCCGTCCCGGTGGGTCAGGGCGTGGCACAGGGCGTCGGCATCGGGCGCGGGGCCGGCCCCGCCCGCGACCCACGTCCCCAGGGAGTCGACGAGGACGGGGCCGGCGAGGGCGGCCAGCACGGTTGGCAGGTCGGCGCCGGCCTCGACCGTCGTCCAGGAGGGCGGCCGGCGCGCCCGGTGCTTGTCGACCCGGGCGGCGAAGTCGGCGTCGGACGGGTCGACGACGGCGGTGGCGACGTAGGTGACGCCGGGCCCCAGGGCCGCCACCACCCGCTCGCCCACCTCCGACTTCCCCGACCGGGCCCCGCCGAGGACGAGGGTGATCACGGTTCGAGGGGGGCGTAGAGGTTGAACCGGTGGTCGGTGGCGAAGCCGACGAGGACCAGGCCGGCGCTGCGGGCGGTGCGGACGGCGAGCGAGGTGGGCGCCCCCACCGCCACCATCCAGGCGAAGCCGGCGGCCCACGCCTTCTGCACCAGCTCGAAGCCGGCCCGGCCGGAGACGAACAGGCCCAGGCCGGAGGCGGGGAGGCGGTCGTCGAGGCGGAGCCGGCCCACCAGCTTGTCGACCGCGTTGTGGCGGCCGACGTCCTCCCGGAGGAGGAGGGGCTCGCCGGAGGCGTCGAAGACGGCCGCCGCGTGGACCCCGCCGGTGGCGCCGAACAGCCCCTGGCGGCCGCGGACCCGCTCGGCGATGTCGAGGATGACTTGGTCGGCCAGTCGGGGCGTGGGGGGCAGGGGCGGGAGGCGGGCGGTGAGCTGGTCGATGGTGGTCGAGCCGCACAGGCCGCAGGCGGCGGTCGCCGTCTGCAGCCGGGGCGTGGGGACGGGCGCCCGCCCGCCGGTGTCGACCGTGATCACGTTGAGCTCGACGGTGGGTAGGCGATCGTCGGATTGCTTGGCGTCGAAGCAGTGGTGGACCCGGGTGACGGGGACGCCGTCGAGCAACCCCTCGGCGTGGAGGAGGCCGACGGCGAGCTCGTGGTCGTTGCCGGGGGTGCGGAGGGTGGTGGCGACGAGGTGGCCGTCGAGGCGGATCTCGAGCGGCTCCTCGACCGCGACCTCGTCCGGGACCCGCCGGAGGCGGCCGTCGACATGGCGGTGGATGAGGAGTTGGTCGGCGCCCGGTCCGGTCACCGGTCCAGCTTGGCCGATCGCCGTCGCTTGAGCCCGTCCTGGGGGAGTTCGTGGTCCCACTCCGCCTGGCGGACGGCGAGCAGGTCGGTGCGGGTGCAGATCCCCACCAGGCGGTGACCGTCCATCACCGGCACGTGCTCGACACCCTCGTCCACCATCACCCGGAGGGCGGCCAGGGCCGGGTCGTCGGGGGCGACGGCCACGACCTCGCGGGCGTGGTCGAGGACGGGGCCGTCGGGGTCGGCCAGATCGGTGAGGACGTCGGCCCGGGCCACCATCCCGAGGACCCGCCCGTCGGCGTCGACGACGGGGTAGGCGCCGTGGCCGCCGGCCTCGGCGAACCGGCGGCGGGCGTCGGCGACCGTCGTGGCTGCCGGGAGGGTCACCACCGCCGCGGTCATGATTCGGTCCACCGGGGTGGCGGTGAAGGGGTCGACGCCGTAGTGGCGGCCCAGGCGCAGGCCCCGCCGGCTGAGCTTCTCGGTCATGATGCTGTGCTCGCTGAGGGCGCTGAACACCAGGTCGGCCAGCACCGTGGCCAGCATCAGGGGCACGACCACCTGATAGTCGCGGGTCAGCTCGAAGACGAACACGATGGCGGCGAACGTGGCCCGGGTGGACGCCCCGAAGGTGGCGGCCATGGCCACCACCGCGAAGGCGCCGGGGGCGATGTCGGGGCCGGGCAGGACGTGGTCGAGGCCGGCGCCGAACACGGTGCCGAAGGCGGCGCTGACGAGGAGGATGGGGGCGAGGGTGCCCCCCGAGGTCCCCGAGCCGAGGGCCAGCCACCAGGCGACCAGTTTCACCAGCCCGAGGACGGCGACGGCGCCGAGGGCGAGGCGGCTGTGGAGGACGTCGCCGATGGCGTCGTAGCCGACGCCGAGGGCCCGGGGCTGGGCCAGGCCGACGGTGGCGAAGGCCACCGCGCCGATGAGCGGGTGCCAGAACTCCTTGACCGGGAGGCGCCGGTAGAGGTCCTCGACGAGGAACAGGCCCCGGGTGATGGCCACCGCCAGCAGGCCGCAGGCGAGTCCGAGGATCACGAACGCGGGCAGGCCCCGCAGGCCGGCGAAGTCGTGGACGGGCACGCCGAACAGGGGTCCCGATCCGAGGATGGCGTCGTGGACGCCGGCGGCCACGCTCGCCGCCACCACCAGGGGGACCAGGGCCCGGGCCGAGAACTCGAACAGGAGGAGCTCGACGGCCAGGACCACCGACGCCAGGGGGGCGCCGAAGGTGGCCGACATCCCCGCCGCCGCCCCGCAGGCGAGGAGGATCTTGCGCTCGGACGGTGAAACCCGGATCACCTGGCCGAGCAGTGAGCCGATGGCCCCGCCGGTGACGATGATCGGACCCTCGGCCCCGAACGGCGCCGCCGTGCCGATGGCGAGGGCGGCCGAGATGGGCTTGGCCACCGCGGTGCGGGGGGCGATGCGGCTCTGCCTGGTGAGCACCGCCTCCATGGCCTCGGGGATGCCGTGGCCCCGGATCACCGGCGACCACCTGGCCAGGAGGCTGACGGCCAGGGCGCCGAGCACGGCCACGATCACCATCCGGGGACCGGCGTGGAGTTGGGAGAACGGCGGCGGGTGGAAGCCGAGCCGGCCGAAGACGGCGGCGTCGGTGATGGCGGCGATGAGATGGAGGAGGACCCAGGCGGCCCCGCCGCCCACCAGTCCCAGGACGGCGGCCAGGGCGGTGAGCAGGGCCATGCGGCGGGGAGGAGTGGCGGGAATCACTATCGTCCTACGATAGTCTCGTCCTACGATATGGACCTCTCGAACGAAGACTTCGGCCGGCTGCTGGAGTTCCGGGACGGGCTGCGCCGGTTCCTGCGGTGGAGCGAGAACCGGGCCCGGGAGGCGGGGATGACGCCGGCCCAACACCAACTGCTGCTGGCGGTGCGGGGGCATCGGGGCTCGGGCTCGGGCTCGCCGCCGAGCATGGGGGAGCTGGCCGGGCACCTGTTCCTGCGCCACCACAGCGTGGTCGAGCTGGTCGACCGGGCCGAGGGGGCGGGCCTGGTGCGGCGGGTCCACGGCGACGGCGATCACCGGGTGGTGCGGGTGGAGCTCACGGCCGAGGGCGAGCGCCGGCTGGGCGTGTTGACCGAGGCCCACCTGGAGGAGCTGTCCCGGGTCGGGCCCCGGCTATCGGCGCTGTGGACCCGGCTACCGGGCGGCGTCGAGGGTGTTGCGTAGGAGGCAGGCCACGGCGACGGGACCGACGCTGGTGGGGTAGGGGCCGACGGCGCCGGCCCGCTCCCGCACGGAGGCGACGTCGAGGGCGCCGACCAGGTCGATCACGGTGGCACCCGGGCGCACGTGGTCGGCGGTGATGGCGCCGGGGCGGCCGTCGGCCACGACGAGGATGTCGGCCGTCCGGCAGACGTCGGCCGCGGGCTGGTCGGTGACGGCGACGTCGGCCCCGTGCACGGTGAGGAGCAGGTCCAACACGGCCTGGGCGCCGGGGGCGCTGACGACCACTGCCCGTCGGCCACGGATGGGGATGCCGTGGTGCTCGAGCAGGCGGACGACGGCCAGGGGGGTCGTCGGGGAGTGGACGGCGACCGGCCGCATGCCGTCGACGTCCTTCCTCGGGGGCACCAGGTCGACGACGCCTGCGAGGTCGAGGTGGCGGGGCAGGGGCAGCTGGAGAAAGATCCCGTGGACCGCGGGGTCGGCGCCCAGGCGGCCGACGGCGTCCTGGACCTCGTCCTGGGTGGCGGCGGCGGCCAGGTCGACGGCGACGGTGGCGATGCCGGCGTTCGCCGCCGCCGCCCGCTTGTCCCGGGCGAAGGCGTGGCACCGGGGGTTGTCGCCCACGACGACCGTGGCCAGGCACGCGGCGCGGTCACCGGCCTCGGCCCGCATGGCCTCGATCATCGCCCGGCCGAGGGCGACGCCGTCCATCGTGATCACGGGCGGAGGGCCCGGGCCAGGCGGGCGAGGCCCCGTTCGTCGGGGACCGCGATGCGGACGGTGTCGACCAGCCCGAAGCTGGCGCAGTCCCGGACGAGGACGCCGTGGGCTGCCAGGCGGTGGCGGAGGTCGCCGGCGGGGGAGACGAGGACCCACGGGGCGTCGGCCGCGACGACCTCGTGTTCGTGGCGGCCGAGGAGATCGGCGAGGTCGGACCGGAGGCGGGCGATCGCCGACCGCCAGGCGGGGAGGTCGGCCCGGTCGAGGAGGTCGGGGACGAGGGCGCAGGCCAGGCTGCCCACGGCCCACAGGGGTTGGCGGCGGCGGAGGCGCTCGGCCGCGTCGGCGGCGGGGGCGATGACGTAGCCGACCCGCAGCCCGGGGCAGGCGAACACCTTCGTGAGCGATCCGACCACGAACGAGCCCCGGTCGGCGTCGCCCCGGGTCCAGGCGCCGGTGGCGAGGGGCCAGAAGGCCTCGTCCCACACCGCGGCCCGTTCGCCGGGGGCGGCCAACGTCCCCAACGGGTTGTTCGGGTTCGACCGCCATCGTCCGGCGGCGGGGTCGAGGTGGGCCAGGTGGCGCTCGTAGAGGGAGAACTCGGGGCCGTCCACGCGGCCCGCGCCCCGCTCGTGGGCGACGAGGGCGATGGCCTCGGATCCGCCCGCGGTGAGGACGAGGCGGTCGGCGTCGACACCGATGGCGCGGGCCAGGGCGGACGTGGCGGCGGTGGCGTCCGGGTAGCGGTGCAGGCTCCGGAGGTGGCGGGCGGCGAGGGCGGCAACGTCCGGCGCGCACGGGTTGAGGGAGGCGGACAGGTCGAGGACGTCGTCGGGGTCGACGCCGAGGGCGGCGGCCAGGCGGGCGCCGTCACCCCCGTGAGCGGCGGGCGGCGGGGCGAGGGCGAGGTCGGCGACGGCGGCGGGGGCTTGGGCGACCGGGGTGTGGGTCATGGGGCCGCCACCCGGAAGCCGTAGGGGAGCTCCAGCCGGTGGGCGGCCATGAGGGCGGGGTTGGCCAAGAGGGCGGCGGTGGGGCCGTCGGCCACGATCCGGCCCCCGGCGAGCACCACCGACCGGGGGCACAGCTCGAGGGCGAGGGGCAGGTCGTGGGTGATGACGAGGGTCGTCACGCCCGGTGGCAGGCCCTTGACGATGTCGACCACGTCGCGGCGGGCGGACGGGTCGAGGTTGGCGCTGGGCTCGTCGAGCACGAGGATCTCGGGATGGACGGCCAGGACGCCGGCCAAGGCGGCCCGCCGGCGTTCGCCCATGCTCAGGTGCTGGGGCGCCCGGTCGGCGGCGTCGGTGAGGCCCACCACGTCGAGGGCGGTGGCGACGCGCGCCGCCAGGGCGGCGCCGGAGAGGCCGAGGTTGGCCGGGCCGAGGGCCACGTCGGCGGCCACGGTCGGCAGGAGCAGCTGGTCGTCGGGGTCCTGGAAGACGACGCCGACCCGGCGCCGGACCTCGGCCAGGTCGGGCCCGGCGACCCGCAGGCCGGTCACGTGGACGTCGCCCGCGGTCGGCCGGCCGAGGGCGCCGATGAGGTGCAGGGCGAGGGTGGTCTTGCCCGAACCGTTCGGACCGAGGACCGCGAGCCGCTCGCCCCGGGCGACGTCGAGGTCGACGCCGGTGAGGGCGTCGGTGCCATCCGGCCACCGGTGGTGGAGCCCGACGACGTGGATGGCGGGCCGGTCGCCGCGCTCGGGCGGCGCGGGGATGCCGGCGGCCCGGCGGCCCAGCCCGACGCGGGGCCGTTCCCTCCGGATGGTGGCGTCGGCCGCGGCTTGGTTGGCCGCCCGCCGGGCCCGCCAGCCGCGGGGCGCGCCGCCGTCCGGGGCGGAGATCGACAGCGGCGTGCCCACCTTGTCCTCGTAGCCGGGGAGGCGGACCCGGTAGGCGCAGACGTCGCAGTTCATGCGGACGTCGCCGGCGTAGGCCTCCCGGTGGCGCTCGACGACGAGGTCGGCCAGGCGGGGATCGGGGCCGAGGTGGTCGGCGACGGCCACCGCGAGGGCGGGGTGGGCGTCGGCCCACGCCCTGGCCTGGGCCCGGATGCGGTCGACGAGCACGCCGCCGAAGAGCAGGAGGGGGACCACCGTCACCGCGTCCGCCCCCAGGCGGCGGGCCTGGTCGAGGGCGTCGTCGAGGTGGGGCCGGCTCATGGCGGCGAAGGCGGGGTGGACGGGTCCGAGCCCCCGCCCGTCCTCCAACAGGCGGGCGAACTTCACGAAGTCGGCGCAGGCGTCGGGGTCGGTGGAGCCCCGCCCGACGAGGACGACGGCGGTGCGCTCCGTCGGCGGCAGGCGCTTGAGGGCGGTGCGGGCCCGGTCCTCGGCCACGTCGAGGACGGCGGGGTGGATGCCGAGGTCGCGCCCCAGCCGGAAGCGGACGTCCGGGTGGCGGCGGCGGGCCCGGGCCAGGACGGCGGGGCCGTCGTCCTTGAGGTGGCCGGCGCCGAAGAGGACGTAGGGGACGGCGGCCACGTCGGTGGCGCCGGCGGCCACGAGGCGGTCGACGGCGGCGTCGACGGGGGGATCGGCCAGCTCGAGGAAGCCGGCGCCGACGCGGGTGCCGGCCGGGGCCGCGGCCCGCACGAGGGCGGTGAGCTGCTCGAACTCGGCGGTGGCGGCGGGGTCGCGGCTGCCGTGGCCGACGAGGAGGAGGTCGGTCATACGAGCAGCCGGAGGGCGAGGGCGGCCGCCGCCGGCAGGAGGGCGGGGAGCCACGAGGCGGTGTTGGCGGGGGTGGGGGCGGTCGTCGTCGCCGTCGGCGGGGGGCCGCCGCGGGCGGCGAGGGCGACGTGGAGGCGGTCGGCCCGCTCGACGCCGCGGACGAAGAGGACGCCGAGGGCGCGGGCGACCGCGGCCCATTCCCCCCGCCGGCCCCGGGCGCCGGCCCGGACCGACGCCGCCAGCCGGAGGCGGGCCAGCTCCGCCCCCAGGACCTGGAGCTGGCGGGCGGTGAGGGCGACCAGGTCGCAGGCCCACGCGGGCAGGCGTAGGCGGCGGAGGCCGCGCACCGTCTCGGGCGCGGTGGTGGACGCGGCCACCGCGGAGACGGCCACGATGCCGATGGTGGCCTTGGCCAGGAGCGCCATCCCGATGCGCAGCCCGTCGCGGGACAGGCTGACGCCGGCCAGGTGGAGGCGGGGGCCGGAGCCGGCCACGGCCATGGTGGCGGCGAGGACGGCGAGGGGCAGGTCGATCGCCAGCCGGCGGGCGACGTCGCGGGCGGTGACGAAGGCGGCGAAGGCGACGCCGATGACGACGGCCGCCTGCCCGGCGAGGGCCCCCGGCCGGGAGGGCGGTGTCACCGCGACCACGACCAGGAAGGCGACCAGTCCGACGAGCTTGGCCTCGGGCGCGAGCCGGGTGAGCGGGCCCCGGACCCGGTCGTCCGCGGCGCGGGCGGTGTCGTGGGCCGTCGTCACGTGCGCACCATGTCCGGTCGCAGCCGGCGGACCACCCGCACCACCAGTCCGGTGAGGACGCCCTCGATCACGGCCACCACCAGGTGGCTGGCGCCGAGGGCGGTGGCCACGGCCCGGGCGGGGAGCACGTGGGTGCCGCCCACGGTGAACTCGAGGGCCGCCGCCGCGCCCGCGGCGAGGGTGGCCAGGCCCGCGCCGAGGGCGGCCGCGTACGGCGCCCGGATGCGGGCGGTGGTGGCGGCCCGGAAGATCGTCCATGCCACGAGGGCGGGCACCACCCCGTTGTTCACGACGTTGAGGCCGATGGCGGTGATGCCCCCGTCCGCCAGCACCAGGGCCTGGATGACGACGACCACGGCCACGCACACGATGGCCAGCTCGGGCCCGACCAGCACCGCGGCCAGGCCGGCGCCGACGAGGTGGGCGCCGGTGCCGACCCCGACCGGCACGACGAGCAGCTCCGCCACCAGGAGGTAGGCGGCGACCACCGCGGGCGTGGTGGTGGCCTTGTCCTCCAGCCGGGCGCGGGCCCGGCGGGCGGACACGGTGACGGCGGCGGCCGCCACGCCGGCCGCGGCGACCGACGTGGGCAGGTCGATCCACCCGTCAGGGATGTGCACGGGCGGGGCCGATCACGACGGTGGCGGGCGGGGGCAGGCGGTGGTCGCCCAGGTGGCGGAGAGTGGTGTGGACGGTGCGGGCGCCGGGGCGGGTGGCGCCGTGGACGACGGCCGCGGGCGTGTCGGGGTCGAGGCCGGCCGCGATCAGGGTGGCGGCCAGGCGGTGCTGGCGGGAGCGTCCGACGAGGACCACGAGCGACGCGGCCGGATCGGCCAGGGCGGCGACGTCGGTGTCGGGGTACACAGGGTCGTCGTTGCCGGCGAGGATGGTGACGGTGCGGCCGCGGGGCATGCCCGCGGCGAGCGGGGCGGCGGTGGCGGCCGACACGCCCGGCGTCACCTCCACGTGGACGCCGCGGGCGACGAGGGCGGCCATCTCCTCCCCGCCCCGGGAGCACACGAACGGGTCGCCGCTCTTGAGCCGGACGACAATGGGGCGCCGGGCGCCGGCCGCCCCCGCCCGGGCGGCGAGGAGGTCGGCGATGGCGGCGGTGTCCCAGGCGGGGTGGCCGTCGGCCCGGCCCACGAAGATGCGCTCGGCGGTGGGCGGGGCGAGGGCGGCGATCGGGTCGAGGGAGCGGCGGTCGACGACGACCACGTCGGCCTGCGCCAGGATGCGGGCGGCCCGGCGGGTGAGGAGCATGGGGTCGCCGGGGCCGGCGCCCACGTGGTGCACGGTCGGCCGGGTCATGCCTGGGCCTGCGCCAGTCGCCACAGGGCGTTGAGGGCGGCGGCGGCCACCGCGCTCCCGCCCCGCTCGCCGACGTTGCTGACGGACGGCAGTCCCGAGGCCCGCAGGGCGGCCTTGGCGTCGGCCGCGCCGACGAACCCGACGGGCAGCCCGATCACCAGGGAGGGCCGGAAGTCCCCCGCCGCGGCCAGGCGCACGACCTCGACCAGGGCGGTGGGGGCGTTGCCGACCACGACGACGGCGCCCTCCGGCCACCGGGCGGCCGCGACCCGCATGGCGGCGGCGGAGGCGGTCAGGTCGGGCCCGGCCAGGGCCCGTCCCTCGGCGAGCAGGCACCGGGTGCCGGCCCGGCGGGTGGCGACGGTCACCATCTCCACGTCGGCGATCACCGGCGCGCCTGCGCGGAGGGCGGCGACGCCCGCGAGGCAGGCGTCCTCGTCGACGACCAGGGTGTCGGCGTAGGACACGTCGGCCGCGGCGTGGATCACCCGGGCCACCACCGCCCTCGCCGCCGGCGGCCACCGGGTGAGGTCGACCCGTTCGCCGAGGATGCGGTACGACTCCGCCTCTATGGGGTGCACGCTCACCCTCCGACCTCCACGATGGCCCCGGCCGGGCAGATGCCGACGCAGTCCCAACAGGCGGTGCACCTGCTGTCGATCACCGAAGGCTTGCGGGGCGCCCGCCGCAACGCCCGCTCGGGACACGTGGCCAGGCAGGCTCCGCAGGCGGTGCAGGCGTCTGTGATGCGGACGGTGTCGGTGGCGGTCATCGGCCCGCCACCAGGACCATGGAGCGCATGCCGACGATGGTCGGGTCGAGGGCGGACAGGGTGGTGCGGACGACCGACTGCCCGGGGCCGGTGGCGTCGGTGACCACGACCACCGCCGTGGTCGGGTCGAGGACCTCGGCCAGCACCGCCCGGGCCCGGTCGAGGTGGTCGGGACGGCCGGCGGAGCGGGGGTTGTACAGGGCCAGGGCCATGCCTGACGAGGCCGCCGCCCGCAGCTGGGCCTCGATCGTCGACCAGGGAAGGTGCAGGTCGGAAAGTGTGACGAGGGCGTGGGCGGCGCCGAGGGGCGCGCCCGCGACGGCGGCCGAGGCGTGGGCCGCGGTGACGCCGGGAACCAAGGAGATGTCGACGTCGCCCTCGGCCAGCTCGAGGGTTCGGGTGGCCATGGCGAAGACGCCGGCGTCGCCCGACGAGACCAGGGCCACCCGCCAGCCGCACCGGGCCAGGGCCAGGGCGGCGAGGGCGCGGTCGGCCTCGGCCCCCATCGTCCCCCGCAGCACGAGCTGGTCGGGCCGGAGGAGCGCCGCCACCGCGTCGACGTAGGGGCCGTAGCCGATCACCGCGTCGGCGTGGCGGACGGCGGCGGTGGCCGCGGGCGTGCGGTGGGCGGCGCCGCCCGGTCCCAGCCCGACCATGTCGACCGACCCCCGGCCGCCGGTGCCGACGGCGACCGCGGCCGTGGCGGTGGTGCCCTTGCGCTTGGTGACGACCAACCGCGACGCCGGCCCCGCCCCGAGGAGGGCGGCCGCCTCGGCCACGCTCGGCGTACCGACCGCCCCCGCCACCGCCTCGCTCGGGTGGGGGACGTCGACCAGCCCGAGGAGGGTTGCGGGGAAGGTGACGACGCCGGGCGGCATGGCGGGATGGTCGGCCCGGAGGTCGATGGTGGCGACAACGTCGGCCGCGGGGTGGCCGGCCTCGGCCAGGGCCGCGGCCACCACCACGTCCACCTCGTCGGCGGTGGCGGCGGACGAGCACCCCACGCCGACGACGACCCGCCCGCCACCGCTCGCCCCCTCCACCGCGTCCCCCCACGCCACGAACACGGGGTTGTCGGCGGCGAAGCGGATCCCGCCGTCGGGGAGGATCTCGGCCCGGTCGACGCCGACCTGGACCAGGTTCCCGAGCAGCCGGTAGGCGGCGGCGGCCCGGTCGACGGCGGCGAAGGTGGCCACCAGGCGGCCGCCGGGGCGAAGGGCGGCGAAGCAGGCGTGCAGCACGTCGAGCCCGCCGCCGCCGACGAAGACGCGGTCGGGGACGGGCAGATGGTCGAGGGCGGCGGGGGCCTCGCCCTCGATCACGTCCACCACCGCACCGTGGAGGGCGGCGTTGGCGATCACCCGCTCGGCGTCGTCGTGGTTGCGCTCGACGGCGACCACCCGCAGCCCGGGCGCGGCCACCGCCGCCTCCACGGCCACACTCCCGCTGCCGGCGCCGACGTCCCACAGGACGCCCCGGGCGGGCAGGTCGAGCTTGCCCAGCACCACCGACCGCACCTCGGGCTTGGTGATCATCGACGCCCGGTGGGCGAAGGCGGCGACCGGGCGCCCGCCGAGTCCGACGGCTTCCGGTCGGGCCGGTGCGGCGGGGTGGGCCACGACGACGACCGACCGGTGGTCGAAGCGGCCGGCGGCCAGGTCGGCGAGGTCGGTGCAGCGGGTGACGCGCTCGCCCGCCTCGCCCAGGCGGGTGGCCACCACCACCAGCCGGTGGCGGGCGCCGAGGGCGACGAGGGCGGCGCCGACCGCCTCGGGCGGGGCGTCGGGGCCGGTCAGGACGGCGGCGACCTCGGCCCGGGCCACCTCCGCCGCCACCCGGGCCACGTCGCCGGTGTGGCAGGACCGGACGACGGCGGTGTCCCACGGCAGGCCCAGGCGGGCGAAGGCGAGGGCGACCGACGAGGGGGCCGGGTGCACCACCAGCCGGTCGGCGCCGAGGCGGGCGGACAGGGCCCGGACGATCCCGAAGTAGCCGGGGTCGCCCGACGCCAGCACCACCGCCGGGCCGGGGTCGACGGCCACCTCGTCGAGGGCGCCCAGCCCTGCGCCCACCACGACCGTGCGGGTGTCGGGCCGGAGGAGGTCGGCCACGGCGGTGAGCTGGTCCCGCCCGCCCGCCACCAGTGCCGCCGTCCCCAGGGCGGCGGCCGCGGCGTCGCCGACGGGGCGCCCGCCGAGGAGGCCGACGACGGTGACGGGGGCGTCAGCCACGGGCGACCTCCCGCGTGCCGTCGAAGTCGACGCACACCACGTCGACGGCCAGCGCCCCGTCCACATGGGCCCGGCAGTTGGCCGCCGCCCGCCGGCAGAGGAGGCGCACCGGCTCGACGTCGCCGTGCTCCAGGCACACCTCGAAGAAGTGGCGGGCGGTGTTGGTGTGGGTGGCGGCCGCCACCACCTCGGCCGGCGCCCCCGCCTCCCTCGCCACCTCGGCCAGCAGGGCGGTGTCGACCTTGGTCCGCCGGAAGTGGGTCATCATCACGCCCGCCGCCAGCTTGGTGATCTTGCCGATCATCCCGACCCACGTCACGTGGCCGATGCCGTTGGCCGCGGCCCGGCGGAGGGCGATGCCGGTGAAGTCGCCCACCTCGACGAAGCAGACCTCGGGGAGGTGGGGAAGCGCCCGCTGGGCGAAGGCGTCCGACCGGGTGCCGGTGGCGAGGACGATGGTGTCGGCGCCCTGGGCCGCGGCGACGTCGATCTGCTGCACGACCGACGCCCGGTAAGCGGCGGTGGAGAAGGGCTTGACCACGCCCGTGGTGCCGAGGATGGAGATGCCGCCGACGATGCCGAGGCGGCCGTTCGAGGTCTTGCGCGCCATGTCGACGCCCCCGGGGACCTCGAAGGTGACGACCACCGGCCGGGTGTCGACCTCGGCCAGGGCCCGGCGGATCATGCGCCGGGGGACGTCGGTGATCGACGGCTGGCCCACGGGAATGCCCAGGCCGGGACGGGTGACGGTGCCGACGCCCGGTCCCGCCCGCAGCTCGGCGGCGGCGTCGTCGGCGGCGGCCCACTCGACGGTGGCGGTCATCCGGGCGCCGTGGGTGCAGTCGGGGTCGTCGCCCGCGTCCTTCACCACGACGCACCGGTTGGGGGCGTCGGCCTCGACGGGGAACGTGACCCGCCGACCGTCGGGAAGGGCGACCTCGACCTCGTCCGGGGCCGCGCCGGTGACCAGTCCGATCAGGGCGGCCTTGGCCGCCGCGCTGGCGCAGGTGCCCGTGGTCCAGCCGGTGCGGAGGCCGCCCTTGGCGTCGGCGACCTCGGTGGCGAGGGGCGGCTCGACGGTGCCGTTCACCCGACCACCGCGCCCGTCACGAGGAGGCCGCCGCCGCCGCTGGTGGCGAGGGCGACGGCGCCGGTCGCCTGCTCGAGGTGGTCGGTGACGAGGACGAGGGTGCGGGCCGGATCGGTGTTCTCGGGAGCATGGTGGACGTCGGCGATGGTGCAGGCCACGGCCAGGTGGCGGACGTGGACGGCGATGCCGGCCAGGCCGGGCAGGGCGATCTCGGTCGCCACGCCGGCCACCGCCTCGAAGGCGACGCCGGCCGCGGTCAGGGCCGCCGCCTCGGGACCGTGGGCCGGGTGCAGCCAGGTGTCGCCCGTGTACAGGCGGACGACCGGGTGGGGGGCCGACCGGAGGGCGTCGACGGCCGGATCCCGGTCGGGGACGGCGACGATCGTGGCCCCGGGCGCGAACGCGGCCGCCAGGTGGACGATGCCAGCGTCGACCACGACCGTGGCCGCCGCGGCCAGGAGGACCTCCGCCCGCAGCGTGAGCAAGTCGGGATCGCCGGGACCGGCCCCGACCAGTGTCACCTGCGCCCTCGAACTGGTGACGGATTCCGGCGTCCCGGCCCCGGTTTTCGTCACCGGTTCCCCCCGGGGGTGGCGCCGGTGGGGCGGCCGGACGTGGTGCCGGGGAGGGAGCGGCGGCGGTAGCCGTGGGCGTAGGCGGGGTCGTACAGGTGGCACCGGGGGGCGGCGCCGGCGAGGGCGGGGCCGACCAACACCAGGGCCGCGGTGCGGGCCCCGTCGGCCCGCATGGCGTCGGCCAGCCCGCCGACCGTCGTCAGCACCACCCGCTCGTCGGCCCACGACGCCCGAACCACGAAGGCGGCCGGCGTGTCCGGGGGATACCCGCGGCCCTCGTCCAACAGCTCGTCGACCAGCTGCTCGGGACGGGCGGCGGACAGGTAGACGGCCATCGTCGTGCGGTGGGACGCGAAGGCGGCGACCGACTCGCCGGCCGGCATGGAGGCGGCGGTGCGTCCCGCCACCCGCGTTGACACGACCGTTTGGGCCACGCCCGGCACGGTCAGCTCCCGTCCCAGCAGGGCCGCGGCCGCCGCCAGCGAGCCGACCCCGGGCACGATCTCGAACGACCGGCCGGCGGCGACGCACCAGTCCACCTGCTCCTGCACCGCCGAGTACAGCGCCACGTCGCCCGAGTGCAACCGCACCACCCGGGCCCCGTCGGACACCGACGAGTACACGCCGACCACGTCCTCGAACGTCATGCCGGCGGAGTCGTGCACCACCGCGCCGGTTGCGACGTGCACCAGCACGTCCTCCGGCACCAGCGACGACGCCCACACGACGACGTCGGCCCGGGCCAGGCGGTCGGCCGCCCGCAGGGTCAGCAGGTCGGGCGCGCCGGGGCCGGCGCCCACGAACGAGATCATCGGACCGGCGGCACCACGAGGGTGGCCAGGTACGTCGCCGGCCGGTCGGCCACGTCGGCCACCCGGGCCACCCGCCCGCCGGGCAGCCCCAGCAGCTCGCCCAGTACCGCCCCTTCCAACCGGCCGGCGGCCGCCAACGTCGCCGCCAGCTCCGGCAGCCGGGAGCCGCCCTTGTAGACGACCACCGCGGCCCGGTCGTCGGCGGCGGCCGCCCCCACCGCAGCGGCCCCGTCGCCCCGGTGGGCCGGCACCAGCACCAGCCGCTCGTCGCCGTCGACCAGCACCGTCCCCGAGCGGGCGGCCAGGTCCTGGAAGGCCATGATCCCGGGGATGGACTCGACGGGCACCGCCGGCCGCCGCTCCCGCACCGACGCCGCCACCGACGAGAACGTGCTGTACACGTTGGGGTCGCCCAGGGTGACGAACGCCACCCGCTCGCCCACGTCGAGCAGCTCCACCACCCGCTCGGCGACCGCGGCCAGCGCCGCGGCCCGGGCCGCGCCGTCGGTCGCCATCACGAACACCACCCGCTCCACGGCCACCTCGGGCACCGCTTCCCGCACGATGGCCTCGGCCCGCCCCACCGCCGAGGCCGACGTGGTCGGGGCCAGCACCCGGTCGGCCGCCCGCAGCGCGGCCACGGCCCGGGTTGTGATCAGGCCGGGGTCACCGGGGCCGACTCCCACGCCCACCAGGGCCGGGCCGGGACGGTTGCGGGCGACGACGGGGTCGTCACGCGACCCCAGCCCTGCCGGCGACGGGGCCGGCTCCGAGGCCACCAGCCGTTCGACGGCCAGCCGCACGAGCTGCGCCTCCGACCGGCCGGTGCGCCGTGCGACGTCGGCCAGCCGGGCCTTCAACCCGTCCGGCAGGTAGACGCTCGTCTTCCGCATCTGCACCCACATAGGGTAAGAGATAGGGCAGACGCCGGGCAACCGGCGCAGCCTCCTCACCCGTCCTTCACAGGCTCCTCACATGTCGCCCCGACCATCTCCGCCATGAGACACGCCCGCATCGCCCTCGCCACCGCCATCGCCGCGGCCGCCGCCCTCGCCGTCCCGGCCTCGGCCACCGCCAAGCCCATGCCCCGGCCCCGGCCCGCCGGCAACTTCGTCAGCGCCTGCCGGTACAGCCACTCCGCGCCCGACGATCCCATCGTGCATCCGGCCGCGCCCGGCGCATCCCACAGCCACGACTTCTTCGGCAACACGTCGACGAACGCCTTCTCGACCACCGAGTCCCTCCAGGCCGCCCCCGACGTGTGCCGGCGCGACGGCGACAAGGCCGCCTACTGGGTGCCGACGCTCTCCGACGGGGGCAAGGTGGTGAAGCCCACCACCGTGCTCGCCTACTACCTGGTGGCGGGCCGCGACCCGGCGTCGATCCAACCCTTCCCCTTGGGCCTGCGGGTGGTCACCGACGCCACCGCCCACGTGGTGCGCTTCGCCTGCATCGGCGGCGGCCAGGACACGCCCGAGGTCATGACCCCGCCCGACTGCCCGGCGCCGATGCACCTGGTCATGCGGGTGCACTTCCCCGACTGTTGGGACGGCCAGCGCCTCGACAGCACCGACCACCGCAGCCACATGGCCTACGCGGCCAAGGGCGTGTGCCCGGCGACCCACCCGGTGGCGGTGCCCCACCTCCGCCTGGGCGTCCACTATCCGGCCGGCGTCGGCGGCGCCGACGTGACCTTCTCGTCGGGCGGGCCGGAGACCGCCCACGCCGACTTCTTCAACGCCTGGGACCCGGCGGCCCAGGCCCGGCTGGTCGACCGTTGCCTCCACGCCGCCGTCCTGTGCGGGGAGAAGGGTCCCGCCTGAGGAAGCGGACGACGTCGGCCGCCTCCCGGCCGACGTCGGGCGCCGGCCCGCCGAACGAGGCCACCTCCACCTCGCCCCGGGCGGTGCGAGACCACGTCCCGACCACCCGCCCGTCCCCGACCACCACCGGCCTGACCATCCCGCCGCCGGGGTTGACCAGGGGGGCGTCCTGGGGACGCAGGTGGAGGCGGCGGTCGGCGTAGGCCAGGAGGAGGGAGTCGAAGGCGCCGAGCAGGCGGGTCGGCGCCGGGCGGCGGGACGCGGCCACCGCCCGGTCGACGTCGGCGGCCGGCAGCCACGCCCCGGGCGCCAGCTCGACCAGGTCGTCGGCGACGGCCGCCCACTCCCGGCGCACGGCGGTCGACCCCAGGCCCGACCAGGCGGCGAAGTCGGCCGGGGACGCGGGCCCGTAGGCGGCCAGGTAGCGGCGGGCCAGGGCGCCGGTATCGGCATCGACCTCGCCGGACGACGTCGCCGCCGGCCCCAGCCAGTCGTCCAGGAGCACGTAGCGCTCCCCGGGCAGCACGCACAGCACCCCCTCCCGCGCCGCCCGGGCGATCACGTGGATGGCGGCCTGCCCGGACGGGTCGACGCCGTGGGGGGCGAGCCGGGCCTTCACCTGGTCGCGGGTGAGCGGGCCCTCGGCCGCCAGCGCGTCCCCGAGGGCCGCGACCGCCCGCGCCCCGACCTCCCCGCCGACGCCGAGCTGCTCGACCCGCCTCGACCGCCCCCGGGACGCCGGCCCCAGCAGGGCCAGCAGCCACCGGACGTCCTCCGCCCGGTGGAGATGGCGGGTGCCCCGCAGGCTCCACGTGAGCACGACCCGGCGGTCGTCCCGGGCCTGGTCGACGTCCGCCGCCACCGGTCCCCGGCTGCGGGCCCGCACCGCCAGGGCCGCGGCGGCGGCGTCCTGCGCCTGCACCCCGACGAGCGTGCCGACCACCTCGTCCACCGACCGGGCCGGTGGCCCCGACAGCAGCTGGCTTCGCACCCGGGCCCGCCGCACCCCGGTGTCGGTCAGCCGGCTCACGCCCGGGGCGAGGGCCGCACCGCCTGCTCGACCGCCTCGACGAGGGCGCCGGGCGAGCCGTCGGGCACGAGGACGGCCCGCGCCCCCCACGACGCGAGCACGTCGACCTCGTCCGACGACGGCGAGGAGGCCACCACCGCCCGCCGCGCCTCCACCGGCTCCCACCAGCGGGCCTTGAGCGCCTCCAGCCCCGTCCCCCGCACCGCCAGCGTCGGGAAGTCGACGAAGACCGGCAGCTCGATGGTGGGGGACGCGGCGGCCAGGTGCCCCCCGGCGAAGAGCACGGCCCGCGGGCGGTCGTCGGCCATCGCCTGGAGCAGGGCCCGACTCCGCCGGGGACCGAGGAGGGCCCGACCGAGTCGGGGCTGCGGGCTGAGGAGGGCCACCCATCGGGTCACCGGCTCCTCCTCCGGCAAGCCGTCCGGCGGCGCCAGCACCCGCACCGACACCCGTTCGGCGAGGGCCTGCACCAGCCCGGCCAGGCGCCCCGTGCCGAGCGGCTCCCCGCTCACGACCAGCAGGTCGGTCACCCGTCGATCGACCGCCGCAGCGAGCCGTACAGCGACTCGGGGGTGAGGATCCCGAGCACCCGGCCGTCACCGTCGCGCACGGCCACCCACCCGGCGTCGTGCAGGAGCATCGTCGACATGGCGTCCTTGAGGCTGGCCGTCACCGGCACCGACGGCGCCCCGTCCAACTCCGAAGGCGGCGGCTCCAGGTCGTCCACCCGGATCGGCGTCACCGACAGCCGCTTCAGGCCGCGATCGGCGCCGATGAAGTCGGCCACGAACGGTGTCGCGGGCCGGCCCAGGATCTCGGCCGGGGGACCGTACTGCTCCAGGTGCCCGCCCTGGCGCAGCACCGCCATGCGATCGCCCAGGCGGACGGCCTCGTCGACGTCGTGGGTGACGAACACCACCGTCTTGCGCACCTCCGCCTGCAGCCGCAGGAACTCCTGCTGCAGCCGGTCGCGGGCGATGGGGTCGATGGCGCCGAAGGGCTCGTCCATGAGCAGCACCGGTGGGTCGACCCCCAGCGCCCGGGCCACGCCCACCCGCTGCCGCTGCCCCCCCGACAGCTGGTGCGGGTACCGGTCGCGGTACTCGTCCGGGTCGAGCCCGACCAGCTCCAGCAGCTCGGCCACCCGCTTGCGGGTCCGCTCCCGGTCCCATCCGACCAGCCGGGGGACAGTGGCGATGTTGTCGCCCACGGTGAGGTGGGGGAAGAGCCCCACCTGCTGGATCACGTACCCGATCCGCCGCCGCAGCAGCACCGGGTCGACCTTGGTCACGTCGTCGCCGTCGATGAGGATGCGCCCGCCGGAGGGCTCGATGAGGCGGTTGATCATCTTGAGGGTGGTGGTCTTGCCGCACCCGGACGGGCCGACCAGCATGCACACCTCGCCGTCGCCCACCTCCAGGTCGAGCGCGTGCACCGCCACCTGCCCGTCGCCGTACCGCTTGGTCACGCCTTCGAGCCGGATCATGGGTGGGGTCTAGTCTGCCCTGGTGCTGGTCGGGGCGGCCGCGAGCGATCCGTGGGTGCGGTGGGACTGGGTCGCCCGCCACGGCGACGACATCTGGGCCGCCACCCGCCAGCACGTCGAGCTCACCCTCATCGCGGTGGGGATCGGCCTGCTGCTCTCCTTCCCCCTCGCCCTGCTCGCCCGCCGGTGGCGCTGGTTGCAGTCGCCGATCCTGTCGGTGACCGGGATCCTCTACACCATCCCGTCGCTGGCCCTCTTCGCCATGCTCGTCCCCTGGACCGGGCTGAGCCGCACGACGTCGGAGATCGGCCTGGTCAGCTACACCCTGCTCATCCTCGTCCGCAACATCCTCGTCGGCCTCGACGGGGTGCCGCCCGACGTCAAGGAGTCGGCCCAGGGCATGGGCTTCGGCCCCGGCCGCCAGCTCCTGCGCATCGAGCTGCCCCTGGCCCTGCCGGTGATCCTGGCCGGCGTCCGCATCGCCACCGTCACCACCATCGGCCTGGTGACGGTGACCGCCCTCATCGGCCAGGGCGGGCTGGGCCAGCTCATCCTCGACGGCCTGATCCGGGACTTCCGGACGCCGCTCGTCGTGGGCGCGGTGATGTCGGTGGTGCTGGCCGTGTTCGCCGACGCCGCCCTCGCTGTCGTGCAGCGGCTCCTCACCCCCTGGTCCCGCCGGTGAGCTTCCTGGGCCGGGTCGTCGAGTGGTTCACCACCGCCTCCCACTGGCAGGGCGACGCCGGCGCCCTCCACCGGCTGTCGGAGCACGTGACGATGTCGGCGGGGGCGGTGGTGGTGGCGGCGGCCGTCGCCCTGCCCCTGGGCGTGTGGCTGGGCCACACCGGCCGGGGCGGATCGCTGGCCATCAACCTGTCCAACGTCGGCCGGGCCGTGCCCAGCTTCGCCATCCTCGTGATCGCGGCCCAGCTGTTCGGGATCGGCTGGCAGCCGGCGTTCGCCGCCCTCGTCGCCCTCGGCATCCCGCCCATGGTCACCAACGCCTACGTCGGCCTGCGCGACGTCGACGACGACATCCGGGAGTCGGCCCGGGGGATGGGCATGACCGGCTTCCAGTCCCTGTGGCGGGTGGAGCTGCCCGTCGCCCTGCCCCCGCTGATGGCCGGCGTGCGGACGGCCGCGGTGCAGGTGGTGGCCACCGCCACCCTCGCCGCCCTGGTGGCGTGGGGCGGACTGGGCCGCTTCATCGTCGACGGGATCGCCCAGCGCGACTTCGTCCAGGTGTTCGCGGGGGCGGTGCTGGTGGGGGCGCTGTCGATCCTCACCGAGCTGGCCCTGGCCGGGCTGCAGCGCCTGATCGTCCCCCAAGGGTTACGAACGCGGGAAACGAGCAAGAATGAGCCGTTCAGAGCGCTCGTCGCCGGCGAGATGGCGACAGAGATGAGGGTGAACCCATGACCGCGACACGAACCCGACGGCTGGCCGTCCCCGTGCTGGCGTTGGCGTTGGCCCTGGTGGCCGGCGCCTGCGGGGAGGACGACAAGACCGACACGGCCACGACCACCGTGCCCAAGGGCTCCGTCACCATCGGAGCCTTCAACTTCCCGGAGAGCGCCATCCTGGCCAACATCTACGCCGGCGCCCTCCGCAACGACGGCTTCACCGCCACCGTGCGGGCCAACCTCGGCAGCCGCGAGGTCGTGGCCCCCGCCCTGGAGAAGGGCGACATCGACGCCTACCCCGGCTACGCCGCCACCGACCTCGAGTTCTTCAACAGCGGCGCCGGGCAGGCCACGCCCGACGCCAAGGAGACGGTCGGCAAGCTCAACGACGTGATCAAGCCCAAGGGCCTCCTCGCCCTCGACCCGTCCGCCGCGGTCGACCAGAACGGCTTCGGGGTCACACAGGCCACGGCCGACAAGTACAAGCTGGCCAAGCTGTCCGACCTGGAGGCCGTCGCCGGCGAGCTGACCCTGGGCGGGCCGCCCGAGTGCCCCACCCGCCCCTTCTGCGCCAAGGGCCTGGAGGACAAGTACAACGTCAGGTTCAAGACATTCAAGGCCCTCGACGCCGGTGGCCCCCTCACCAAGACCGCCCTGAAGGACGGCGACATCGACGTCGGCCTCCTCTTCACCAGCGACGCCCGCGGCTTCGTCCTCCTGGAGGACGACAAGCACCTGCAGAACGCGGACGCGGTGGTGCCGATCGTCAAGGCCGACAAGGTGCTGGAGACCGCCCGCGGCATCATGAACGACGTCTCGGCCAAGCTCACCAGCGCCGACCTCTCCGACTTGAACGACCGGGTCAACGTGAGCAAGGAGGACCCCGACGTGGTGGCCGCCAGCTGGCTGGCCGACCACGGCTTCAAGAAGAAGTAGCGGATCCTCGCCGGCGGCCATGACGACGGGACGGGCGCGTGCCCGGCTGGCGGTCGCGGCGGTGGCGGTGGCGGTGGCGGTGGCGGGCCTGGTGGCGGTGTCGTGCGCCGGCGGGGAGAGCGCCGACCGCCGGTCGACCACCGTGCCCACCGTGCCGGGGCCGGTCATCCGGGTGCTGGGGCTGGACTCGCCCGAATCGGTCACCATCGCCCAGGTGTACGGCCGCTACCTCCAGGCGCGGGGGTACGCGGCGGAGCTGGAGGCGCCGATGGCGTCGCGGAGCGAGGCGCTGGCCGCGCTCGGGCGGGGCGACGTCGACCTCGTCGTCGACTACCTCGGCCGGGACGCCGCCGTCCTCGTCCCCGACGCCCGGCTCACCGCCGAGCCCGACCAGGTGGTCACCGTCATCAAGCCGGCGCTGGCCGCCATCGGCGCCACCGTCCTCGACTACTCGCCCGCCGCCGGCGGCGACGCCTTCGTCGTGCGGGACGACTCGCCCGCCATCAAGATCTCCAACGTCAAAAACCTCGACTACGTGCTGGGGGCGCCGGCGGACTGCGAGCGGCGGCCCCGCTGCTATCCGGGCCTGACCGACCCCGACGTGTACGGCATCCAGTTCAAGGCGTTCACCCGGATCGACCAGGGGCCGCAACTGGCCGACGCGCTGGCGTCGAAGCGGGTCGACGCGGTCATGTGGGACGCCACCGCCCCCGAGATCGAGGAGCGGGGCTTCAAGATCCTGGAGGACGACAAGCGCCTCTTCCCGGCCGACAACCTCGCCCCGTTGCTGGCCGCGGCCGCCTCCGACGCCTACGGCGCCCGCCTGGCCGCCGACCTCGACATCCTGAGCGCGACCATCACCACCGACGACCTGGTGGCGTGGAACGCGGCGACCGAGATCGAGGGCCGACCCCCGGCCGACGTGGCCGCCGACTGGCTGGCCAAGAAGAGCCTGGCCTGAGGGTCACCCTCCGCTCAGGCACTTGAACACGAACGGCTGGAGCGCCTCGATGCCCGCCGCGTTCCACACCGGCCACCTCCACGTTCCGTCGGGGCCGGCCGGAATCCACATCGCCCACATGTAGGCGTACTTGTCGTTGCCGTAATCGCGGAAGTTGTCCGGCGCCCCCACCGAGACGGGCCCGGCGGGGGGCCGACCCTCGAGCAACCCGTACTGGTTGATCGACCACGGCTTGCGCCCGTTGTGCTCGGCACCGCCGTCGTAGGCGTTGAGCTTGGCCATCGACACCGCGATCCAGCGGTCGATGCAGGCCCGGCCTTGCGGTGTGGCCCATGGTTCGGGAGGTGTGGCGGACATGACCTGACGATATCGCCGCCTGGTTGCCGCGGGCGGCTTCGGCCTCGCCCTACAAGCCGCGCAGGGCCGACTCCAGGCGGCCGGCGGTGAGGTCGGGGAGGGTGATGTGGCGGGCGCCCATGGCGGTGGCGAGGTCGCCGGCCAGGCCCAGGCGGGGGCCGGTGGCGGGTTCGACGTCGACGACCACCGCCGGCAGCCGGTGGCGGGCGACGATGGCGGCCTCGGCCATGGCCGCCGCGACCGGGTCGGGGTGGGCGCCGGCGCCACTGGTGGCCCGGCCGTCGGTGACGACCACCAGGAGGGGCCGGAGGACGGGGGTGGCCGACCGGTGGGCGAGCACGGTGGCCATGCGGATGCCGTCGGCGAGGGGGGTCTCGCCACCGGTGGCGAGGGACTCGAGCCGGGACCGGGCCACCTCCACGCTCCCCGTCGGGCGGAGGACGACCTCCGCTCCCTGCCCGCCGAAGGTGACCAGGGCCACCCGGTCGCGGCGCTGGTAGGCGTCGACCAGGAGTCCGAGGAGGGCGCCCTTCACCGCGGCCATGCGGGCGTCGGTGCCCATGGAGCCGGACGCGTCCACCGCGAGGACGAGCAGGTTGCCGGTGAGGGCCTCCTTGATCGGCTCTCGAAGGTCGCCCTCGGCGATGCCGGGCCCACCGCCTTCGGCCCGCCGGGCGGCGGCGGCCTGGAGGGTGGGCACGACCGCCACCGCGGCCACCGCGCCCGCCGGGGGACGGCTGGCCACGGTGCGGCCGAGCTCGGTGCCCCGCACCGGCGAGCGCCGGCCCATGCGCCCGGCGTGCTCCGCCTTGGGGGCGGTGAGGGCGACGATGGGGGCGGGGGCGTCGGGCACGGCCACCCGCTCCTCCGGGGGACCCTCGCCCAGGGCGTCGTCGAGCGCCTCGTCGAGGGCGTCGTCGACGGCGGACGAGGCCGCGGCGGGGTCGTCGAGGGGCTGGCGCCGCTGGCGGTGGGCGAGGACGAGGTGGGCCACCGCCCGGACGTCGTCGGCGGTGGCGGCGGTGCGGCCGTGCCATCCGGCGTGGGCGGCCGCGGCCCGGGCCAGGACGATGTCGGCTCGCATGCTCTCGGCCCCCGCGGCCACGCAGACGGCGCACGCCGCCTCCAACAGGTCGTCGTCGACCGTGGCCGGCCGGGTGGCGTCCAGGCGCCGGACGAGCTCGTCCTCGGCGGGCGACCAGGTGGCGACGAAGGCGGCGGGGTCGGCGTCGAAGGCCATCCGTCGGCGCACGACCTCGGCCCGGACCCCCGGGTCGCCCGGATTGCGCACGTCGACGGCCAGGCCGAAGCGGTCGAGGAGCTGGGGCCGGAGGTCGCCCTCCTCCGGGTTCATGGAGCCGACCAGGAGGAACCGGGCCGGGTGGCTGTGGGACACGCCATCGCGCTCCACCCGATTGACGCCCGACGCGGCCGCGTCGAGGAGGGCGTCGACCAGGTGGTCGGCCAGCAGGTTGACCTCGTCCACGTAGAGGACGCCGCCGTCGGCCGCGGCCAGCAGCCCCGGCCGGAACCGGACCTCGCCCCCGGTGAGGGCGGCGGCCAGGTCGAGCGAGCCCACCACCCGCTCCTCGGTCGCGCCCAGGGGCAGCTCCACGAACGGCCCCTTCCCGACGAGCGCGGCCAACCCCCGGGCCAGGGTCGACTTGGCCGACCCCTTGTGGCCCCGGAGGAGCACCCCGCCGATGGTCCGGTCGGCGGCGGCCAGGACGAGGGCGAGCTTGGCCTCGTCCGCCCCCACGACGGCGCTCAACGGGAACCGGTCGGGGCTCACGTCCGGCGCTCCTCGAGGCCCTCGGCGGCCAGCAGGCCGGACCGAAGGGTGGCGCGGGACTCGTCGGACGCGGCCCACAGGTCCCGTTCGTCGGCCTCCAGCAGCCGCTCGCAGATGCTCCGAAGCGCCCACGGGTTGGACTTCTCGTAGAACGCCCGCATCACCGGGTCGGCCACGTAGGCCTGGGTGACCCGCTCGTACATCCAGTCCTCGACCACGCCGGCGGTGGCGTCGTAGCCGAAGAGATAGTCGACGGTGGCCGCCACCTCGAACGCCCCCTTGTACCCGTGGCGGCGCATGGCGGCCAGCCACTTGGGGTTGAGGACCCGGGTCCGCACCACCCGGGCGGCCTCCTCGGCCAGCGACCGCACCACCGGCCGGGACGGGTCGGCCGAGTCGCCGAACCACGCCCGCGGCTCCCGCCCCGACAACTCGGCCGCGGCCGCCACCATCCCGCCGTGGTCCTGGAAGTAGTCGTCGCCGTCGAAGATGTCGTGCTCCCGGTTGTCCTGGTTCTTGACGGCCACGTCGATGGCCGCGAACCGGCGCCGGACCTGCTCGGGCGCGGGCTCGCCGAACGCCGACCGGCGGTAGGCGTAGCCGCTCCACGCCAGGTAGACGTCGGCCAGGTCGGACCGGGTGCGCCAGGCGCGGGTCTCGATGGCCTGCCACACGCCCGAGCCGTACGCCCCCGGCCCGGGCCCGAACACCCGGGCGTCGGCGTCGCCGGCGGCGGCCACCGGGTTGTCGAGCGGCGACTCGTCGGCCAACGCCGCCACCAGCCCCACCGCGTCGTCCAACAGGGCGACCACGCCGGGGAAGGCGTCCCGGAAGAAGCCCGAGATGCGGATGGTGACGTCGACCCGGGGCCGGCCCAGCTCGGCCCGCGACATCACCTCCAGGCCCTCGACCCGTCCCGAGTGGGGGTGCCAGACGGGACGGACGCCGAGAAGGGCCAGGGCCTCGGCCACGTCGTCGCCCTGGGTCCGCATGTTGGCCGTCCCCCACACCACCAGGCCCACGACCCGGGGACACGCCCCCGTCTCCGCCACGTGCCGCTCGACCAGGCGGTCGGCCAGGGCCCGGCCGACGTCCCACGCCAACGCCGACGGGATCGCCTTGGGGTCGACGGAATAGAAGTTGCGACCGGTGGGAAGGACGTGGGCGCCCCCCCTGGTCGGCGCCCCGCTGGGCCCGGCCGGCACATGGCGGCCATCGAGGCCGGCCAGAAGGTTGTCGAGCTCGTCGGAGGTTCTGACCAGGGCGGGGACCAGCGTCGACCACACCCACGCGAGGGTCGGATCGCCCTCCGCGGCCGCGGGCCCGGCCTCCACCCGCCGGCGGCACTCCGCCTCGACCCGGTCGGCGTCCCGGTCGAGGTCGAGGCCGAGCTCGGCCGCCACCGTCGCCCGCAGCGAGGGCACCGTCCCCTGGGGCTGGCGGGTGATGGCGAGGATGGTGTCGACCAGGGCCTCGTCGACGGGCGGCTGGCCGAGCACGTGGAGGCCGCCCCGGATCTGGGCGTCCTTGAGCGAGCACAGGTAGCCGTCGACGTGGTTGATCATGCCGGCGAAGTCGTCGGGATCGGGCATCTCGGCCACGCCCAGGTCGCGGGCCAGCTCCGACGTGACCAGCAGGTCCCACAGCTGGCCCCGGATGGCGGGCAGCTTGGACGGGTCGAGCGACTCGATCTTGGCGTGCTCGTCGAGCAGACGCTCCACCCGGGACAGCTCGTCGTAGGTCTCGGCCCTCGTCATCGGGGGCGGGAGGTGGTCGACGATCACTGCGTGGGTGCGGCGCTTGGCCTGGGCGCCCTCGCCCGGGTCGTTGACCACGAACGGGTAGAGGAGGGGCAGGTCGCCGAGGGCGGCGTCGGCGATGCAGGCCGCCGACGGGCCCACGCCCTTGCCCGGCAGCCACTCGAGGGTGCCGTGCTTGCCCAGGTGGACGAGGGCGTCGGCGCCGAAGCTGGCGTCCAGCCACCGGTAGAAGGCGAGGTAGTGGTGGGGCGGGGGGAGGTCGGGGGCGTGGTAGGTGCCGATGGGGTCCTCGCCGAAGCCCCGGGGCGGCTGGACGGCCACCACCACGTGGCCCAGGTCGATCCCGGCGAAGACGAGCTCGTCGTCGTGGACGCACACGGTGCCGGGCGCCGGTCCCCAGGAGGCCTCGATCCGGTGGCGGAGGGCGGCGGGAAGCGTGGCGAACCACTCGACGTAGTCGGCGACGGGCAGAGCGCCGACGGCCAGCCGCAGCTGCTGTGGCGAGAGCAACGGGCGGTCGTAGGTGAGGCCGTCGGCCAGGCGGGCCATGAAGGCGTCGGAATCGTCCGGCACCTCGTGGACCTTGTAGCCGGCGGTGGCCAGCGCGTCGAGGAGGCGGAGGAGGCTGGCCGGGGTGTCGAGGGCGACGGCGTTGCCGATGCGGCTGCGCTTGGTCGGGTAGGCGGTGAGGACGACGCCCACCCGCTTGTCGGCGTTGTCGAGGTGGCGGAGGCGGGCCAGGCGGGTGGCGATCCCGGCGATGCGCTCGACCCGGTCGGGGACGGCCCGGTGGGCGGCCAGGGCCACGCCCAGCTGGTCGCCGTCGTCGACGACCTCCTTGAAGGAGAGCGGGGGACCGATGATGCGCCCGTCGAACTCGGGGATGGCCACGCCCAGGGCCACGTCGAGGGGGGACAGGCCGCCCGGGCTGTCGGCCCACGTGGCGGTGTCGGTCGTCGAGGCGACGGCCTGCACCACCGGTACGTCGAGGACGTCGAGCGGGCTCGACCACGCCTCGTCCGCCGCCGGGACGGAGCCGCCCGCAGCCCACGTGGTGGTGACGACCACGTCCGCCCCCCGCAGGAGGCCGACCGCGGCGGGGTCGTTGCGCAGGGAGTAGGCGTAGACGGGGCGGGCGTTGGCGCCCCGACGCTCGATGGCGTCGCACAGCTGCTCGACGGGCAGGGTGTTGCCGGCGAGGACGTTGGCCCGATAGGTGACGACGGCGATCGTGGGCCGGTCGGCGTGCTCCGGGCGGTGGCCGATCGGGCCGGACATCGGCATGTCGGACGGGGGCTCGAACCCGAAGCCCTCGAGGAGGACGGTGTCGGCGACGAACCGTAGCAGGTGGGCCAGGTTGGCCGGCCCGCCCCGGCTCAGGTAGCCGAAGGCCTCGGTGACGATCCCGGCCGGGACGGTCGACAGGGCGGTGAGCTCGGCGTCGACGGTGGCCTCGCCGCCGAAGACGAGGAGGGCGGCACCGGTGGCCAGGCACCTCGCTCGCAGCTCGTCGAGGGGGTGCTCCCACGCCGCCCGCCCCTTGAGGAGGCGGACGAGGACGGCCCGGGCCCCATCGAGGTCGGGGACGGGCGTGTCGGGGGTGAGGCCGACGCCGCCGTGGGCCCGCACCGGCGGGAAGCCCTCCGGGAGATCCTCGATGGCGGCCCGCAGGGCGAGCAGGTCGAGGTCGTTGTTGGCGATCACGTGGATCATCGGAGGGAGCAGTCCTCGCACAGGGCGCCGTTGGCGGCCGACGTCTTCCACCACAGGCAACAGGTGGTGCGGCGGAAGTCCCACCCGGTCCAGGCGCCGAGGTCGGGCTCGTCGGGATGGGCGATGGCGGCGGTGGCCAGGTCACGCCGGGCGACGAGGTGGGGCGGCGCGCCGTCGGCTGTCCCCACTGCGCCCAGGGCCGACGCCACCGCGGCCGCGAGGTTGCCGCGGAGGAGGCGGAGGCCGATGGCGTGGCGGGCCCGGAGGGCGGCCATCAACGGGTCGAGGTGGCCGGCGAAGAGCCGTTTCACCAGGTCGTCGACGTCGTGGACGAGCTCGGCCTCGGGGTCGACGAGAAGCGAGGAGGGGCGGCTGCGGGCCAGGCCGACACCGGTGCCGGGGGCGGACGGGTCGGGCGCGGCCCCGGCCACCACCCACGCGGCGAGGGTCGTCCCCGCCACCCGGTAGGCGTAGGCCTGCCACCAGAGGGAGGCGAGCACCTGGGGGTCGTGGCTCCCACGGCCGGTCGAAGTGGCCGCGATCTCCGCCGCCAGCCGGTCGGGGTCGGCGGCCAGGTCGGCGCCGACGAGGTCCCCCTCGCCCGGCCCCCCGATCCGCCACCGGAGATGGGGAACGAGGGCGGTGACCGCCCCGAGCGATTCCGCCCCCGGGTTCTCTGGTGGGTTTTGTACCTCTGAGGTACAAATCCCGCCAAAGAACCCGGGGGCGGGCGACGGGTCGACCAGGGCGAAGAGGCGGGCGAGGTCGAGGGACGACTCGAGGGCGTCGGCGATGCGGTCGAAGCGGGCCGTGCGCTCGGCGGCGAACGACATTCCCGACGGCGTCCATCTCGGCGAGGCCCACCGGAGCACCGCGGCCCGGAGGCCGTCCGACTCGAACAGGCCGTGCACCGTCGTGGCCCGGTAGCGGCCCGCGTGCCAGCCGAGGACCGAGCCGTCGTCGCCGACGATCCACGGCTCCAGGTCGTCGTCCGCCGACACCCGCCCGTGGTGGATGCGGTACCCGGCGACCCGCTCGCCGTCGGCCATGCCCGACGGCTGGTCGAGCACCTTGCCCGCCTCGAAGACGGTCGTCAGCGGCAGCCAGCCGAGGCCGGCGACCGAACCCGGTGGCCCCTCGGCGCCGAGCGGGTCGGAGATGGCGCGTCCGGCCATCTGCGCCCCCGCACAGATCCCCACCACCGGCGCCCCGCACGCCTCGACAGCGGCGGCCAGCCCCGACGCCCGGAGCCAGTCCAGGTCGCCCCGGGTGTTCTTCGAACCCGGCAGCACCACCAGGTCGGGCCGCCCCAGGGCCCGGGGCGAACGCACCCAGCGCACCGCCACCCCCGGCTCCAGCCGCAGGGGGTCGAGGTCGCCGAAGTTGGCCACGTGGGGGAAGCGGACCACGGCCACGTCGACGACGGCGGCCGCCGGCGACGTGTCCCACGAGTCCAGGGCCAGCGAGTCCTCGGCGTCGATGTCGGTGCCGGGGACGGCCGGGATCACGCCCAGCACCGGCACCCCTGTCCGTCGCTCCAACTCCCCGCACGCGTCCCCCAGCAGCGACGGATCGCCCCGGAAGCGGTTGACCACGAACCCCCGCACGCACGCCCGGAGCTCCACCGGCAGCAGCGCCCACGTCCCGAACAACGAGGCGAACACGCCACCCCGCTCGATGTCGCCGACCACGATCGCGGGCAGCCCGGCGGCCGCCGCCAGCGGGACGTTGGCGAAGTCGCCGGCCAGCAGGTTGATCTCGGCCGCCCCGCCCGCGCCCTCGCACACGACCACGTCGTACCGCGACCGCAGGTCGGCGAGGGCGGCCAGCACCACCGGCCGCAACGTCTCCTTGCCCGCGTGGTAGTCGGCCGCCGACTGCTCACCGACGGCCCGTCCCATCACGACGACCTGGCTGGTGCGCTCGCCGGTGGGCTTGAGCAGCACCGGGTTCATGGCCACCTCCGGGACCGCCCCCGCGGCCAGGGCCTGCACCCACTGGGCGTGGCCGATCTCGCCGCCGCCACCGACGCCGGCCACCACCGCCGCGTTCAGGGCCATGTTCTGCCCCTTGAACGGCGCCACCCGCACGCCCCGCCGGGCCAGCACCCGGCACAGGCCGGTGACGACCCACGACTTGCCCGCGTCGCTCGTCGCCCCGCACACCACCAGCCCGCCCCTCACGACCGCACGCCACCCCTACAGTCGGCGCCATGACCCGTGCCCAGTCGCTCGTCCTCGTCAACACCGGCCACGGCAAGGGCAAGTCGTCGGCCGCCTTCGGGGTGATGGCGAGGGGATGGGCCCGGGGGTGGAACGTGGCCGTGGTCCAGTTCGTCAAGGGCGGGAAGTGGAAGACGGGCGAGCGCAAGCTGGCCGACCACCTCGAGATCGAGTGGCACACCCTGGGCGACGGCTTCACGTGGGAGTCGACCGACCTCGAACGCACCGCCGAGCTGGGCCGGGAGGCGTGGCGGCAGGCGGCGGCCAAGCTGGCCTCCGGCGACTACGACCTGCTCATCCTCGACGAGCTGACCTACGTGGTGAAGTACGGCTGGGTGCCGGCGGACGAGGTGGCCGCCGCCATCGCCGGCCGGGCGCCCAAGACGAGCGTCGTCGTCACCGGCCGGGACGCCCCCCAGGAGATCGTCGACGTGGCCGACACGGTCACCGAGATGCGCAAGGTGAAACACGCCTA
>Ga0105245_10000602_pt1 | contig 32584 bp, 26 predicted proteins | sample KBSM54metaG_FD_81523 | JGI IMG/M metagenome (GOLD analysis project Ga0105245, IMG submission 81523) | Miscanthus rhizosphere microbial communities from Kellogg Biological Station, Michigan, USA - KBS M5-4 metaG | ecosystem: Host-associated > Plants > Roots > Rhizosphere > Soil | place...
CCTCGCGCGGGTCCGGCAATGGAGCGACCAATTACGCCAATTCCACAGTCGCTCTGGATATCGACACCGGCAAACTGAAGTGGTGGTTCAACCATGCTCCCGGGGAGACGCTCGATCTGGATGAGGTATTCGAGCGCGTCCTGGTAGACGACGGCGGGCAGAAGTATGTCTTCAGCGCGGGCAAAGACGGCATTCTCTGGAAGCTGGACCGCGTGACCGGCAAGTATGCCGGCCACAAGGAAACGGTGTTCCAGAATGTCTACGATTCCATCGATACGAAGACCGGCGAACCGCATTTCCGCAATGACATCGTAGAGAATCAGGTCGGCGAATGGGTGCAGGATTGTCCGACATCGGAGGGCGGCCACAACTGGCACGCCATGAGCTACAACCAGCCCACCAACCAGATCCTGATCCCGGTGGCGCAGAGCTGCCAGGAGATGAATCCGCAAAAGATCGATTTGATTGCGGGGGGCGGCAGCGGCGGCGGTGCGGCCCGGCGGTTCTATGAATCGCCCGGCAGCAACGGCAACGTCGGGAAGTTCGCGGCGTATGATGTTCGGACGCTCAAAGAAAATTGGAAAATTGAGCAGCGCTCGCCGTTCATGACCGCGATTCTTTCCACCGCCGGCGGCGTAGCTTTCGTCGGCGACATGGACCGCTACTTCCGAGCGGTGGATGTTAAGTCCGGCAAGGTTCTGTGGGAGACGCGCCTGGGAACATCCGTCCAGGGCTTCCCGCTGACCTTCAGCGTGGGCGGCAAACAGTACATCGCCGTATCTACCGGACTAGGCGGAGGCAGCCCGCGCATGGTGCCTGGTATCCTGGCTCCTGAAGTCCACTATCCGTCGAATGGGAACGCGCTGTACGTGTTCGCGCTTCCGGACCGCCGGTAACACACGAGAAAAGCCCGGCAGGGCTGGCTGAAAACCACCACGCTGGCGATTTTCGACCGGCCCCCGCGGGGACTTCCGCCCCGTTTTCAGACACTTGCATCTGGCAGTAAACATGCATCATCGGATGAGTGGATGGTGATGTATGTTTAAACGTTCAGCAATCATATTCTCAGGCCTGGGATTGGCGTCCATTGCGGCGTTCGGCCAGGACGATGCCGGCTGGAAAAAGTTCGGCAATGGCGACCAGTCCTACCAATTGAACCAAGCACAAGCACTGCCGCAGCAGAACGCTTACCCGCAGCAGAATCAGCAGAATGCGTATCCGCAACAGAATCAGTATCCGCCTGCTTATAACCTTCCTTCGCAGGTGACTCTTTCGGCGGGAACCTTCGTCGTGGTTCGCATCAATGAAAAGCTCTCAAGCGACAAGAACCAGCCGGGAGATTTCTTCACGGCCACGCTGGTGCGGCCCCTGGTGGCCAACGGCGTGGTGATCGCAAATGCCGGGCAGAATATCGCCGGCCGCGTTTCTGAAGCGCTGAATGCGGATCGCGGCAAGGGCAGCTCGCGACTGGGTCTGGAACTCACCGAACTGGGCCTGGTGGACGGGCAGCAAGTTCCGATTCGCACGCAGTTGATGGAATACCAGCGCGGAACCAACGGTGGCCGCGACGCTGCCGTGGTGCTGGGCACAACCGGGGCCGGAGCGGCCATCGGCGCGGCTGCCGGCGGCGGAGTTGGAGCGGGAATCGGCGCCATCGGCGGGGCCGTAGCAGGCGCCATCGGAGTGATGGCGACACGAGCCCGCGCCACTGAGATTCATCCGGAAGCAGTTCTGACGTTCCGCACCCTGGACCCGGTGACGGTGGCCACGGATCGATCCGGCGGGGCCTTCCAGCCGGTACAATCGCAGACCTACCAGTCGCAGGGACAGTACCAGGGCCAAGGTCAACTTCAGCCGCGAGTGCGAGCCGTTGCGCCACCAGCCTACTATGGCTACGGCGGTTACTACGGCGGATATTATGATCCCTTCTACTATCCCTACTATCCGTATGGCGGTTACTACGGTTACGGCTTTGGACCATCGTTCGGCGTAGTCATTCGGAGTGGTGGCTATCGCGGTGGAGGATTCCGCGGCGGCGGCGGGCGACACCGTTAAGATTCTTTAACGTGTACAATGGGCGTGTGGAGAACCCCTTTGCTTAACGTTCTGAAGCTCGCCCTGTTGGCCAGTTCCGTCGCGCTGACCAGTCAACAAGCTTTCGCAGCCGAAGGCATTGGCAGGATTTTCGACGATCAGGTCTCGACCGTCGAGCGCGAGGTGTTGGGCCTGGCGATGAAGATGCCGGCCGACAAATTCGATTTCGCGCCCACGAGTCCAGGAGTGTTTACCGGGGTGCGCACCTTTGCGCTGCAAGTGCGCCACATCGCCACCGAGATGTTCCGGATCGCCGAGGCTATTTCCGGCGAGAAGGCACCGGTAGAGATCGGACCAAGCGACAACGGTCCCGACACCCTAAAGACCAAGGATCAGATCATCGAGTATTTCAGAGCCTCGATCGCATTTGCCCACAAGGCCGTCGGCACCATTACCGACAAGAACATGAACGATCCGGCGCCCTTCGGCCGTAACGGGACCAAGGCCTCAGCCGCCGCATTCATCGGCCTGCATAGCTACGATCACTACGGGCAGATGGTCGTCTATGCGCGCATGAACGGCGTTATTCCCGGCGGCGGTCCTCCGCCCGGCGGCAAGCAGAAACAGAAATAACGTCAGCCCAGTTCGTCGTGGACGATCTTACCGCCGACTACGGTCAGTAGCGATCGCGTACGCTTGAGATCGTCGTCCGGCACCCCAAAGCAATCCCGATCGAGCACCGCCAGGTCACCGCGATTGCCGATCTCAATGGAGCCGAGGTCGTCCTCCTCGATGAACCACTTGTTCGCGGCTGTTGCCAGCCAGAGCACTTCCTGGCGCGTGAGGGTTTGATCGCCGAGGATCTGCTGTCCGGCGAGATTTTTTCCCGACACGATGGTGGAGAAATTCAGCCAAGGATTGATGACGGTGATGTCGCCGCCGTCAGAGTGATAGCCCTTCTTGATGGGATGCCCCATGAGCATCCGATAGGGCGGTCCCACGTTGGCGCCGGTGCGCAACGGTCCCCAGCCGACCAGCACGCCCATTCCCATGGCGTTCATGCGATTCGCCAGATCCACCGGAAACTCCGGTATGTGGGAGATAATCCAGCGCAGTCCGGAAAGCGGAATCTCCGCATTGACCGTCTCGCGATCCTTCACCAGGTTGGTGACGCCCGCGAGGTTGAGCGCATGGTCTTCGCCGCGCCAGCCCGCTTTGGCGATGGCTCGCAAGCCCTCGACTCCGCCGCCCGTGAATTCCCCGATACCGCCCGTCTTGATCCATTCATCGCCGAAAAACGGAAAAGAGTTCTTCAAGCGAAGGGACAGCGTTGGCAGCGGCGGATTGGCGGTCGGGGAGTCCTGATGCAGAAAGTCGATCCGCAGCCGGGCCGGCATCGCGCCCTCGCGATGCAGCGCCATGAACGGGTTGTGCATCGTGTAGGTGTTCTCATTCGCGAGCCCTCCGGAGAGAGCCTCGGAATGGAAAGCCCCGCCGTCGCGATGCGTGGTGATGCCCAGTCTGGCGTAATATTTCAGAGCGTCGAGCGCGGATCGTTTGCGAGTCTCCGGGGTTAACAGCTCCTTGCGCAGCGCCAGCAGAGCGGCTGTAAGCGCCGGCCCGGCAATCGCACCGTCGGCCGCTACCATCACGCCTCGAGCCTCCAACCAGGCTTTGCCCTGGCTATTCGTTCTGGTACCGCCCTGCGCGGCCTGGATGTAGACGGGACGATTCACCGCATCGAGCTCGGTCAGCGTGGGAAGACGCCGTTCCATGAACTGCATCGCCGATACCGGACCGATGGTAGTGACAAATTCGCCCGCGGGCACTTCGGCGCTACGGGTTTTCAGAACCGCAATCGCATCTGGAATCGTGAAAACATGCTCGAGCGGTGTGTGCCAACCGGGCCGGTTTCCCACCAGCACGATGTGATTGTGGGCGTCGATAAGGCCGGGAATCACGGTCTTCCCCTTCAGGTCGATGCGCTTGGCGCCTCGCGGGACGGAGACGTTGTTGCTGACAGCGGTGAAGCGTCCGGCTTGCATCAGCGCTTGCGAAACCACGCGATTGGCAGGATCCATGGTATGGATCTTGCCGTTCACCAGGACCAGGTCTGTTGTGGGCTGCGGCTGTGCCAGCAGTTTCGCACTGGTTAATCCGCCGAAAGCGAGCGCGCCGGCCCCACCCAGGAATTGTCTGCGCCCGAATCCGCCCGCCGCATCGTTCTTAGCCATGTTTTGCCTCCCACATATCTTACGCCCAAAGCAGTAGAATCTCGCTATGGCTTTCTGGACGAAAACACTCCTGGTTACCGCGTTGGTATTGCCGGCATGGGCCCAGCAGCCCTGCGAGCGCCTCGCATCGCTCAACCTGCCCGGCGTGACGATTACGCTGGCGCAGTCCATACCGGCAGGATCGTTCACCCCGCCCGCGGCGCGCGCAGCAGTCAATGTTCCCGCGTTTTGCCGCGTAGCCGGCACCATCATGCCGGAAGTGCATTTCGAAATCTGGATGCCCTCGGCGTGGAACAGGAAACTGTTGACCGCGGGCAACGGCGGGCTGGCGGGAACCATCAACTACACGGCGATGCTCGATCCATTACGGCGAGGCTATGCCGCCAGCAGCACCGACACCGGCCACGTTGCGGATAACGACGCGCACTGGGCCCAGGGACACATGCAGCGGGTGATCGATTTTGCCCATCGCGCGGTGCATGTAACCACAGAAGCGGACAAGGCCATCATCCGGGTTTTCTACAGCGCTGCGCCGGAACACTCCTACTTCAGCGGCTGCTCTCAAGGCGGTCTGGAAGCGTTCGCCGAAGCACAGCGTTACCCGCGCGATTACGACGGCATCATCGCCGGCGATCCGGCCAACTACTGGACGCATCTCTATGCCGGCGGGCATCTGTGGATCGCGCAGGCCACCATGACCGATCCTGCCAGCTACATTCCATCTACGAAGTTGCAGATGATCGGCGACGCGGTGTACGCCGCCTGCGATGCATTGGACGGGATCAAAGACGGCATCCTGAATGATCCGCGCCGCTGCCATTTCGATCCTGCGGTTCTGCTTTGCAGAAATGGGGACGCCCCCACGTGCCTGACGTCGCCCCAAGTGGAAGCAGTTAGAAAGATCTATCAGGGTGCGCGCACGTCGGACGGCGACCAGATCTTTCCCGGCATTATGCCCGGCGGTGAGGCCGGCGCGGGCGGATGGAGCACGTGGATCACCGGCACCGATCCGGGTCGCGGATCGCATATGACGCTGGGGTTCCCCGCGCTGAAGAATATCATCTTCGAAAATCCGGATTGGGATTTCAGAACCTTCCGCTACGACCGCGTTCAAGGCATCGACAGCGACGTGGATTTTCTGGATTACAAGATGGGTCCCATCATCAATAACATTAATCCTGATCTGCACGCGTTCCAGGCCAACGGCGGCAAGCTGATTCAGTATCACGGCTGGGCGGATCCGGATATCTCGCCGCTCAACAGCGTCAATTACTACCAAAGCGTGATCCAGTTTATGGATCGGAACGGGCGCGGCTTGAGCGAGACCAAGAATTTCTATCGCCTCTTCATGGTGCCGGGAATGTATCACTGCAATGGCGGCCCGGGGCCGAATGCGTTCGACCCGCTCAGCGCGCTGGAGCAATGGAAAGAGAAGGGCGCGGCCCCCGATCGCATCGTGGCGTCGCATGCGACCAATGGGATAGTGGATCGCACGCGTCCCTTGTGCCCGTATCAGCAGGAGGCGCAGTGGAAAGGCAGCGGCAGCACGGATCAGGCGGACAATTTCGTCTGCGCTCTGCCCAAGGTCCCGTAGCTAAGGCAAAGCGTTGTACAGGCGCTCGTCGAAGGGACTTCCCAGCCCCGCCTGCAGCTGGTCGCGAAAGGCTTTGGTGTGGGGATGGGCGAGATGCGCTTCATACGCCTGTTTGCTCTGCCACACTTCGACAATCGCGAAGTGGTTCGCCCGAGAGACATCGCGCAGCGCTTCGAAACGAACGAATCCAGCATCCTTGCGAATATCGGCCGTGAACTGCTGCAGCAGTTTGGCCGTATCCGCCGCGAAGTTCGGATAGACATCGACATAGGTGACCACGTGGACCTGCGGCTCGGTTGCCTTTTGCTGCGAGAAAACGACGCCCAGGACAGCAAATCCTAACGAAACCAACAGCACAGTTCGTTTCATAGCTTTCAAGATACCTCTACTACTGGCTAGGGTGGTCTGCAGTCGCATCCTAAGTGCTGCGCCTGATTCCTTTCGTACCAGTACGGTGTTATTTTTGCGGCGTGTGGAGGTAACACACGATGAAAACGAGAGCAGCCCTATTGATCGCGATGCTGGCCACGTCGGCTTGGGCAAAGGACCGGATCTGGAAGGACGGCAGCCTGCTGGACACGCGTGGCAACAAGTATTTTCCCAGTATGGCGTCCAACAGCGAAGCCGACCGCGCTCCGTCCAGCCAGATGTTCACCAGCACGCAGACGGTGCAGACCAACACGGTCTATGACCGCTACGTGGTGGAATCCGAAGAAGCCGTGTATCTGGTGGAACGGGGCCGTTTCAAATCCGCCAAACCATCTTTGCTGCGCCCCTATCTCTCCATAAAGTTCGCCATTGATAAGAAGAAGATCTGGCTCCTGGACGAAGAAGGCAGAGAGCTGGAAACCACCATTCTGAAGCGCGTCGACAAAGACATCGCTCGTCCGAGCGTTACGGCAGGCCTGCCAGCTCGGTAGCGAACAGCATCGCCATCGCTCCTCCGCGCGGATCCGGACCTAGCAATGCTGCGCGATGGAGATAATCTTCGAGCGTGCTCTGCTTGTTGGTGGACTCGCACACATCCACCAGTTGTCCGTCTTTTCCAACGCGCGCCGCGACGGCGCTCCAGGCAAGATTGACGCGATACTGATACGCGGCTGCGTCCAGCCAACCGAGGCGGATACCGCGCGACATCGCCAGACCGATCATGGCCGTGGCGGAAGTCTCCGCATACGATCCCGGCACATCAATGACTTCGTGCCACATGCCGTCTTCGTCCTGGAACCGCGCCAGGGCGAACATGAGTTGCTGGAATTCGGCCATCATGCGCGGGTACGCCGGGTGATCCTTGGGGAAATCGGTGAGCGTAAGTGCGAGGCCCAGAGCCGGAAAGGCATTGCCGCGTCCCCAGGCTGCGTCCGTCAGCGGCGAATGGCGATACAGACCGTCAGAGCGCTGGTCGAGCTTCTGCATGAAAGCGAAGTGCCGGGCGGCCAAGTCGAAATACCTGCGTTCGCCCGTCAGCTTGCCGGCTTTCACCACCAGGGGCGTGGCCATGAACACGGAGTCGGACATTTCGTCATGGAACGGCATCGACTCGAGCATTTCGCCGGATTTGGAGAATCCGAGATCGGCAGCCTTGCGGACCAGTTCGGTATAGGATTTATTCCCTGTGCGTTCGGCCAACTCGGCGAACACCAGGTGTCCGGCCAGGGTCAGGGAATTCGCCCGGTTCAACGGATTCGCGGAAGAATCCAGATAGCGCGTGGCAAGCTTCTCGACGTCGGACACATGACCGAGCCGCATCTGCGCGATCAGTGCCATGCCGGGAATGTAGGTGAGCTGGTTGAAATCGCGGCCGAAGTATTGTCCCAGCTCCTCGGCAAGCTGCCGCGGCGAACGACTTCTACGCCGGATGACTTCAGAATGCGCTTCGGACATGGGAATCTGGCGCGGCAATGACAGGACGGTCTCCGGCCGGACCGAGATGACCACGCGGGCGGGAACGCGCCCCACTCCCGCGACTGCGTTTTGCGAAAGCGCCGCGGCCAGTCCCGAATCTCCAGGCCCGACGATGAGCACCAGATCCGGAGCCTGCAGTCCGATCCATCGCCACAACACGTGCGATTCGGCGTTCTCGCGATACGCCACACCCGGGGGCGGAAAGACGAGCGGGCTGTTGTCGGGATTCGCACGCGGAATCGCCAATAGCCGAAGTCGTCTGAGAGACGGCCTCTCGCCTTCGTAAGACGCGACGGCCGCGGAGACCATTTTCGCGGAAACTGCATCGCCATTCAATCCGCCAATCAGCAGCACCGTGGGTGAGGTTGGGAGGGCCCCGCTGACGGCGAACGCTTCGATCCTGGTTCCCCCGCGGGTAAGGCCTACGGCACGACCTTCCGCTCCCATCAATTGAGGAGAGAGAAGAGTGATTAAGAGCAGGAAGTTATGGAGCCGGCAGGCCTGCAATGTCGCGCCTCCTGAGCTTAGAAATTATACCTCCGAGGGAATCCCGCCGGGTCAAAACGCGGTTCCAATTTACGGATTCTTCAAGCGCCTTTATCCCGCCCGATGTATCCCCTAGAAGCCACTAGCGGACGCACCTGCATGCAAGGTTAAAAAAGCTTCTAAACCCTTAATTTTGGGCCTTTTTCGTTGACATAGACGTCGCTGTAGCATTAACATCCGAGAGAAGTGGCCACTCGGCCAAATTGGGACATTTTTTGAGGGGGGCATTACTAAATGCGGTTTTTGACAGCAGTATTGTTGTGTGCGTTCTTGTTGCTGGGAGTGCTTTCGGCACAGACCGGCAATGGCACGGTGACCGGCGTCGTTACCGACGCTACTGGAGCCGTCGTCGCCAACGCTCCTATTGAACTGAGGAACACGGAAACCGGAGTGGTCTTCCGCGCGACCTCCACCGATACCGGAAACTTTACGATTACCCAGGTACCGATCGGAAGCTATGAACTTACCGCCGCGGTCCAGGGGTTCAAGAAATACACTCGCCAGAACCTCAGTATGGCCGCGGCACAGGTAATGCGGCTGGACATACCGCTTGAAATCGGCGCCAGCACGGAGTCGGTGACGGTCAGCGCGGAGTCCTCTCTGCTGCAGACGGAAACTGGCGACGTGGCGCACAACATCACATTTGCGCAGCTGCAAAACCTTCCTCTCCTAGGCACCGGGAACGCGAATTCCGGAAGCTCCGGCCTCCGCAATCCGTACAACACAGCGACGGCCATCCCGGGCGTGGTGTACACCCCCAATTCGTCGATGATCATTAACGGCGCGCCGAACAACACAGCTTCCTACCGGCTGGAGGGCATGGACAATACGAATCACACGGTCGGTTTTGCGGTGCAGGAAAACCAGCCCAGCGCGGACGCGGTGCAGGAAATCGCGATCCAGACCAGCAACTACGCAGCAGAATTCGGCGCAGCCGGCGGCGGGTTGTTCAACCTGGTGATGAAGTCGGGTACCAATGCATATCACGGCACTGGATACGAGTACTTCGTGAACGAGGCTTTTAACGCCGGGCAGGCTTTTGGTATTAGCGACCAGGGCCACAAGTTCACGCCGCGCAACCGCCGCAATGATTTCGGCGGCACGCTGGGTGGTCCCATCTTCATTCCCAAAGTTTATGACGGGCACAACCGTACCTTCTTCTTCTGGAGCTATGAAGAATTCCGGGAAAGCTCGCTGCTCAACCCGGGCCAGACGCTTCCGATCGCGGCGTATCGTAACGGCGATTTCTCTTCGATCTCAGTAAATGGCGGAGCCAATTTCAATACTGGCTTGGGCGTTGCCACGGGCGCGCTGCCGTCAGTGGACGGCCTGGGGCGCCAGATCTTTGCGAATACAATTTACGATCCCGCCACGCGCGCGATCAATCCCGCCAATGGCGTGGCGTATGCGAATGCGTTTCCCCTGAACAAGATCGATCCCACCCGGTTTGATCCGACTGCGAAGGCGATCCAAGCCCTGATTCCCGCACCGCAAAACGGGAATTACACCAACAACGCCAACTACACCAACATCAGCTCGCGCATCTCCGGTATTCCCTCACTGAAGCTGGATCATTCCATCGGCAGCAAGAGCAAGCTGTCGTTCTACTGGTCCACCACTGGGACGGAGAGTTTGTACTCGCTCCCCAACGGCAACGCCGACGGTCTGCCTCCCATCATCACGCAGGCCCGCGGTACGTTTATTTACTCCCAAACCGAGCGGCTCAATTACGACTACACCTTGACGCCAACCATTCTTCTGCACTTGGGCGGAGGCTATTCGCACATCAGCTTCTTCGATGGCGGTCCGGTCCAGAATTTCGATTGCGCGGCCATTTCTTTGATCAACTGCCAGGCCAGCATCTTCTTCCCCAGGGTCGCCATCGGGACCACGGGCAGCATCGGCGGAATGCAGTCGTTCGGGAACGCCCAGGCGCATACCCTTACCAACACTGAGAGACCGGCCTTCAACGCCAACTCGACGTGGATCAAAGGCAGCCATACCTTTAAGCTGGGCGCAGAGGTCTGGTTCCAGGGGCAGATCACCAATCCTCCCTCGGGTGTCACCTTGTCCTACGGTACGGCCCCGCTGACGGCAGGTGGGAACTCCACAACGGCGGCAACCGCGCTGCCGTTTACTCCGCCCAGCGGCCTGGGAAGTTCCGTCATCGGCAACCCGTACGCCAGCTTCCTGTTGGGCGACGTGCAGAGCGCTGCTCAGGGTGCCCCGCGAGACACTCGCATGGGTCAAGCGCAATGGGGGACGTTCCTTCAGGATTCCTGGAAGGTCAACCGTAAGCTCACCGTGGACTTAGGCGTGCGTTGGGATTTCGCTCAAGTCGCGAGGGAGCAGTATGGCCGTTCCGCAAACTTCTCCCCGACCCTCGCGAACACCAACGCCGGCGGTCACCCCGGCGCCTTCCTTTATGAAGCCACATGCAACTGCCAATTCGTTCCCAACTATAAGTACGGCATCGGGCCTCGTATCGGTGTAGCCTACCAGATCACCCCCAAGACCGTGTTCCGCGCCGGCTGGGGCTTTGTGTACGCCCCGCCTGCCGACATCGGCATTAGCGCCGCGAATAGCTTCACCAATCAACCAGCCGGAACCAACGGATTCCTGAACATCCAGGATCCAGCGACCCTGCCGAAACCAGTTTGGCCCAATTTCAATTCGTCGATATATCCGCTGATTGTGAACGGCACGGGCACCACCAACAATGCCCTGGCCGCCCTCGATGGCAACGCTGGCCGGCCGCCGCGGCAAAACCAGTGGAGCGTCGGCTTGCAGCGCGAGCTCAACCGTAACCTGGTGGTCGAGGCCTCCTATATCGGCAACCGCGGCGTGTGGTGGTCCGGGATCGGCCAACAGAACCTGGGCCTTTTGAATCAAGTTTCCCCGGACACCTACGCCAAGTTCGGGCTCCATCCCTACACGAACGCGGCTGACAATCTCCTGCTCAGCTCAGCGATCAATACATCGGGCGTGACTGCCCGAGTCGGTAACCTGCTTCCTTATGCTGGGTATCCAACCAACAGCACCTTGAACAACACGCTAAAGGCATACCCGCAATTCGGTAGCGCGACTTTCAACGTCACGGGCGCTGCCACCGGGGCCACCTACTACGATTCCTTGCAGGCCAAGGCAACCCAGCGCCTTTCGCATGGTCTCTCGGTGGCCAGCACGTTCACGTGGTCCAAGTCCCTGGTCGCTACCCGCCAGGACTTCTTCAACGCGGACAGCTCGCATAAGATCCTGCAGACGACAGATCAGCCCTTCCTGTTCAACATCAACATTCTCTATACCGTTCCGAAGGCACACATCTTCGACAAGTGGTCCGTCGTAAGTTGGGTGGCCAAGGATTGGCAGGCTGACTTCTCCGGTTCGTACGGTAGCGGCGCGCTGCTGACGCCGCCGGCGGCAACCACGACCAACAATCTGGCCGGCCTGGGAACCAACCAACAGATCCGCGTGGCGGGTCAGCCCGTGTACAACAAGGACCTCAACTGCCACTGCGTCAACCCGTTCACCGACCAGGTGCTGAACCCGTTGGCCTGGACCAACCCGGCGGCGGGCACGTTCGGCCCCGACACGCTCTATACGGATTTCCGCGGTCCGCGGCATCCGACCGAGAGCTTCAACTTCGGCCGCAACTTCCGGATTAAAGAGCGCATGAACTTCCAGGTCCGTATGGAGTTCACCAACGCCTTGAACCGCACCTTCCTTGGAAACCCGGTGACCAACGTGGCTCCGGCGAACCCGGTCGGAAAGAACAATCTCGGCCAGATCAACAGCGGTTTCGGAACCATCAACGCAACCTCCGCGGTTAACGGAGCTCCGACGTTGGGCGGCAACCTGAGCCTCCCGCGTCAGGGTACCCTGATCGCCCGCTTCACGTTCTAAGCAGCATCTGGAACGAACGCAATCTACGGCCTCGCTGCTTCGGTAGCGAGGCCGTTTTGTTTTGGTGGACCCTGCTGTATGATGAAGGGCGCTATGCTGCTTCGGCTTCTCACTTCCATCGGCTTGCTGGCGATCCTGGCGCCCCTGGCCGCCCAGCAGAAGCCCTGGACGCCGCCGAAAACGCCCTGGGGCGATCCCGACTTGCAGGGGGTCTGGCCAGGTACCGAGATGGTCGGCACGCCGCTGCAGCGCGATCCTAGCCTCGGCACGCGGGCTGTGCTCACCGATCAGGAGTTTGCCCAACGCGTCGAACGCGCCAAAAAGCAGGCCGACGTCGATTCCCAGGAAACAGTGAACGAGACCACCAAGTGCGATCCCACCCGCGGCGGCTTGGGCAACACGCAGACCACCTGCTCGAACGGCGTCAGCATCGGTCCGCCCTTGTATTGGGACGATCGAGGCAAGCCCAATCGCCAAGCGTCCCTGGTGGTGGATCCGCCGGATGGCCGGATTCCTCCCCTGACGGCGGAGGCGCAGAAGACTGCCACGGATCGCGGAGCATCGCGCCGGGCGCGTCCATGTACCCGAACGGCGGGCGGCTGCCACGATTCGTGGGAAGACGAAAGCCTGTGGGACCGCTGCATCACGCGCGGACTGCTGGGGTCCATTCTGCCCTCGACCTACAACGATGGGAATCAGATTCTGCAAGCTCCGGGCGTGGTGGTTCTGCGCAATGAGATGATCCACGAAACCCGCATCATTCCAGTTGATGGCTCCCGCCCGCATGTGAATGCGGGCATACGCACATGGATGGGCGATTCGCGAGGACACTGGGAAGGCAACACTCTGGTAGTGGAAACCACCAACTTCAACGATCAGACGCAGATCAACAACGCGACCGTCAGCGACTCCGCGCGGGTGATCGAGCGATTCACGCGGACCGGCGCCAACACCCTGAGCTATCGCATTACCGTAGAGGATCCGAAAACCTGGACCAAGCCCTGGTCGGTGGAGTTTCCCTTGAAACGTGATGGAGAGTATCGGCTCTACGAGTACGCCTGCCACGAAGGAAATTACTACATGTACAACGCGCTCACCGGAGCGCGCGCCGAAGAACGAAAGGAAGCGCAATGAGGACTACGGTTTGGATCGCCGCATCGCTGCTATACACGACGCTATACACGATTCCTTCCTGGGCCCATCACGCGTTTGCCGCGGAATTCGATATCAAGAAGCCGGTGAAACTTCAGGGCACCGTCACCAAGATGGAGTGGATCAATCCGCATGCCTGGATCCATATCGACGTGAAAGGTCCCGACGGAAAAGTCACCAGCTGGATGGTGGAAGGCGGCACTCCCAACATTCTTCTGCGCCGCGGCTTCACCAAGCAATCGCTCCAAGAAGGGACCGTCGTGGTCGTTGAGGGCTATCAGGCCAAGAACGGCGAGAATCGGGCTAACGGATCGAACATCACGTTCACCGACGGAAAGCGCTTGTTTCTGGGCGGATCGAATCCCGACGAAAAGCCGCAGTAGCCCAGGCGGGTATATAATTTATCGACGATACGAGGAGAACGCCATGAAGCGGATATTCTTAGCGTGCCTGTTGTTAGCCCTGACGCCCATGTTCGCGCAGACGGGTGCGAAGAACGGCGAGTGGCCGACCTACGGCGGCGATCTTGGAAATACTCGCTACTCGGCGCTGGACCAGATCAACGCCGCAAATTTCGACAAACTGGAAGTCGCGTGGCGCTTCAAGACGGACAACCTCGGCCCGCGTCCCGAAGCAAATCTTGAAAGTACGCCGCTCATGGTCAAAGGCGTCCTCTATTCCACAGCGGGCACACGCCGGTCGGTAGTCGCGCTGGATGCGGCTACGGGTGAGCTGTTGTGGGTCCACGGTGAAAATGAAGGCAAGCGTGGCGAGGCGGCTCCGCGCCAGCTTTCCGGCCGCGGCCTGGCGTATTGGACGGATGGCCGCGAAGAACGCATCATCTACGTCACTCCGGGATATCAGATGGTTGCGCTGGACGCCAAGACCGGGGCGAAGGTCCCCGGCTTCGGTAAGGCCGGCATCGTGGATCTGAAGCAGGAAGACGACCAGGAGATCGGTGAACTCAACCCGGATATCGGGCTGCATTCGGCGCCTCTGGTGGCCGGAAATACTGTGGTGGTAGGGGCGGCGCACAAACCGGGCGGCGTTCCGGCCAGCAAGACCAACGTGAAGGGCTACGTTCGCGGCTACGACGTGCTCACCGGAAAACGCCTGTGGATCTTCCACACCATCCCGAAACCGGGCGAGTTCGGACTCAACACGTGGGAGCAGGATTCCTGGTCCTATACGGGCAACACCGGCGCGTGGGGACAGATGTCCATTGATGAACAACTGGGCCTGGCGTACATCGGCGTCGAGATGCCCACGGGCGACTATTTCGGCGGGCATCGTCCGGGCGCAGGCTTGTTTGGCGAAAGCATCGTCGCGGTGGACCTGAAGACCGGCGCACGCAAGTGGCACTATCAGTACGTCCACCATGGGATCTGGGACATGGATAATCCCTGCCCGCCGATTCTGACAGACATCACGATTAACGGACGGACCGTAAAGGCCGTAGCCCAGCCGACCAAGCAGGCGTTCATGTACGTGCTGAATCGCGAGACCGGTGAACCCATTTGGCCGATCGTCGAAAAGCCGGTTGAGAAGGGCGATGTTCCGACGGAGTGGTATTCGCCCACGCAGCCTTTCCCGACCAAGCCTCCGGCCTTCGATCTGCAAGGCATCGGCATCGACGATCTGATTAACTTCACACCGGCGCTGCGGGCTGAGGCGGTGAAACTGGTTGCACGCTATAAACTCGGACCGATGTTTACGCCCGGAGTTGTCAGCAAGTTCGAAGGTCCGCTGGCGACGCTGACGGCGGCGACTGCTGGCGGCGGATCGAACTGGCCGGGCGGATCGTACGATCCTGAAACGCACATCGCATACGTGTCGTCGCAAACGACCGTGACTCCAATAGGATTGGTGCCGGGCGGAACGCGGTCGGACATGAACTACATTTCGGGGCAGGCGCGGGATCCATCGGCCGCTTCACCTACTGCAGCGGGTGCTGGACTCACGGTTCAAGGCTTGCCCCTGCTCAAGCCGCCGTACGGACGTTTGACTGCGATCGACCTGAACAAGGGCGAGATCGTATGGCAGGTTGCACACGGCGATACGCCGGATAATGTGCGGACGAATCCAGCGTTGCAAGGCATGAACATCCCGCGTACGGGACGGCCCGGCCAGGCTGGAACTCTGGTTACCAAGACCTTGCTGGTGGCGGGCGAAAAAGGCGTGGTCACGATGGCCGACGGCCGCCGCGGAGCGTACCTGCGCGCTTACAACAAAGCCACCGGCGCGGATGCCGGCAAGGTATATATTCCTGCTCCGCAGAGCGGATCGCCCATGACGTACTCGCTCAATGGCAAGCAGTACATCGTGGTGGCCATCAGCGGCCAAGGGTATAACGCGGAACTGGTCGCGTTCGCGTTGCCGCAAACAATTAGGTAGGTCCGACCTTCAGATCGGACAACCTATCCGGCCTGAAGGCCGGACCTACGCTTACGCCCAGCTGAAACCGTGTTTCGCTAGCGGCAGCGAGCGGACGCGCTTAGTGGTGGCCACGTAAATCGCATTCGTCACCGCGGGCAGGATCGCGGGCACGGCGGGCTCGCCCAACCCCGATGGGGGATTGTCCGACTTCAGCCAGTGCACTTCGATCTCGGGCGGGGCTTGTGAAATGCGCACGGGCGGATACTTGTCGAAGTTGGCCTGCATGGCGCGGCCGCGCTCGAAGGTGATCTCCCAGGACATCACGCTGCTGAGCGCCTCGATCACCGAACCCTGCACCTGATTCTCCGCGTTAATGGGATTGATGATGTGGCGCCCAATGTCCGCGGCCACCCAAACCTTGTTGACCTTCACTTTGCTGCTGGCGTCTACCGAGAGATCGACGACTTCCGCAAAGTATCCGCGGTGCGCGAACTGGAATGCGACACCCATCGCCCGGCCTTTGGGAAGACTACTGCGCTTTCCCCAGCCGGATTTCTCGCGAACCAGTTCGAGGACGCCTCGCATACGGGAAGCCACGAAATCCTGGTCCGCGGGAGTACCTATACGAGCCTGGTCCACCAGATCGATGCGGAATTGCAGCGGATCTTTGCCGGCGGCGTACGCCAGCTCATCGATGAAGGATTGAAATACGAAGCAGAAGCCGTTACTGCGCGGCGCGCGCATCGCGCCGGTGGGAAATCCCAGCGGCATCAAGGTCGATTGGAAAGAGAAGTTCGGAATGAACGTGGCGGGAAACTCGTTCTGGTTGATATTGGCCTGCGGAGCGAAACGCTGCCCTTCCCCGTAGCTCACATTATGATTCCGCCAGGCGACGAGTTTTCCGGAAGCATCCACGCCGCCTTTCAAGTAGTGGAAGCCGCCCGGACGATAAAAATCGTGAGCCATATCGTCTTCGCGGGTCCAAAGGATCTTCACGGGCACACCGGCCTGCTTGGCGATCCACGCAGCCTCGGCCACATAATCATTGGTCAGACGGCGTCCGAATCCGCCGCCACCGCGCACCTGATGGAACGTCACGTCGCTGTTCTGCAAGCCCAGCGTTTGCGTCGCCACCTGAAGTCCGGCCGCAGGAGTCTGGCTGGGGGCCCAGATTTCCAGTTTGCCGTTCTCGAACCGCGCGACCGTATTCTCGGGCTCCAGCGGAGCGTGCGCAATGAACGGATAGGAATACGCCGCTTCGACCACTTTCGCCGCGCCGGCTAATGCTGTATCGGCGTTGCCGTCGTTCCGCAGCGAAAAACCCGGAGGCTGCTTGGAAAGCTCGTCGGCCTTCTGCGCGAAGCCTGTTGTCGATTGCGCGGCCGTCGGGCCTTCATCCCACACCACCTGAAGTTTCTTGCGTGCCGATTGTGCCTGCCACCAGGTGTCGGCCAGGATCGCGACGCCCGACAGCAATCCGGTGAGCTGCGTACCGCCTTCGACGATGAAAGCCTGCTTCACGCCGGGCATCGCTTTGATCGCGTCCAGATTGGCGGACTTGGCTTTACCGCCGAACACGGGACACTTCTCGTACACGGCGTAGAGCATGCCGGGAACCGTGAAATCGATACTGAAAATCGGCTTGCCGGTGACGATCGACGGCACATCGTAGCCCTTGAGCGACTGGCCGATGATCTTGTAATCTTTCGGATCCTTAAGCTTCACCGACTTCGCGTCGGGCAAGGGCAGCGTGGCCGCTTTGGCCGCTAGCGCGCCGTAACCCACCGTGCGATTCGTGGGGCGATGGGTCACCTTGCCCGATGCAGTCGAACACTCCGATTCGGGCACGTTCCAAGTCTGCGCCGCCGCGGTCAACATCATCTGGCGCCCGGTAGCGCCGACGAGACGCAGCGGATCCCAGTTGTTCGGCGTGGAGTTGCTGCCGCCGGCCGATTGCGGACCGTACTTCGCCTGATCGAGATCGGCCAGCTTGATCCTGACGTCCTTCCAATCGACGTCGAGCTCATCCGCGATGATCATCGGCAAGTGAGTTTGCGAGCCTTGCCCGACCTCGGGATTCTTGGCCAGGATGTTGATGGTCCCGTTCGCGTCGATGCGAATGAACGCATCCGGCCTCAGAGGCGCGGCGGCCTGCGCTGGGGCTGGGGCCTGCGCTTGAGCCGCGAAAGGCTGGGTGTAGAGGCCGAGCAGCATTCCGCCGCCCCCCACCGAAGTTACCTTAAGAAATGACCGGCGATCTAAAAGCGTAGCTTTCACAGGGGCCTCCCGCTCTCACGACGTTATCACCGCCATGAGGGCACGTCAAACCCCAAACTGCCGCTAGTTCGCGGGGGTCGCCGGAGCGGGTGGAGCGGGCAGCGCCGCCTTGCCGTCCAGCGTGTAGACCAGCATTCGCGAAGGCTGCGGAGGAGTTGCAGGAGCTGCCGGAGCAGCGCCCGCAGCCGGTGGTACAGGAGGAGCCGCACCACGTCCGCCGCGTCCACCGCCCGGAGGCGTCGGCGGACCGCCCGCGATCGCGACGTATTGTTTCCCGTCCAGCATGAAGGTCATCGGGGGGCCCATCTGCGAGAGGCCTGTGGTGATGTCCATGAGCTGGTCGCCGTTATCGGCACGATAGACGATCAACCGTGTGTTGACGCTCGCGAAGACCAGGTTCCCGGCAGTGGAAAGCGTGCCGCCTTGATTGAAGCCCGCGGACAACCCGCGCCAGCGTTCTTTGCCTGCCACCGGATCCCAGGCGACCAGAATGTTGCCGCGCCCTTCCGGTCCGATCGAAGGAGGCGAGGGCGGTGCGGGACCGCGTCCAGCGCCTTGTGCTCCGGCGGGCGCACCCGCTGCGGGAGGCGCTGCGGCTCCACGTCCTGCGCCGCCGGCGGCTGCCACTGCGGCCGCATCCAATCCTGGGGCGAGTCCTGCGGGTGCCGCCCCCGCGGCCGGTGCTCCGCCGCGTCCAGCGCCTGCGGCAGCGCCACCGCGTCCTGCTGCGCCACGTGCGGCGCCCGTTCCCATATTCATTTGCCCGCGTCCATCCGGACCAATGTCGGTAGGCAGGGGCACGAATTCAGGATTCGCCTGGAACGTGTAGCCGCCGCCGATGGTGCTGGGAATATAAACCAGACCCGTCGCCGGATTGAAAGACCAGGGCGGCCAAACGTGCCCGCCCCCGGGACCCGGCGTGATGCTGACTGCGTCCGTTCCGTAGCGCGCTTCCGGATTCACCCGAGGCCGGCCGGTTTTCAGATCCACGCCCGAGGCCCAGTTGACGGTGACCCACGGATCGGCCGAGAGCAGCTCCCCCGTGCGGCTGTCCAGCACGTAGAAGAATCCATTCTTGGGGGCGTGCATGACCACATGGCGCTGCCGGCCGTTGATGTTCAGATCGGCCAGCATGATGTCGGCGATGGAATCGAAATCCCAATCGTCGCCCGGGGTAGTCTGGTAATGCCAGATGTATTTGCCGGTGGCGCCGCGAACCGCGATGATGCAATCGGTGCACAGGTTGTCGCCCTTGCCGCGATGCATCGACGTCCACGGACCCGGTTGTCCGGTGCCGACATAGACGATATCGGACTCCGGATCGTATGCCATGCCGTTCCATACGGGTCCGCCGCCGCCGATCTTCCACCATTCTCCCGACCAGGTCTTGGCCCAGTCGGCCAGCTCCGGCTGCTCGACGGGTTTGGATGGATCGCCAGGCACGGTGTAGAAACGCCAGGCGCGCTTACCGGTTTCCACATCGTAGGCGTCGAAGAATCCGCGCACTCCGTACTCGCCGCCGCTCACCCCGATGATGACTTTCCCGCCTTTGATCACGCGCGGCGCCATGGTGATCGTATAAGCCATGTTGGCGGGTGAAACGCGCGCTTCCCAAGCCAGCTTTCCGGTAGCCGCGTCCAGTGCCCGCAGTCTTCCATCCACGGACGGCGCGATCACCTTGTCTTGATACAGCGCGATGCCGCGATTCACGACGCCGCAGCAGATCCGCGATTGCCAGACTGCCTGGTTGACGTCCGGATCATTGTGCCAGACTTCTTTGCCGGTGCGGGCGTCCACCGCATACACCACGCTCCACGGCGCGATGCTATAGATGATGCCGTTTGAAACCAGCGGCGTTCCCTCCTGGCGATTTTGCGGATTGCCTCGCGCCGAGGGAATATCGACGTAGTAGCTGAGTCCCAGGCGGTTCACATTCCGCGCGTCGATCTGGTTGAGCGCGCTATAGCGCTGCTCGGACCAACCCAGGTTGTAGCTGATCCACTCGTCGCCGGTTCGGGCGGCATTGCGAAGAGCCTCGTCGTCGATCTTGCGGGGCTGCTGGCCCAGGGCGACCCAGGCGGCTGCCGAGCCCAGAATCGTGCTGAAAAACAGTATTTTGAATCTGCCGGTTGAGCGCAACATGAGGATCTCCTTAGATCGGCAACTCATCATGCTATCACGCGCTGTTATTGCTTCATCTCGGCGATGAACGCATCCACTTGCTGGATCGCCAGACCGCCCGCGGGCCAGCCGAAATCCTTGATGAGCGTCTGGGAGATTTCGTCTTTGCTCTTGCCCTGGCGGACCATCCCGCCGACGCGGCTCCGCATGGCCGTGAAATCGGTTTGCCACTTGAGCAGGCCGGCGCGGTCGGAGAGCGGTCCGTGTCCGGGGATGATGGTGTCGAAATCGAGCTTGAGGACTTCATCGATCGCCTTGGTCCATTCCAGGGCGCTGCCGCCGTTGGCGTAATCGATGTAGGGCTGCGTGGGACGCGTGAGAAACAGATCGCCGGTATGGATCACTTTCAGATCGGGGAAAAAGATGACAGCGTCGCCGCCGGTGTGGCCGCGCCCGTAATGCCGCGTGCGGATTTCCTTACCGCCCAGGTGCACGTCCATTTCGTCGGTGAACGTGATGCGGGGCGCGCCGGGCTGTTTCAGCGCGATCATGTTGATCCGGGCATTCTTGTGCGCGATGATCTCGACCGAGGCGGCCAGCATTTGGGCATTGCTGCCGGAGTGGTCGTCATGCTGATGGGTGTTGAGCACGTAGCGGATGGGCTTGTCGCTGAGCGCTTTCACCTGGCCCATCACCGCCGCGTAGTTGCGGTCGTACATGTCATCGACCAGGAGGATGCCTTCGCCGGTGACCAGCGCGGCGACGTTTCCTCCTTCGCCCGAAATCATGTAGAGGTTGTCCTTGACCTTCTGGGAGGTGGCCGGGCGTGGCGCTACGGGAGCTTGCGTGTAGGCGGCCCAGGCGCCTAAGAGGGTGAGCAGCGCGGCGGAGGCACGGACAAGAAATGCTCGGCTCATGCGGGCGAGGATAGCAGATTCCTGGCGCTAAAGGAGAGCACCAGTATACAAGTTTGGATATAATGAAGCGTGGGCGATCTGACGCCACTCCACTGGATGGGTGACACGCTGGATCGTGTTCGCCGGTTTTCCGCTGAAGCTCGGGCGGATATTGGTTATCAACTCGAATTGGTTCAGAGTGACGAAACGCCCACGGATTTCCGGCCAATGCCGGACGTGGGGCCAGGAGCGATGGAAATTCGGGTTCACGCTGGCTCGGAATACCGGGTTTTCTACGTGGCCCGTTTCGAGGAAGCAGTTTACGTTCTGCACTGCTTTCAGAAGAAAACGCAAAAGACGCGGGACGCGGATATTGAACTGGGACGCCGGCGCTACCGCGCGGCGATGGAATGGCGGAAACATGAAGGCTACAAAGGGTAGAGAGAACGTCTTTTCCGATTTAGGTTTCTCGTCTGCGGAGGCTCGAAACCTGCAGATGCGGGCGCAATTGATGACCGCGCTGCGCAAGTTCATCGAGAAAGGGAGGCTCACACAGGCCGTGGCTGCCAGGCGCCTGAAAGTCACTCAGCCTCGCGTATCGGACTTGATGCGGGGCAAGATCAGCCGCTTTTCGCTCGACACCTTGGTGACCATGTCGGGCGATGCCGGCCTGGAAGTGGATCTTCGGATCACGGCAAAGCCGGTATCGCGGAGGGTGGCGTAGCAATCTCAGCGGATGACCCCGCGCGTCTGTTTACAACCCAGCTTTTCGTCGTGCTATTTCGGCTCGCAGTTTGGCGCTTTCGTTGAGACGGATTCTCAAACAATCATCGTGAAGGTGCTGCCGAGGTCAACGTCTAGCTACAGCCGCTGGTTCCGCCGCAGTTCTCGCACTTGTAGCACGACCCATTACGAGTCATCAGGCCGCCGCATTCCGAACACGACGGAGCGTCGGTAGCGACAGGAGAAAACGGCAGCGCCTGCTGCGGATCCGGCTCGGTCACGCGCAGAGCGGATGCTTCGCCGGCTTCGCCGCTATTGGCGTACTCTCCCCCGATGAAGCGCGCGGCCATCCACCGGAATATGTAATCCATGATGGATTTGGCGTAGGGCACCGTGGGGTTGCCGGTCCAGCCGCTGGGCTCGAAACGCACATGGCTGAACTTATCCACGAAGAACTTCAGGGGCACGCCGTACTGCAGCGCATAACTGATCGCCGTGGCGAAGGAATCCATCAGCCCCGAGATGGTTGAACCTTCCTTCGCCATGGTGACGAACAACTCCCCGGGCGAGCCATCTTCATACAATCCGACCGTCAGGTAGCCTTCATGGCCCCCGATCGAGAACTTGTGCGTGATCGCATGCCGCTCATCGGGCAGCTTGCGGCGGATGGGCCGATAGACGATCTTTTCTTCGATTTTGATGGTGGGAGCGACCGCGGCGGCCGGTCCATTCGCAGCCTTGGCGCCCTTCGAAGTTCCCGAGCTGAGAGGCTGCACGCGCTTGGAATTATCGCGATAGATGGCGACGGCCTTCAGGCCCATCTTCCAGCTCTCGATGTACGCATCCATGATGTCTTCCGCGGTGCACTCTTCCGGCATATTAATGGTCTTGGAGATTGCGCCGGAAATGAACGGCTGCACAGCGGCCATCATGCGGACGTGGCCCATATAGTGAATGGACCGCGAGCCGTTCTGCGGGCGGAAACTGCAATCGAACACAGCCAGGTGTTGCTCTTTGAGATGCGGCGCGCCCTCAATGGTTCCCGTGGAATCGATATGTTCGACAATCGCGCTGATCTGTTCGGAGTTGTAGCCCAGCTTGATGAGCGCGTTCGGCACGGTTTGGTTGACGATCTTAATGACACCGCCGCCCACCAGCTTCTTGTACTTGACTAATGCCAGATCGGGCTCGATACCGGTGGTGTCGCAATCCATCATGAAACCGATGGTTCCCGTAGGGGCGAGCACCGTCGTCTGGGCATTGCGGTAACCCGCTATGCGGCCCAGATCATAGGCTTCTTCCCAGCATCTGCGGGCGTTTTCGTAGACCGCTTGCGGAACGCGTTTGCTATCGATCTTAAGCGTCGCGTCGCGATGCATGCGGATCACGTCCAGGAACGGATCTTCGTTGACGGCGTAGCCGGCGCAAGGGCCAGTGGAATCGGCGGCGATACGAGCGCTGGTCAAATACGCCTGGCCGCACATGATGGCGGTGAGAGCCGCAGCCCAATCGCGGCCCTGATCGCTGTCGTAGGGAATGCCCATAGACATCAGCAGTCCGCCCAGATTGGCATAGCCCAACCCCAGCGGCCGGAAATCGTGCGAATTCTTGGCGATCTTCTCCGTGGGATAGGCCGCGTTATCGACGATGATTTCCTGCGCCACAATCACGGTATCCACGGCGTGGCGATAGGCTTCCACGTCGAATTGGCCGTCCGGACCGACGAACTTCATCAGATTCAGCGATGCCAGGTTGCAAGCCGAATCGTCCAGGAACATGTATTCCGAGCACGGATTCGAGGCGTTGATCCGAGCGGTGTTCTTGGAAGTATGCCAGCGGTTGACCGTGGTATCGAACTGCATCCCCGGGTCGCCGCACTGGTGCGTGGCTTCGGCGATCTGGCGCATCAGATCGCGGGCCTGGTAGCGATCGATCGGCTGCCCGTTGGGGCGGGATTTGGTCCACCAATCGGTATCCGCTTGCACGGCTTCCATGAACTCATCGGTGGCGCGGACGCTGTTATTGGCGTTCTGGAAGAAGATGGAGCTGTAGGCGTCACCGTCCAGCGAAGAATCGTATCCGGCATCGATCAGCGTGTGGGCTTTCTTCTCTTCTTTGGCTTTGCACCAGATGAAAGGCTTGATGTCGGGGTGATCAGCGTTGAGGATCACCATTTTCGCGGCGCGGCGGGTCTTGCCCCCGCTCTTAATGACGCCTGCAAAGGCGTCGAAACCCTTCATGAAGCTCAAGGGGCCGGAAGCGCGGCCGCCGCTCGAGAGCAGACCGTCCTCTTCCCGCAGAGTGGAAAGATTGGTCCCGGTACCGGATCCCCACTTGAACAGCATGCCTTCGGTCTTGGCCAGATCCAGAATCGACTCGAGAGTGTCGCCGACAGAGTTAATAAAGCACGCCGAGCACTGCGGGCGGCGCTCTTCGGGATTGATCTTCTTTAGAGAATTCGTGGCGTCATCAAAGAAGAAGCCGTATCCGCGCGGCTCCGCTACGCCGACATTGAACCAGACCGGCGAGTTGAAACATGCCTTCTGGGTCAACATCAGGTGGGTAAGCTCGAAACGGAAGTTCTCGGCGTCTTCAGGAGTCTTGAAGTAACGCTGCTCGGCTCCCCAGCCGGCGATGGTGTCGCATACCCGGCCAACCAGCTGGCGGACGCTGGTTTCGCGCTCCGGCGAGCCGATCTTGCCGTAGAAATACTTGCTGACTACGATGTTGGTGGCCGTCTGGGACCAATCCACGGGCACTTCGACGTCGCGCTGCTCAAAAATGACGGCCCCTTTATCGTTGCCGATGGTGGCGTTGCGCAGGTCCCACTGTACGTCATCATAAGGAGTCTTCCCAGGCTCCAGACGGGTAGTAAAATAGCGTGGAAATACCACGCCAATACGCTCCGAAATAGGAATAGGCCTCCGTACATCTTTCAGCTTCATAGCAACACCCAACCCTAATTGTCCCATGTAGACGCCTTTCCTTAACTGCCGTGGGAGAGAATCCTCAGAGATCCACCCGGCTCTTGAAGAATCCGCTGTCGGTCATATTAACCCCAACATCTGGAGGTGTCAATCACAAAACAGCCTACTGGTCGTATACCACTGACGAGCTGGCAGTTTTTGTTCAATCATCACATTGATACTAGACAATGTACCTTTTGTGCTATACTGAGAAGCGTGAGCAGGCTCAGTCACTTACAGGCTTTAGAGGCCGAAAGCATCCATATCATTCGGGAAGTGGCCTCCGAATTCCAGCGTCCGGTGATGCTGTACTCAATCGGCAAGGATTCATCGGTGATGGTCCGACTTGCGCAGAAGGCGTTTTTCCCGGGTCCCATCCCCTTCCCGCTTCTGCACGTGGACACCACCTACAAGTTTAAAGAGATGATCGAGTTCCGCGACAAGTTTGCGGCCGACCTGGGAGTGAAGCTGATTGTGCACTCCAACACGTCGGCCTTGCAGGCAGGTGCGAATCCCTTCCGGCTGGGAACCGAGCGCTGCTGCGGACTCTTGAAGACCCAGTCTTTACTCGACGCCCTGCGGGCGGGGGGATTCGACGCTGCGTTTGGCGGGGCCCGCCGGGACGAAGAAAAATCGCGAGCCAAAGAACGCATCTTCTCCTTCCGCGATTCGCTGGGGCAGTGGGATCCGAAGAATCAGCGCCCGGAGTTGTGGAATCTCTTCAACGGACGCGTGGAGCCGGGCGAAAGCATTCGCGTGTTTCCACTTTCCAACTGGACCGAAATGGACGTGTGGCAGTACATCCACGTCGAGAACATCCCCATCGTGCCGCTGTACTTCGCCAAGGAGCGGCAGGTTCTGGTGCGGGGCAACTCGCTGGTGATGCCCGAGCAGGATTTCGTAAAGCCGCAGTTGGGGGACCGTTTAGAGACGGTGATGTGCCGGATGCGGTCCTTGGGCTGCTCGCCGTGCACCGGCGCGGTCCGCTCGGATGCGGATACTCTGCCCAAAATCATCGCCGAGCTGGTGACGGTCAGGAATTCAGAGCGCGAGAACCGGGTGATCGATCACGATCGTGAGGGATCCATGGAACTAAAGAAGCGCGAGGGATACTTCTAATGGAGACGCGCTAAAATGGCTGCTGCGCTTGTGCAAACACCCACCCAGCCGTCCTTCAACATCGAAGCGTTCCTTGCGGCCGAGGAATCCAAAGGGCTTCTCCGCCTCACCACCGCAGGCAGCGTGGACGACGGCAAGAGCACGCTGATCGGCCGTCTGCTGCACGACGCCAAAGGCGCCTACGAAGACCAGTTGAAATCGGCCATCCGCGGCGGCGAGATCGATTTTTCGCTGCTCACCGACGGGCTGCGGGCGGAGCGCGAACAAGGAATCACCATCGACGTCGCGTACCGGTATTTCGCGACGCCCAAGCGCAAGTTCATCCTGGCGGATACGCCCGGCCACGAACAGTACACGCGGAACATGGCGACGGGAGCTTCGACCGCGGAGCTGGCCATCATTCTCCTGGACGCGCACCGCGGGCTGACGACGCAATCGCGCCGGCATGCGTTCATCGCCACCCTGCTGGGGATTCCGAATTTCGTAATCGCGGTCAACAAGATGGACCTGGTGGGTTACGACCAGGAAGTTTTCAACCGCATCCGCGAGGAGTATCAGGCGTTTCTGCAACGCATTGGAGCTCCGCATTCGTACTTTCTTCCGTTAAGCGCCTTGAAGGGCGATAACGTTGTGGAGCGCGGTTCGCACATGCCCTGGTTCGAGGGCCCGTGCCTGCTGGAATACCTGGAAACCGTGGATCCGGCGGACCGCATGATTAACGCGCCGTTTCGCATGGCGGTGCAGCGCGTGGTTCGGCCGGACGCGAATTTTCGCGGGTACGCAGGGCAGATCGGATCGGGGACCATCCGCCCAGGCGATCAAGTGCAGGCGCTCCCATCCGGCAGGACTTCCAAGGTTCGCCGCGTCGTAACGTTCGACGGCGATCTGGAAATGGCGCATGCGCCCATGTCCGTGACGCTCACGCTGGCCGACGAGATCGACATCAGCCGCGGCGACATGATTGTGTCCGGACGACCGCCGCAATCGGCACGGATGATCGACGCGACCATGGTGTGGTTCGACGCGCATCCTCTGGATCCAGCGCATGACTACCTGGTCAAACACACCTCGCAAACCATTCCGGCCCGCGTGGATGGGGTTCGGCACCTGATCAACGTCGCGACGCTCGAAACCGAGGCGGCCGCCAGCCTGGCGATGAACGAAATCGGAGTGGTTCGCATTGCGGCCTCCAAGCCGCTGTTTTTCGACGCGTATAAAGAGAATCGAGTCACGGGCAGCTTCATCCTGATCGACCGCAAGACGAATCATACGGCCGGGGCGGGCATGATTCTGGGATCCGCGGAAGGCTCGCTCGAAGATGCCGCCGACCGCCTGGTGCGGCTGGTCCGCGCATCGGTTCCCCCCGGTTCGCAACTCAATCTTCCATCCGATGATGCGCAAGCCGTGGAAGTGGTGCGGGCCCTATTAAAGGGATTGCTCCAATGATCGAAGCCAAGGCGGAACAAGCCCGGGAATTGATCGCGCAACAACTCGCGCAGTCCACCGTCCCCTGCATTACGTCGAGTTTCCAATCCGAGTGCGTGGTGCTGGTGCACATGTTGCTCGCCCAGAAGCCGCGGATTCCGGTGCTGTTTCTGGAAACCGGTTATCACTTTCCGGAGACGATTGCGTATCGCGACCGGCTGGCCGCCGAGTGGAAGCTCAACTTGTTGAATCTGGAGGCCAAGCAGAGTGTGGCGGATCAGGAATCGCAATTCGGCATCCTGAATCAGACCAACCCCAGCCAGTGCTGCAAGCTGCGTAAAGTGGAACCGCTATTCGCCGGATTGTCGCCTTACGACACCTGGTTTACTGCGCTTCGCCGCGATCAATCGCCGACGCGCGCGAATCTCAAAACCGTCGAGCCGTTCAGCCTGCCCGGCGGAAAAGTGATCCAGAAGATCAGTCCGCTGGCGGACTGGACCACTCGCGACGTCTACCAGTACATGCAGGCGCACGGGATTCCGGAGCTTTCCCTCTACGATCTGGGCTACACCAGCATCGGCTGCAAACCTTGCACCGTGCTGCCCGTGGATCCCAACGATCCGCGTTCGGGCCGCTGGCAGGGCCAGGGCAAGCTGGAATGCGGGATCCATATTCAAGAGAAGTGATCCCATAAAAGTAAAGCATGGAAATCGCGTTGGGCTTCATCATCGCGGTATTTATCGCGATCACCGGGGTAGGTGCGGGTTCTATGACCACGCCCCTGCTGATCCTTTTGATCGGCATGCCCACCAAGCAAGCTGTGGGCACGGCCTTGATCTTCGGGGCCGCCGTTAAGATCCTGACCACGCCCCTATACATCGCCCGCAGGCAAGTGAACTGGCGCGCGTTCGGCTTTCTGATGGCGACCGGCCTGCCTGGAGTATTGATAGGCACACTCTTGCTGCAGGGCTTCAAGAGCGATCTGCTGACCGCATTCGTAGGGTTCACCATCGTCAGCATCGCCGTCATTAACCTGCTTCGCTTTTCGAACGTGACGCGGCATGACCGGACGCCGTGGCTGGCCGCGGTCGGCCTGCCGATCGGCATCGAGGTTGGCTTCTCCTCCGCCGGCGCGGGCGCGCTGGGCGCACTCTGCCTGATGAACATGACCATGCTCTCGCCGGCGGCCGTGGTGGGAACGGATTTGAGCTTCGGTCTCATCCTGTCGCTGGTGGGCGGAGGTATTCACGCCGCGCTGGGCGATCTAAACATCCCCGTGTTGCTGAAGCTGCTTATCGGCGGGGCGGGGGGCGCTTTGGTCGGCGGACTGCTGGCTTCCAGATTGCCGTCGAGGAAACTGCGCTTCGTGCTGTGCGTGGCGCTGGTGATTCTGGGCGCGAATCTCGGCTGGAAGGGCTGGTCCGACTACCGCAAGACGCAGGCAATCACGATTACGAAGTAACTTCCAGCATCACGGGCGCAAGTTTGCGGCGGCCGATGTTTACGTGAAGCTGATGCCGCCCCGGCGCGATGTCCTCGGGCAAACGGAAATTCACTTCGAATCTCTGCGGGCGCGGATCGGTGCAGAGAAATTCCAAATCGCCCACCGGCAGGCCGCCCACCGACGCCTCGATCTCATGCGGCCGGGCGACTTCTTCCAGCACCATCTTCACGTGCCGGGTTTCGATGCGTTTGTCCGCGACCAGATTCGTTCCATCGGTAACGGAGCGGATGCTCGGGACCGACGGTCCGGGAGGAATGACACGTAACGTAGCTAAAGGAGCCAGGGGCTGTTCCTGCCAGCGTAGTTCCACCGGAAGAAGTCCCGTCGCTTCCAGCTCGGGCAACACCACGCTGACCTGCTGCAGGCCGTCATTCATCGGCGGGCCGATGTATGTGACCGTTCCCAGCGAATCGCCCACTTGCACGCGTAACTGGTGGAGTCCGGCATCAGCCGGAAGACTTTCGACCCAGAGAGAAATGGACGCGTAACGGCCACGCGACGGCGCTCCGGGTTCCGAGCTATGCGAGTTGGTGATCCGCCGAACGCGCGCAGTGGTATCGGGAAACTGGCGATCGGCCTGTTGGGATTGCCAGCCTTGCGGCTGCTTGCGCCACGTGGTCCACAGGTACTGCGTTCCCGCGCCTTCGAGTGCCAGCAGCTGGATGTCGTGCATCTGCGTGAATTCCAGAATCTCGCTGGATGTGACGCGCGCGCCGGCCCAGGTATCGGGAGATTCTCCCCCGCGTGCGGACATTCCGTTGAACTGGAGCCGCGCCAGGCCGCCGGGTTTCATGACGCGAACGGTTTCCCGCATGTAAGACGTGATCACTTCCCGGCTGGGCACATGCTGGAACACGGCATAGGAATACACCAGGTCGAACCAGTTTTCGGGAAACTCGCTTAAGCTGGCTCCGTCGGTCGCATGCGGATGCGCGTGCGGAATATCCTGAAGCCGCTCGCGTGCCAGAGCGATCATCTCATCGGAGACGTCCACGCCGTGTATTTCGGCGAAATGGCGGCTCATGGGACGCATCAGACGTCCGGGGCCGCAGCCGATCTCCAGAGCCTTCCAGTTGCTGCGTTGAGCCGGCGGCACGCGGCGCAGCTCGGATTCCAGGCTGTTGATGACCTCGGTCGCGGTAGCGTAGAAATCCGCGTCGCTCTGTTCGCGCCGGCCGAAAGCTACGTAGTAACCGGCGTCCTCGCGAGCGCGAGCGTTCCAGTCGTCACGCATCCGCCCGGAGACTTCGGAGTCCGACATCTTTATGCACTCACGACCTACTTACGGCTGGAGTAGCGATTCAACTCCGACATCAGGGAAGCGGCCGCTTTGGGAGCGGCGGTGTTCCCCTTGATGATGTCGCGATTGGTGATCTCCTTGCCGTACAAATCCTTGTTCCAATCCGAGTCTTCACGCAGCGTAGCGCCGCTCAGCGATACTCCGGCGAACAGACCGCGCTGTCGGGACCAGGTGAGGATCTCGGCTGTCAGAGCGGCGTCAGTCTCAGCCTGCGTCGAGCGACCCACGGGCCCGGCCGCAACGGAAGCATCGCCACCGAGGGTGAATTTGGTCGAGAGCAGCCGGTCCATGCCTTTTGCATTCATCACCAGCATGAAGGCATCGGTCTCCGTGCCGCCGATCTGGAACCCGAAGCTTCCGCCCTCCACCCGGATGGAGCCGGGAGCCGACCAGCCTACTCCGCCTGAGCGTCGGCAACTCACGAATCCCTTGCCGTATTTGGCGCCGATGATGAAAGCGCCCTTCTTCAACCCGGGGACGATCACGATGCACTGAGCCCTGCTGAGCAGGTCCTGAGGAATGGATTTATCGGGAATGCCCATCACTTCTTTCAATGCATCGGCAGCTGCCTTCAGGCGTTCCGGCGCTTCCGCCGCGGACAGCAGCCCAGCGCCCAGAGTCATGGCCGCGATCAACTTTAGCTTCATCTTTTTTGCCTCCGTTATGTAAGAATCATCGCACAGGTCCGCGCCGGATTACGATCCATCGCGCTCCACCATACTGGAAACTTCCGCCTTGCGGACGCCATAGACCCGGCGCACCAGCCGGCAGATTTCGGCGGCCACCCGCTCGGGCGATTCATTGCTGTCGAGATCCAGTTCCACTTTCAAGTAAAGATCGGTGCGCGGCATTTTCCGATGATACGATGAAGGTAAACCAGCGTGAACAATCCCTGCAAATTATGCGAAAAAAGGCGCGCCAAACGCCATTGTCCGGGCGTAAGCGGCGAGATCTGCGCGGCCTGCTGCGGAACCGAACGCGAAAACACGATCGATTGCCCGTTGGACTGCGAGTATCTGCGGGAGGCGCGGCTGCACGACCGTCCGGTAGCGATCATGGAGGAAGATCTTCCAAATAAGGATATCCACGTGAGCGAGGATTTTATTCGCAAACAGGAACACGTTGTGATGTGGCTGGGCTATGCGCTGGCGCGCGTCATGGAAACCCGCCGTTCAGTGGATGCGGACGCGCGCGAGGGCCTGGAATCGCTCATCAAGACCTACCGGACGCTGGAGGCCGGACTGATTTACGAAACGCGCCCGCCCAATCCGTTCGCGGCTGAAATCCAGGAAACACTGAAACTGGCCGTGGAAGAACTCCGCAAGCGGGTGACCGAAGCAAGCGGGATGCAGACGCTGCGCGATGCGGACGTGCTGGGATCGCTGGTGTTTCTGCAGCGACTGGAATTGCAGCACAACAACGGACGTCGCCGCAGCCGCGCATTTGTCGATTTCCTCCGCACCTATTTCCCGGCACCGGCCGAGCCAGCATCCGTGGTGGCCTGATGCGTACGGGATATGTTGTTTTCGCGCACGGATCGAGCGTGGAATCGGCCAACGATGCCGTCCGGATCGTAGCCGCTGAAATGGCTCGCCGGGGCGGGCTGGAACCTGTGGTAGCAGCCTTTCTTGAAGGCGGCCAGCCGGACTTGCCTGGAGCCCTGGAGGCGCTGGCAAAAGATGTTTCGCGCGTAATCGTCGTGCCGTATTTCCTGACGCTAGGCTTGCACTTGCAGCGCGATCTGCCCAGGCTGATCGAGCAGGTGAAGAACGCGCATCCGGGGCTGACGATCCAGGTGACGCCGCCGTTGGATCAGCATCCGGCGATGGTCGATGCATTGCTGGACCGCGCGCGAGAAGCTTGATGCAGGCACAGCTCATCGAATCCCGGGAGATCGCGCCGGCGGTGCGGCATTTTGAATTCGAAGCACTGGGCGTTGAGCGGCTGGAGTACGCCGCCGGCCAATTCACTTCCTTCACGGACGTCGTCGGAGGCAAGGAAATCACGCGCGCGTATTCCATGGCCTCCGCTCCATCGGGAACGAACCGCTTCGAGCTGTGCTTGAATCGCGTCGAACCGGGTCATCTTTCGCCGCGATTGTTCGCGATGAAACCGGGCGATCGCATCGAGATGCGTCCACCGCTGGGAATGTTCGTACTGCGGCAGCCGCCGCGCGAGTCGATTTTCATCGGCACGGGAACGGGCATCGCGCCATTTCGGTCCATGCTGCAGGCTCATTTGCACCCGTCGTCTCCTGCGTTCACGCTGCTCTTCGGCGTGCGGTATGAGTCGCATCTGCTGTATCGGGCCGAGTTCGAAGCACTCGGGCTTCAGTATCCGCATTTTCGATTTTGGCCGACACTGAGCCGTCCGGACGCGGCCTGGGGCGGGCGGCAAGGTCGCGTGCAAGTTCACCTGGCGGAGGCGATCGGCGAGAGGCGCGATCTGGACGTCTACTTGTGCGGCCTGAAAGAGATGGTGGACGACGTTCGAGCAGTTTTGAAGGGCC